>OCHM01001523.1_pt1 | contig 10615 bp, 10 predicted proteins | sample 1538901 | NCBI WGS metagenome assembly OCHM01 (sample SAMN04571734, study PRJEB22368) | human gut metagenome | biome: human gut; material: stool | host: Homo sapiens | place: Luxembourg | collected 2012-11-08 | reverse complement strand
TGAGGTGCTAGAAACAAGAAAAGGAAAAAGCAAAGAAAATCCGTGTCTCCACAGGAAATAAATACATTTTTTGTAAGTAAAAAGTAAGGCAAACCACCAGGGTGTATGGTATACTATAAAAAGAAAAATGAACATACATAAGGAGGACTAAAAGATGGGACAGATCAGCATCCTGGTAGTGGATGACGAGAAGGAGATCGCAGACCTGGTTGAAATTTATTTAGTCAGTGATGGATATAAGGTATTTAAAGCGAATAATGCCCAGGAGGGCTTAGAAATTCTGGATAAGGAGGAAATCCACCTGGTGCTTCTGGATATCATGATGCCTGGCATGGATGGTCTGGAGATGTGCCGGAGGATCAGGGAGACGAACAACATCCCGATCATCATGTTAAGCGCCAAGTCCACAGATCTGGATAAGATCTTAGGGCTTGGAACGGGAGCCGATGACTATGTGGTGAAGCCATTTAACCCATTGGAGCTGACAGCCAGAGTCAAATCCCAGCTTCGCCGTTACACCCAGTTAAATCCAAACAGCGGAAGCCGCAGCGACGCAGCAAAGAACGAGATCGCGATCAAGGGACTTGTGATCAACAAGGATAACCATAAGGTTACGGTTTATGATGAGGAGATCAAGCTGACTCCGATCGAATTTGATATTTTGTACCTGTTAGCTTCGAATCCGGGAAAGGTGTTCAGCACCGATGAGATTTTCGAAAAGGTCTGGAATGAAAAGGTTTATGAGGCCAATAATACGGTCATGGTACATATTCGCCGCCTGCGTGGCAAGATGAAAGAAGACACCAGAGAAAATAAGATCATTACCACAGTGTGGGGAGTAGGATACAAGATTGAAAAATAGTCTGAATGGCCGTTACCATACCAGGGTCGTGGTCAATATCATATACAGTACGGTGGTTGCCTGCATGGTGATGGTATTTCTGGTGACCAATTTATCCATGATCGGGCAGTATGCCGCAGAGCGTGGCATGGAGAACAGTCTGGTTCTCCTGTTTTACCGTCCTGGCACCATGATCGTGCTGCTGTATGTGCTTTTGGGGATCGGAGTTTTTTCCGTCAGTTTTCTGCTGCTCCAGAGCCGTTCCATGCGTTACATTTCCAGGATTTCCTCTGCTATGCGCGAGATCGCGGAAGGAGATCTGAATATCACCCTGGACGTGGAGGGCGACGATGAATTTGCGGATATGGCGGAGAATTTAAACAACATGGTGGAAGAGCTGCGTCAGCTGATGGACAGGGAGCGTGAATCTGAGCGGACGAAGAATGAGCTGATCACCAATGTAGCGCATGATCTGCGTACTCCGCTGACCTCCATCATCGGATATCTGGAGCTGTTGTCTGGTCCGGTAAAGCTGAATGAGGAGATGCAGAAGAAGTATCTGGATATCACCTATAAGAAGTCCAAGCGTCTCCAGAAGCTGATCGAGGATCTGTTTGGTTTTACCAAGTTAAATTACGGCAAGATCTCCATGAAGGTATCTAAAGTGGATATCGTCAAGCTGTTAAGCCAGATGTTAGAGGAATTTTATCCGAATTTTATGGAGAAAAACCTGGCCTACGAGCTGCAGAGCAATGTAACTGCCAAGGTGATCACGGCGGACGGCAATTTGCTGGCCCGTCTGTTTGATAACCTGATCAATAATGCCATTAAATACGGTTCGGAGGGCAAGAAAATCATCGTAAAGGTAGATGCCACGGATACGGTCGTGACGGTGTCTGTTACCAACTTCGGTTATGTGATCCCGAAGGAAGAGCTTCCGCTGCTGTTTGAGAAATTTTACCGGGTGGAGCAGTCCCGTTCTGTCAATACAGGGGGGACCGGTCTGGGACTTGCGATTGCAAAAAACATTGTGGATATGCATGGCGGGACCATTGGTGTTACCAGTGACTTAAATGGTACGGTATTCACGGTAAAACTGAAGGTGGATTTTGACATCAATCGGGAAAACTTCGGAAGTCTGGAGGACTATCATGAAGCAATATAAGAAATTTTTTACAGGGCCGCGGAAGTTATTGCTGGCCCTTTCTGTTCTGTTATGTGTCTGGTTTGGAACTGCTTATGGAGCATCAGCAGCAGGCGGGGATTATACAGAAAATGAGATCAGCATGGATGTGGTGTGCGGCTATGACGGACACGTAAAAGGGGGGAGGTATCTTCCGGTCCAGGTGATTCTGACCAATGGGCAGGAGACAGACAGCGCAGGACAGATCCAGATCAAAACGCTGGAATCGAATAATGACATTTACCAGCACGATTATCTGGTGGAGGTGCCGGCGGGAGAAAGGGTAGAAAAGCACCTGTTTTTGCCGGTAGGCAACCGCTCGGATCAGATTTTTGTTTCCTATGTAGATGGTAATGGCAGCCAGCTTGCCCATAAACGGGTCAAGCTGGAATTTGGGACGGATACGCCGGAGCTGTTTGTGGGAATTTTAAGTGATACACCGGAGAAGCTGTCCTGCTGGGATGGAATCGGTGTGGATTACAGCATGATGATGACCCGGACTATGACATTTACCACAGAGAATTTTCCGGATAACCGCATGGGCCTGGATATGGTGGATATGCTGATCATCAGCAATTACCGGATCCGGGATCTGTCAGAGGATCAGAGCCGTACCCTGGTAGAGTGGGTGCGGAACGGCGGCATTATGGTCCTGGGGACTGGTATGCGTGTAGATGATACCTTAGGTCGGTTTGCGCCGGAGCTCCTGGAGCAGTCCTATGATGCGCCGCAGGTGGAGCAGATCTCCATGGGTGCGGAGTATGATCAGGAAGGACCGTCAGACGCGGACTTAGAGATTCCGTGTGTGGAATTTCTCCTATCCGGCGGTACGGTGATCCAGTCGGATGAAAGCCGGACACTTTTTGCCACGGTACCGTATTCCCAGGGGATCATTGCCGTAGCAGCCTATGACCTGACGGATATTGAAGGCTTCTGTATCCAGAATCCATCATTTATGGATCATGTATTGACCCAGATCATCGGGGAAACGCGGTTAAACCGGCTGGCAGAAGAGGTATACAGCGGTGATTCCGGTCAATACTGGTCGGTGCGGAATGTGATCAACACGGGAAATGTCAGACGGCTTCCCAATATGGCGCTGTATGCCATGGAGATCATCATTTATATTATTTTAGCAGGTCTTGGCTTATATATTTTCCTTCGCCAGCGGGATTTGAGCCAGCTGTATCGGTCATCGGTTGTGGTTTTATCTCTGATATTTACTGTGATCATTTATCTCATGGGCAACCGGACCCGTTTTCGGGATGTATTTTACACCTATGCACAGTTTCAGGAGGTTTCCTGGGATTCGGTCAGTGAGAATGTCTACATGAATATGAGGGCGCCTTACAGCCGTCCATATCAGGTAGAGCTGCAGGAGGGTTACACAGTAAAGCCGGTGACAGGCGCTTATTATTATGGAAATGACAGCCAGGTGCGGTTTACCGGGGATGAAGCATGTAAAGTGGATATCTCTCATCTGGAGGACGCGACCAGAGTGACGGTTCGGGATGTACCTGCTTTTGAACCGCGGTATTTTCAGATGGATAAAACCGTGAAAAATGAGGATCAGATCGGATTTTATGGGTCTTTGGAGATTGACCATGGCAAGATCAGCGGAGAGATCACCAGTCAGTTTAAAGAAAAGATGGAAAACTGTACGGTATTTTTTAATGACAAACTGATCTATCTGGGAGATGTGGAGCCGGGGCAGACGGTGGAGGTTGGCAACTATCCGGTTCTGGAATATCCCCAAAACCATTCTTTTGATGTGGCATCGTATCTTTCTGGCCAGAGCGCATTTGACCAGGCGGATATTGAAGATGACGCATATGTGGAGGCAGTAGAAAAAACCAATCTTTTGTCCTTCTATCTGGATTATTATATGCCGTCTTATTTATCCGCGGCGAGAATGGTTGGAATCAAGACAAATTCCGGCAGTCATAGCGGTCTGATCCGGGCCGGAGATGTGGAAGGCCGGACGGTAGCATCCTCCAACGTGGATGTGTATTCCAGTGAAGACGAGATCCTGTACCGCCAGGCCACACAGCGGCAGCCAAAGGTCATCAGCGGCAATTATGATGAAAATTCCAACGCTTTATTTGGCATGGACCCGGTGACTCTGGAGTATTCCCTGGGAAGCGATATCTGGATCCAGCGTCTGACCATGGATTTCGTGTCCGATGAATTTTTGCAGAATGGAAGTGGAACCTTACTGAAATTCAGTGGAAATATATATTTCTACAATCACAGTACCGGCAGCTTTGATAAGCAGGAACCGGCGAAACGGGACTATGATTCGGCAGATCTGGCGCCGTATCTGTCACCGGGCAATACCATTACTGTAAAATATGTGTATGAAAACAATTCAGAGTACAACTGGGATGTACTGCTTCCGGTGCTGAACGTCATGGGGAGGACAATCGATGATCGAGATTGAGGGATTAAAAAAGAGATTTGGACAATCCATCGCCCTGGATGAGGTGTCGATGCATGTCAGAGATGGAGCCATGTATGGATTTGTGGGACCGAATGGTGCAGGAAAGACTACAACGATCCGCTGCATGATGGGACTTTTGGCAGCGGATGGCGGAAAGCTCCTGATCAATGGAATTGATATGGAGAAGGAGCCGAAGAAGGCGTTAAGCCAGATTGGCTACATCCCGGACGATTTCGGCGTATACGATAATCTGAAGGTTTTAGAATATATGGAGTTTTTTGCCTCCTGCTATGGAAGTACCGGTCTGAGTGCCAGAAAACGGAGCATGACCCTTTTAGACCAGGTGGGACTGGAGGGCAAATCCGATTTCTATGTGGACAGTCTCTCCAAAGGCATGAAACAGCGGTTGTGCCTGGCAAGGGCATTGGTACATAATCCATCTATTTTGATCATGGATGAGCCGACAGCGGGATTGGACCCAAGGACCAGGGTAGAATTTAAAGAGATTTTAAAGGATTTAAAGGACCAGAAAAAGACTGTATTTATCAGCTCCCATATTCTGTCAGAGCTGTCGGAGGTATGTACGGATATTGGAATCATTGATGAGGGAAAAGTAGTTCTGGAGGCACCCATTGACGATATCTTAAATCAGATCAATATCAGCAGACAGCTGGTGATCTCCGTCAGTGGCGACCAGACCACAGCCCTTAAGATCTTAAGAAGCCATCCATGTGTGGAGACCATCACCATCCGCCAGGAAGATATGGTAGTGGGATTTACCGGCAACCGCCAGGATGAGATCATGCTGCTGCAGCAGCTGGTGGATGCGGAGGTCATGGTCTACGGTTTTGCCAGAGAGCGCGGCAGCTTAGAAAGTGTATTTATGCAGATCACGGGACACGAAGAGGAAAGGATGGTGCTGATCCATGAAGATGAATCCGGTATATAGACAGGAAACGACAGCTGGATCCAGATCCTTTAAGCTTCCACTGGTGATCCTGATATTCAATAGTATTCTGGCACTGGTGGCGCTTTTAGATATGTATTCCATGATCAATCAGGTACGCCAGACGGCAGAGATCCAGTATTCCAGCTTTTTAAGCCTGTATGTATTTGCTGCATCGGTAGAATTTGTGATGCTATTGTTCCTGGTTCCCGCCATGACTGCAGGAAGTATCAGCGGTGAGCGAGAGAGAAGAACACTGAACCTGCTTTTGACTACCCAGATGACGGCGGGCGACGTGGTCATCGGTAAATTGGCAGCCAATTTATCCACGATCCTGCTTCTGATCGTATCCAGCTTTCCGATTCTGGCTTTGGTGTTTATCTATGGAGGGATTACGATCCTGGATGCGGCGCTTCTGCTTCTATGCTACGTGACCACAGCATTTCTTACCGGAAGTATCGGTGTATTCTGCTCCGCCTACTTCCGCAAATCCACCATCGCTACCGTAGCCAGCTATTGCATCACGGTCCTGTTATCTCTGGGAACTGTGGCTGTCTATGAGTTATCCGGCGTATTAGGCCATGGTAGCGGTTCCAACGGCAGCAGCGGCTTCTTCTACCTGATGCTTTTCAATCCCGGAGCTACTTTCCGGAGCGTCTTAAGCAGCCAGATCGGTGCAGGCAATGAGATCGCCGACTTTTTCCCCTGGCTGGAACAGGGCCCGGTCAGCTTTGTCAGCGAGCATTGGATGCTTTTTGGAACTGTGACGCAGATCGGGCTGGCGGTGGTACTGGTGTGGCTGGCAGTGCGGAAGGTGGAGCCGGTGAAACGGCGCTCTGCTAAGAAGACAGAACATTGAATGAAAAATCAAAGCGGCTGGTTTCGTACCGGCCGCTTTTGTGTTAGAATAATGGGAACAGAACAGTTGTAAATCCAGTATAATGCATTGATTGAGAGAAGGTGACAGAACAATGACGACGGAGGAATTTAAGAAAATTTTAGATAAAGGCGAAACGGATACTGTTGAATTTAAGTCATGGGTGAAAGCAAGAAGTCAAAAGGAAATTATATCATTGGCTGTTGACGAGTTAATAGCATTTGCAAATCATAAAGGTGGAACGGTATATTTCGGTGTTGAAGATCAACCAATTGAAGTAACAGGGTGCAGTAGGGATTATGATAGTCAGCGGATTATAGAAGGGATCTATGATAAGACGAGACCATCATTATTTACGGAGATATGTGATTTTGAATATGAGGGAAAACTGGTTATTGCGATTTCTGTGAAAGCAGATGGGAAAACGTATACAACCACGGATGGCAGATGCTTAAAAAGGCTGGGAAGGAATTCAAAACCACTGTATCCAGATGAACTAAGTAATGTGTATTCATCGAATCAGAATCCTGATTTTTCCGGACGAATTATAAATGAAAGTACGCTTGATGATGTAAATAAGCTTGAAGTTTACAGTTTAAAAGAAAAATTAAAAGTACGAGATTCCAGGTCAACATTGCCAGATTTAGAAGATAATGATTTTTTGAGAGATTTACAACTGACAAAATATGATGGAGATGTAGAACGACTGACTGTTGCAGGTTTGCTGTTTGTGGGAAAGGAAAAGTCCATTCAGAGATTATTACCGCAGGCAGAGGTTATTTATTTGCATTATTCAGCAGATAATTTGGAGGAGTATGATGCAAGACTGGACATGAAGCTGCCATTGATCAATGTTATTGATAAGTTGACAGAGAGAATTCGTGCTTACAGTAAGATTGAGAATATTCAGGTGGGATTCTTTAACCATATTTAGTGCAATTGATCATACAGAGTTTATTAAATTTATTACAGAGGTTCAGGAAAAAAATAGCAGGATTATGCCACTGGCAGAAATGATGATATTGAGAGATTTGATGGATAACCGGAAAGAGCCATTATCCATGTTGGCGGGTACGATTCAGAAATCGTTAGATGAGACAAAAAGATCATGTAATGAATTAATTAATGATGGATTAATAGAGATTGTTGGCAAAGAGTATATGCTGACGGCAAAAGTGTATGAAGCACTGAAATCGGATGTCGAATATACCAGAGATAAGACGATTCAATATATTAAAGCTAAGAACATGATTTTAGAGTATTTGCAAAGTAATAAAAGTAATAGCAGAATAACGTCTGCCAAAATTCAGGAAATGTGTGGCTTCACAAAGCAGCAGGCAAGAGGAGTAATAGATAAAATGAGAGGTGAAGGGTTATTAAAGATTCACAATCATGGTAAAAAATCTTATTATGAGAAATTATAATGTTTCGAGTTTTTATTCGAGTTATTTTTGGAAAAACTCGAATAAAAACTCGAATGAAACTTTGTGAAGCAAAAATCCTTATAAACAAAGAGGGGTATAATGTAGTTATTCGAGTTATTTAAATAAATCCACTCGAAGAAAAACTCGAAATCCATGTTTACGGACTGATCAAACCATTTTCTATGGAATATATAGAAAGGAAAGCGCAATGGAACAGAAACGGAATCAGAATTATCTACAAAAACGTCAGACAGGCCAGACAGTCAGAACCGGGATTCCCATGAAAGCATCATTAACACCACCGGAAGAAATAACTGCGGTGGCCGCTGCCTGATCCATGTTCACATGAAAGACGGCAAGATCGAACGATTGACGACGGAAACCCAGGCCGAGGCCGGAAATGTAGTACCTTTATGTGCCTGTGTACGGGGGATGAACTACCATAAGACATTTCTGGATGAGGGAAAGCGGTTGAAATACCCCATGAAGCGAGTGGGAGAGCGTGGCGAAGGAAAATTTGAACGGATCACCTGGGAAGAAGCGGTGGATATCATTGCGAAGGAATGGATCCGGATCCGGGATACTTACGGTCCGGGTTCCCGTTATGTCAACTATGCTACCGGAATCAGTGGGCTTTTGCGGGGCAATACCATGGCGAAGCGCCTATTGAACCTGGATGGCGGATTCCTGGATTATTACAATTCTTACAGTACCGCCTGCATCCGCCAGGCCACCAGCCTGATGTATGGGACTTCCTGCAGCGGCCACGATCCAAGGGACTGGGTGAATGCCCACCTGATCATCCTCTGGGGCCATAATCCAGATGAAACGAAATTTGACAGTGTGACCATGTATACACTTCTGGAGGCGAAAAAGAAGGGAATTCCCATCGTTGTGATCGATCCGAGAAAGAGCGATACGGTCCTGAAACTGGGAGCGGAGTGGATTCCGCTAAAACCAGCTACTGACAGCGCCTTGATGGACGGTATGGCCTATGCCATCGTGGAAGCAGGTCTGGAGGACCGGGAATTTTTAGACCGTTGTTGTGTGGGATTTGATAAGGAGCATATGCCGGAGGGGATTGATCCGTCAGAATGTTATCTTTCGTATTTGACAGGGGAAAAAGATGGGATTCCCAAGACTCCTGCATGGGCATCGAAGATTACCGGGGTCCCGGAAGAAACGATCCGGAGCCTGGCGATCCGCTATGCCACGGCGAAACCGGCGGCTTTGATCCAGGGATACGGAGCCCAGCGGAATGCTTATGGTGAACAGAGCGCCAGAGGAGGTATCCTGCTTGCCTGTATGACGGGCAATGTGGGGATTTCCGGAGGATGGGCCAGCGGCGTGGCAGATTTTAAGCAACACAAAAATCCATCGCTTCCCAATATTCCCAATCCCTATGGGAAAATGATTCCGGTCTACTGCTGGACTGATGCAGTGGATCACGGGACGGAAATGACGGAACTGGACGGCGTCAAGCCCATTGGCCGGGAAATGAAGATAAATGAGAAGATGCATCTGGATGCCAATATCAAGATGATCTTCAATCTGGCAGGCAACAGCCTGGTGAACCAGCATGGGGACATCAACCGGACCATAAAGATCCTGAAAGATCCATCAAAGTGCGAATTTATCGTATGCAGCGATCTGTTTATGACTGCCAGTGCGAAATTTGCAGATATTTTATTGCCGGGCGTGTCGATGTTTGAGTGTGAAAATATTACGATGCCGTGGCAGTATGGTGATTTTCTGGGATTTAACAACCAGGTGATAGAACCGCTCTTTGAGGGACGGTTTGAATACGACTGGCTGGTGGAGGTAGCAGACCGGCTGGGGCTGAAAGCAGAATTTTCCTTAGGACGCACCGCAGGACAGTGGCTGCAGGACTGTTACGAGAAACTGAGGGAGACAGAAACGGAACTGCCGGATTATGAGATATTTAAAAAGGATGCACTGTTCCGATATCAGGAACGGCCCATCATTCCGGCCTTTGAAAAACAGTGTCAAGATCCGGAGGCAAATCCATTCCCGACCAGGAGCGGAAAAATCGAGATCTTTTCTGAGACGGTATACCGGACAAACTATAAGGAATTTTTCCCTGCCATCCCACGCTATGTGAAGCCGCCGGAAGGCCCGGATGATGTGCTGGCAGAAAAATATCCGCTCCAGCTGATTGGCTGGCATACCAAGCGTCGCTGCCACAGCATTCACGACAGCAACGAAGCCATGTACAAGATCGATCCCCAGCGCCTGTGGATGAATCCTAAGGATGCCGCCGCCCGGAATTTAAAAGAGGGTGAGACAGTTCTGGTGTGGAATGACCGTGGAAAAGTGGAGATCCCGGTCTACATAACAGACCGCATCGCTGCCGGTGTCGTAGCCATGTCCCAGGGTGCCTGGTACCGCCCGGACCAAAATGGGATCGACCAGGCAGGGTCTGTGAACGTGCTGACGTCACTTCACCCAACGCCCTATGCACGGGGGAATGCACAGCATACGAATCTGGTGGAAGTGAGAGGAGTGAAAGTGAAATGGGAGCAGAAAGGAAAATTTTGTTGACAATGAATTCCTACGGTGTTACTATGTTATCAATTTACACCTTTAAAGCATAAATTGATCGCAGTGAATATCGGAACTTGACAGGAAAAATTAAAAATATTATACTGAACGAAATTAAAAATAAAGAAAAGCCAGTGCATACAAAGGTGTAGCAAATAAAGGATACCTTTGTGTGCATTGGCTTTTGTGCTTATATCATATACCATACAAGTACAATATGAGATTGTGGTACAGGAGGAAATCTTGTGGATAAGTGGCTGGAAGAACAGATACTTGAAATATCAAACCGAAATGAACAAAAGGTTTTGGATTTAAGGCACCAGATCCATCAGGATCCGGAAT
>OCHM01001521.1_pt1 | contig 10627 bp, 7 predicted proteins | sample 1538901 | NCBI WGS metagenome assembly OCHM01 (sample SAMN04571734, study PRJEB22368) | human gut metagenome | biome: human gut; material: stool | host: Homo sapiens | place: Luxembourg | collected 2012-11-08 | reverse complement strand
GCTGCATTAGCTGTTTCTGACATTCCATTCGGAGGTCCGATTTCAGAAGTACGTGTAGCACGTATCAATGGTCAGTTTGTTATTGACCCGACTTTTGAGCAACTGGAAAAAGCCGACATGGATCTAATGGTTGCTGCTACATACGACAACATCATGATGGTAGAAGGTGAAATGGATGAAGTAAGCGAACAGGATTTGCTGGCTGCCATGAAAGCCGCTCACGATGCAATCAAAATCCACTGTAAAGCTCAAATGGAATTGATGGAAGAAGTGGGTTCTACTGTTAAACGTGAATATTGCCACGAAGAGAACGATGAAGAACTCCGCAAAGCTGTCCATGACGCTTGCTACGAAAAGGCATACGCTATTGCTGCATCCGGAAACAGAAATAAGCACGAACGCCAAGATGCATTCGATGCTATCCGCGAAGAATTCAAGGCTCAGTATACAGAAGAAGAACTGGAAGAAAAAGCTCCGTTAATCGACCGCTATTATCACGATGTAGAAAAAGAGGCAATGCGTCGTTGCATTCTTGACGAAGGTAAGCGTCTTGACGGACGTCAGACCACAGAAATCCGTCCCATCTGGTGTGAAGTAGGCTATCTGCCCGGTCCTCATGGTTCTGCTATTTTTACTCGTGGTGAAACTCAGTCTTTGAGTTCTGTTACATTAGGAACAAAACTGGATGAAAAAATGGTAGACGATGTATTGGATCAGCATAAAGAACGCTTCCTGTTACACTACAACTTCCCTCCTTTCTCAACCGGTGAAGCTAAAGCTCAACGTGGTGTAGGCCGTCGTGAAATTGGTCACGGTCACTTGGCATGGCGTGCATTAAAAGGACAAGTACCGGCTAACTATCCATACTCTGTACGTGTAGTTTCTGATATTCTTGAATCAAACGGTTCATCTTCAATGGCTACTGTATGTGCCGGAACTTTGGCATTAATGGATGCAGGTGTACCAATGAAGAAGCCCGTTTCAGGTATTGCAATGGGATTGATCAAGAATGCCGGTGAAGAAAAATATGCTGTATTGTCTGATATTCTTGGTGACGAAGACCACTTGGGAGATATGGACTTCAAGGTTACCGGTACCCGTGACGGTATTACTGCTACACAGATGGATATCAAGGTCGATGGTTTATCATACGACATCCTGGAAAAAGCATTGAATCAAGCCAAAGAAGGACGTATGCACATTCTTGATAAGATTACTGAATGCATTGCTGAACCTCGTGCTGAATTGAAGCCCCATGCTCCTCGCATTGAAACAATGACTATTCCTAAAGAATTCATTGGAGCCATTATCGGTCCGGGCGGAAAGATTATTCAAGGTATGCAGGAAGAAACCGGTGCAACTATCACTATCGAAGAAGTAGACGGTGTAGGTCGTATTGAAATTGCCGGAACTAACAAGAAATGTATTGATGACGCTATGCGTATCATTAAAGGTATCGTTGCTGTTCCTGAAGTTGGCGAAGTATACGTAGGCAAAATTCGTTCTATCATGCCTTACGGTGCTTTTGTTGAATTCCTGCCCGGCAAAGACGGTCTGTTGCACATTTCCGAAATAGACTGGAAACGTCTCGAAACAATCGAAGAAGCCGGTTTGAAAGAAGGTGACGAAATCGAAGTCAAATTACTTGATATTGACCAGAAAACAGGCAAATTCAAACTTTCTCGCAAAGTATTGCTGCCTCGTCCTGAAAGACAAGAAAAAAAATAAAACTATTCAACTCTTATATAAAGCGCAATCTGAAATATAGGTTGCGCTTTTCTTTTTATCACAATCATGTAAGGACAACAATAAAAAAGCGCAACCAATAATTAGCTGCGCCATCTGATTATCCTGCGGAATTCTTCCACTTAATTGATATGCTGCTTATGAACCGGAATTAATCTTCCTGAACTTCAAAATCATCTTTACCTACTCCGCAAAGAGGGCAAACCCAATCATCTGGAATATCTTCAAATGCTGTTCCCGGAGCGATTCCACCTTCCGGATCTCCTACTTCTGGGTCGTATACCCAACCACATACTACGCAAACGTACTTTTTCATAATTGTTTCAGTTTTATGTTTCAAATGTTCTTTTAATAAATACATAACAAATATACTATGAATTTGTTCATGTACAAGCTATCTCACCAATATTTTTTTCAATTCCTCCATACCGTCCGAAGCGCCTTTGCGTATGGCATACACTTTTCGGTCCGAAGCTATAGGCACTTCTTTGGGATCTATTAAATAGACAGGGACATCACGGGGCACATAATTTAACAATCCGGCTGCCGGATATACATTTAAAGAAGTCCCTATAATCAAGAAAACATCAGCCGTTTCGACATACTCAATCGCCTTTTCAATCATGGGTACAGACTCCCCGAACCACACTATAAAAGGACGAAATTGCGAGCCGTCAGCAGCAAGGTCTCCTATCTTTACCTCAAATTCTTCCGGCTTCAATTCTTTTATATAGTTAGGATTATTGGGCTGCAAAGTAGAAGTAACTTTCGTTAACTCGCCATGTAAATGAATCACATGACTGCTACCGGCCCGTTCATGTAGATTATCAACATTTTGAGTAATAACAGTTACATTAAAATACTTCTCCAATTCAGCTACCAGTTCATGTCCCCGGTTCGGCTTAACCTGCAACAACTGTTTACGACGCTCATTGTAAAACTGAATCACCAACTGAGGATTCGCAATATACCCTTCGGGAGTAGCCACCTGCTCCACAGGATATTGATCCCATAGTCCTCCCGCATCACGAAAGGTACTAATACCACTCTCGGCACTCATTCCGGCACCGGTCAGAATCACTAAATTCTTCATTTTTAGCCTCCTCTTTAAACTAGACACACAAAAATAAGAAAAATTAAATTGTTAAAATCATAATCATTCAAATAAAAGACCTACCTTTGTGCGTTTTGTAGAAAAACATCTTATAAAATAAACAGTTATGGATAAATTTAGTTACGCTATCGGCCTGGGAATCGGCCAAAATTTGCTGAGCATGGGTGCTCAAGGTATCAATGTGAATGACTTTGCTCAGGCAATTAAAGACGTATTAGATGGAAAAGAGACAGCTATCAGTCATAATGAAGCGCGCGAAATCGTGAACAAATATTTCGAAGAACTGGAAGCTAAAATGAATGCAGCAAATATTGAAAAGGGCAAATCTTTCCTGGAAGAAAATGCTAAAAGACCTGAAGTAGTAACACTCCCCAGCGGCTTGCAATATGAAATCATCAAAGAAGGTAATGGTAAAAAGCCGGGGGCTACCGACCGTGTGAAATGTCATTACGAAGGTACATTGATTGACGGAACATTGTTCGATAGTTCTATCAAACGCGGTGAACCGGCTGTATTCGGTGTTAATCAAGTGATTAAAGGATGGGTAGAAGCCTTGCAACTAATGACGGAAGGCTCTAAATGGAGATTATTCATTCCCTCGGAATTGGCCTATGGCGCACAGCAAGCCGGCGAAATGATTCCTCCTCACAGCACATTGATTTTCGATGTAGAATTAATTGAAGTATTATAATATTAAAGTATTTAAGGCAAATGAAAAAAATTAGTTTTTTTGTAGCTATCGCTGCCGCTGCCAGCTTAGCATCTTGTACAGCTCAGGCACCAAAAGCAAACATGAAGAATGATGTAGACTCACTTTCTTATATGATGGGTGTTGCTAATACACAGGGATTGGATATGTATCTTCAACAACAAGGCGTTGACAGTACTTACATGGCAGAATTCCTTAAAGGTGTTACAGACGGAGCCAACAAAACAAGTCCCAAAGACGTTGCATATATGGTAGGTCTGCAAGTCGGACAGCAAGTAGGCGGACGTATGTTTGACATGATGAGCCAACGCTTATTTGGCAACGATTCTACTCAAAGCTTGGATAAAGCAAATTTCCTGGCAGGTTTTGTCGCAACTCTGAAAAAGCAGAATGTTATGCCTGTAGAAGAAGCCAACATGTTTGTTCAGACTAAAGCAGAAGCTATTCAGGCAAAAGCTACGGAAGCCAAATATGCAGACAACAAAGCCGCAGGAGAAAAATTCTTGGCTGAAAATGCAAAAAAAGAAGGTGTAAAAACTACTCCCAGCGGTCTTCAATACAAAGTTATCAAAGAAGGTAAAGGTGCCATCCCTACCGATTCTTCAACTGTAAAAGTAAACTAAAGGTACTTTGATTGACGGAACTCAGTTCGATAGTTCATACGACCGCAAGGAACCCTACACTACTCGTGCTAACCAAGTGATCAAAGGATGGACAGAAGCCTTGACTATGATGCCGGTCGGTTCAAAATGGGAACTTTATATTCCGCAAGAACTGGCTTACGGTTTACATGGTACCGGCCAAATCAAACCTTTCTCTGCTTTGATTTTCGAAGTTGAATTGATTGATATCGAAAAGTAATCAACCAAAAATAATTCTATAAAAAAGCGTGGGTTCGTACAGATACTCACGCTTTTTATATCACTACAATGAGATATAAAAAGAACAGCACTATTTCTTCTCTTTCATATCTGTCCGTGCCTCAACTACATTAACTATATAGTCACCCAGCTTTTCACATTCACCGATAAGATCCATATAGTGCACACCCATCTGATAATCATACTCCTTATTGTTCACATCCAGCACATTCTGATTCTTCAGCTGGCTACGATAGTTGTTTATCTCATTCTCAAGATTAAAAGATTTATTCACATCCACTTGATGCCCCTCATCCTCCACCAAAGACACCATTTGATTCAAAGCATCATCAGTCAGTTGGAACATCTGATGAATATGGCTATACTGTTTCTCGGTAAAGTCTTCATTACCCCGATATTTATGGTTAATGGTACGCGCAAGGTTATAGCAACTGTCGCCAATACTTTCTATCTCCGTCACCTCACGCAACATGGCACGAATCTTCAATTTGCTTTCAGAACTCAAGCGACCTTCAGACACCTGATTCAAATAATTGGCAATCTCCAATTCCATATTATCACTAATATTCTCATACTTTTCAATGCGGCTGAAAAGCTTATTGAAATCATTTTCATTCGATGTATGAAGCAAGTCACGTACCATACCAAACATACGGCGGGTACGTTCAGCAAATAAATTGATCTCTTTACGAGCCTGAACAATAGAAAGTTCGGCCGTCGACAACAGTCCACCGGTAATAAAGCGCAGTCGGAATTCTTCTTCATCTTCTTTAGGTTTGATTACCCAACACACTATCTTCTCTATCGGTTTAATAAACCAAATAAGAATCAGCACATTACAAATATTGAATGCTGTATGAAAGGCAGAAAGCTTATAAGTAATAGCCACCTCAGGATTCCCCCCGGGAAAAAGATGTTCAACCATATCACTTACCATATTGACAAACGGATGGAAGATACACAATATCCATATCACACCAAACGTGTTAAAGATAAAGTGTGCCAATGCTGCACGCCTCGCCTGAGCATTTGCTGTCAATGCAGCAATATTCGAGGTTACGGTCGTACCGATATTCTCACCCATTACCAAGGCTATACCCAAATACAAGTCAAGCACACCACTCGAACAAAGAATCAAAGTAATTGCCATTACTGCCGCCGATGATTGGGCACACATAGTTATGATACTGCCAATCAAAAGGAACAACAGGATAGACAAAAATCCCCACTCTTTGCAAGAAGTAATGAAACCAAGGATTGCCGCATTATGTTCCAAATCCATGTGCATAGCATTTTCACGCAATGTCGTCAATCCCAAGAACATAAATGCAAAGCCAAATATAAATTCTCCAAAAGACTTTTTCTGGCTTTTATTAGAAAAAATAAGAGGAACGGCTAAAGCAAAAAGAGGGAAAATGAGGTTATTCATGTCTATCTGAAAACCGAACACTGACATAATCCATGCAGTCACCGTTGTACCGATATTAGCTCCCATAATGACAGATATAGCTTGAGCCAATGTCAGTAATCCGGCATTAACAAAACTAACGGTCATCACCGTAGTAGAAGACTGTACGGAAGCCGTTACAAACGCCCCGGTCAGCAGTCCTGTAAACCGATTGGTCGTCATTGCTCCAAGGAAATGGCGAAGTTGCCCACCTGTTAGTTTCTGCAGAGCTTCACTCATGGTCTTCATGCCATACATAAGAAGCGCCAGCGACCCTATCAGTTTCAGAAAAATAAATATAGACATTATCTCACTTTTAGTATATAACTCTCGATTTTGTCTGCCGTGTACTTTATATCCAACCTATTCTATCACGAGTGTGAATCCGGGCTTATGCTTTCTTTTCTTTCACATTACTGCCGGCTTCCACTACATTAACTACATAATCACCCAACTTTTCACATTCGGTAATAATATCCATATAGTGTACTCCCATCTGATAATCATATTCCTTATTGTTCACATCCAGCACATTCTGGTTCTTTAACTGATTGCGATAGTTATTGATTTCGTGTTCGATATTGAAAGACTTATTCACATCAATAGTATGATGTTCATCTTCTACCAACGCAATCATTTGGCTCAATGCATCATCTGTCAGCTTAAACATCTGTTCGATATGATCATACTGTTTCTGTGTAAAATCCATTTCACTGCGATGCTTGCGGTTGATGGTACGGGCCAAGTTATAGCAACTGTCACCTATACTTTCTATTTCTGTCACCTCACGAAGCATCGAACGAATCTGAAGCTTACTTTCAGAACTCAAACGTCCTTCCGAAACCTGATTCAGATAATTGGCTATCTCCACCTCCATACTATCACTGATATTCTCATACTTCTCTACACGGCTGAACAGCTTATTGAAATCATTCTCATTCGTTGTATGCAACAAATCGCGCACCATACCAAACATACGGTGAGTGCGTTCGGCAAACAGATTGATTTCTTTTCGCGCCTGTAATATAGAAAGCTCTGCCGTAGAAAGCATACCGCCTGTAATAAAACGCAAACGATATTCCTCATCCTGCTCTCTTTGAGGGATAATCTTGCAAACGGTTTTCTCTATCAACTTCACAAACCAAATAAGAATCAACACATTGCATATATTAAATGTCGTATGAAAAGCCGATAATTTAAAAGAAACAGCCACAGCAGGATCCGGCGTCTTCATTATATCTTCTACAAACCATGACACCCCCATTGTGAACGGCTTAAACAGGCATAACACCCAGATAACACCGAAAACATTAAATACCAAGTGAGCTAAGGCAGCCCTCCTGGCCTGCGTATTTGCAGTCAATGCAGCCAGATTAGCTGTAATGGTAGTACCAATATTCTCACCTAATACCAAAGCAGCACCAAGTTCAAAACTAATCCAACCATTGGCACACATAATCAGGGTAATAGCCATTGTTGCAGCCGATGCCTGCACAATCATCGTCAATATTGTACCTATCAATACAAACAGCATCACAGAGCCAAAGCCCATGTCTGTATAATTCTGCACAAAAGACAACATCTCCGGGTTTTTACTCAAGTCCGGTGCATTTGTTTTGAGTAAAGAAAGACCCATAAACAAAAAAGAGAAACCGAAAATAAACTCCCCTATGGATTTACGGTTACTCTTTCCAGAAAATAACAATGGCACACCAACAGCTAAAAGTGGGAGAGCCATTGCAGCGATATCTACCTTAAAGCCCAACGCTGATATAATCCATGCAGTTACGGTAGTACCGATATTGGCTCCCATAATTACTCCAATGGACTGGGATAATGTCAGCAGCCCTGCATTCACAAAGCTGACTACCATGACGGTAGTGGCAGAAGAAGATTGGATTAATGCTGTAATCAGCACGCCTGTTAGAACTCCGGTTACCCGGTTGGTGGTCATCGCCGTGAGAATTTTACGAAGCCTGTCACCTGCAAACTTTTGCAGGCCCTCACTCATGATTTTCATTCCGTAAAGGAATAGCGCCAGTGAACCCAGCAGCTTTAAGAAATCATAAAAAGAATATTCCATCATCAATTAATTTGGTAGGAATTGGCTTATCTCCCTTTTATTCGGTAAATTAACAGCCGATTTCACTACGTTAGTAATAAACATTACGATTATGTTACAAATATGTTGCAAAAATAACAATATTATTAAAAGTTTCCCAATTGGAAGCTCACTTTTGGATATTTATAATGGTTTTAATTTAGATATCCCCTACGGACCTGTCAGTGCCAAGGTTAATAATAAGGTAGAAGGACTCAACTACGGAGCCTATAATAATAAAGATGTAGAATTCCTGAATATATTAAGTTCCTCGGGCATGCGTACTTATGTCCGCTCGTTATGCTTTGTGCTGTGCAAAGCTGTCGAAGATCTTTATCCCGACGGAAGCATCGTGCTGGAGCATCCCGTCTCCAAAGGATACTATTGTGATTTACACATCGGCAGAGAAATAGGGTTGGACGATGTACAGCGCATCAAGAAACGCATGCAGGAAATCATTGAAGAAAATATTCCCTTCCATCGATTTGAATGTCAAACCACCGAAGTGGTAGAGTTGTTCCGCAAAAAAGGAATGATGGATAAAGTAAAACTGCTGGAAACTTCGGGCAATCTTTACTCCTTTTATTATACGTTAGGAGACACTATAGACTATTATTATGGCAGCCTGCTGCCCAGCACCGGATACATCCGCTTGTTCGATATAGTGAAATACTATGACGGACTGTTACTTCGTGTTCCCAACCGACAAAACCCCGACAAACTGGAGGAAGTTGTAAAACAAGAAAAGATGTTGGATGTATTTAAGGAACACCGTCGCTGGAATCAGATTTTAGGCATAGGCACTGTGGGCGACTTCAATGTAGTCTGCAACAATGGTCATGCTACCGACTTAATCAACGTATCCGAAGCCTTGCAGGAAAAAAAGATTTCAAACATCGCCGATGAAATCTATAATCGTGGGAAAAACGGCCGGGGAGTCAAACTGATTCTGATATCCGGTCCCTCCTCATCAGGAAAAACGACATTCAGCAAACGACTCAGCATCCAGCTTATGGCCAATGGCCTGAGACCTTATCCTATTTCGTTGGATGACTATTTCGTAAATAGAGAAGATACCCCTAAAGATGAGAGCGGCAACTATGACTATGAATCCCTCTATGCCTTGGACTTGAAATTTTTTAATCAACAACTGGAGGCTTTGCTTCGTGGAGAGCAAGTCGAACTGCCCCGTTTTAATTTCTCCACCGGTCAACGTGAGTTCAAAGGAGACTATCTGAAGATAGATGATAATATGATACTGATTTTGGAAGGTATTCACGCACTGAACCCTGAACTGACTCCGCATATCCCGGCTGAAAATAAATATAAAATATATGTATCGGCCCTGACAACCATCTTATTGGACAACCATAACTATATCCCTACTACCGACAACCGGCTGTTGCGCCGCATTGTCCGTGACTACAAATATCGTGGATATTCGGCAGAAGACACCATCAGCCGTTGGCCCAGCGTACGTGCCGGAGAAGACAAATGGATTTTCCCTTATCAGGAAAATGCAGATGCCATGTTCAACTCTGCATTATTGTTCGAGCTTGCTGTTTTAAAAGATTATCTGGAACCTATTCTGCGGAAAGTGCCCAATAACCGACCGGAATACTCGGAAGCCTACCGCCTCCGTAAGTTCCTCGAATATTTCGTATCTGTGCAAGATAAAGAATTGCCTCCAACCTCCTTATTAAGAGAATTTCTGGGCGGAAGCAGCTTCAATTATTAATAATATTAGGATGAACCCCTAAAATTATCCCGGCAAAAAGGAAGATTATTACGATACAAATCGCTACTTTTGCCCCCAAAAATAGTAAAGAGATTATGGCACAAGGCTCACGTCAAGTACAAACACAAGCCCAACAACAAGTACAGACACTGTCACCACAACAAATCCTTGTTGTGAAGTTGTTGGAATTGCCTACCGTGGAGCTGGAAGAACGTATTCATTCTGAGATACTGGACAATCCGGCCTTGGAGGAAGGAAGAGAAACGCCCGAAAACGGGGAAGAGAGTACTGACTTTGAAGGAAATGAAGATAATAACGATAACTCGGAACCCAACGATGACATTTCACTGGGAGATTATCGTACCGAGGATGACATCCCCGACTATAAATTGCAGGAACACAACCGCAGCCGCGAAGGAGTAGCCGAAGAGATACCTTTCTCGGATGCTGTTTCCTTCTACGAAATATTGAAAGAGCAGCTTGCCATGCAAGACCTGACTGACGAACAGCGCGAAATAGCCGAATACCTGATCGGATCGTTGGATGATGACGGACTCCTGCGTAAAAGCATAGAATCCGTCATGGACGAGCTTGCCATTTATCGTGGAATCTATACCACAGAGAACGAACTGAACAAAATACTCGAAATCATTCAGGATTTCGACCCGGCCGGCATCGGTGCACGCAACCTTCAAGAGTGTCTGCTCATTCAGATCAAACGTAAAGCAGATTCCCCACTAAAACAGATAGAACTGGATATTATCGGAAAATGCTGCGATGAGTTCACCCGTAAGAACAAAGATAAAATAATTCAGAAACTGGGCATCACCGAAGAGCAATATAACGAAGCATTGGCCGAACTTACCAAATTAAACCCGCGTCCGGGAAGTT
>OCHM01001519.1_pt1 | contig 10637 bp, 9 predicted proteins | sample 1538901 | NCBI WGS metagenome assembly OCHM01 (sample SAMN04571734, study PRJEB22368) | human gut metagenome | biome: human gut; material: stool | host: Homo sapiens | place: Luxembourg | collected 2012-11-08 | reverse complement strand
GCTTCGTAGATACGGTTGTATTTCGGAGCTGAGGAAAGGTACTCATTTCCTCTTACTACGTGAGTGATTTCCATTAAATGGTCATCAATTACGTTTGCAAAGTTGTAAGTTGGATATCCGTCAGATTTGATCAGGATCAGATCTTCCAGTTCCTCATTGTTTACTGTGATATCTCCGTAGATTACATCATGGAATGTTGTAGTTCCCTCTGTTGGCATATTGAAACGGATTACGTGTGGTTCTCCTGCATCAAGACGACGCTGTACTTCTTCTTTGGAAAGTTTAAGGCAGCGTTTGTCATAAATGGAAATCTCTTTTCCTGCCACAACACGTTTCATACCTTCCAGTTCTTCCTTCTTACAGAAACAGTAGTATGCATCACCCTGTTCTACTAACTGCTGTGCATATTTCAGATAGATTCCCTGTGCCTGACGCTCACTCTGAACATACGGTCCAAAGCCTTTGTCCTTGTCCGGACCTTCATCATGGAGAAGTCCTGTTTTTGCAAGAGTACGGTAGATAATATCTACAGCGCCTTCTACGTAACGTTCCTGGTCTGTATCTTCAATACGGAGGATGAAATCTCCGCCTTCATGTTTTGTAATAAGGTATGCATATAATGCTGTTCTTAAATTTCCAACATGCATTCTGCCTGTAGGGCTTGGTGCAAATCTTGTTCTGATCTTGGTCATAACTTTTTTCACTCCTGAATTTTTTATATATTCAAAATCTGTAAAAAAAGACCCTGCTTAAAAGCAGCGCCTTTCTACTTTCGGGTTTATTATACGTCAGAGGCTTTCTTATTTCAAGTCGGGATAGGGGAAATTTTTAAAAAAGTTTGTTATGGAAAGGGACGCATGGGAAGCAATTATGTTTGGGGGCTCAGTTTCGGAACCATTGTATTTCTAGGCATTTGGGAAGCCGCTAAAATCATGAGCCACTCTCTCAAACTCGCTACGTCTCCGACTTCGCTCAGACAGTGAAACGATTGGCTCATAACGCGTCTTCCCAAATGCCAAGAACTACAATGAACCCTCAAATTCACCCCCGGACACTATCGCTTCCCATGCTGACTATTGGCTATATAACATATTTACCGTACAACAGTAAAGAAAGCACCACTCCTGACTTCGCAGAATAATTAACCAAAATAATATATCTACTGTACAATATAACTATAGAAACCCTAAGAAAACGCATAACAACATGCAACAAAACAGCGCAGAAAAATATTTTATTTGGAGTGCATTTGCAGGGGTCTTAGATATTCTTAGTTCTCAGAAATCTGCGTTATGAGCCGGCTGCATCACTGTCTGAGCGAAGTTTGCAACGGAGCGAGTTTGACAAAACGGCTCATGGTTTTAGCAGATTTCTGAGAGCTTAGAATATCTTAGACCCCGAAACCGCACTCCAAATAAAATATTTTTCTGCGCGTCCCTTTTGCCATTCACACGCTACATCTTACGAAACCTCTCATACCTTTCCTGCGCAATCTGCTGTTCACTTTTGTCAGCTTGTTTCTCCAGAAACTGCTTCATTCTGATCTTCATATACTCTGCAATTTCCGGCAAATTCTCCTCACTTGCAGGATATTCCTCCGGTATGATCCGTTCAATGATTCCCAATTCTTTCAGATGAGCCGCCGTTACTTTCATGACCTCCGCAGCTTCCGGTGCCTTTCTGCTGTCTTTCCAGAGAATGGATGCAAAGCCTTCCGGTGAAAGGATGGTGTAGGTTGCATTTTCCATCATCCAGACTTCATTGCCGACTGCAAGTGCAAGTGCACCGCCACTGCCGCCTTCACCAATTACAACCGAAAGAACCGGCACCTTCAAATCGGACATTTCCAGAAGATTCCTTGCAATGGCTTCGCCCTGTCCCCGTTCTTCTGCTTCCAGTCCACAGAATGCCCCCGGAGTGTCTACAAATGCAATGACTGCACGTCCGAATTTCTCTGCCTGTTTCATCAGTCGAAGAGCCTTTTTGTACCCTTCCGGTGATGGCATTCCGAAGTTACATCTGATGTTTTCTTTTGTAGTATGCCCTTTACGGATTCCGATTACTGTAACGGGCTGTCCGTCCAGTGTAGCAATGCCGCCGATGATGGCATTGTCGTCTCTGACACCTCTGTCACCATGAAATTCCATGAAATCATCAAAAATGGCATCAATATATTCCGCTGCTGACGGACGGTCACTGCTTCTGGCAATCTGGACTCTGTCCCAGGCTGTGAGATTTTTTTGTTTCTTCTGCTTTTTCTTTTTGCCAAAAGTATCGAAAGATCTGGCAGATGTTTCCTGTGGAAATTCTCCGTAACATTTTCTGGTATCATGCAGTTTCAGGATCAGCGAAAGAACATCCCGCATAGAGCCTCGTTCAACAATTCCGTCGAGAAATCCATGTTCCAGAAGAAATTCCGGTCTCTGGAAGCCCTCCGGCAGTTTCTGACCTATAGTCTGTTCAATGACTCTCGGGCCGGCAAATCCGATCAGTGAGCCTGGTTCTGCAAGGATAATATCTCCAAGCATGGCAAAGCTTGCTGTAACGCCACCGGTAGTCGGGTCTGTCAGCACAGATGTGTAGAGAAGCCCTGCCTGGGAGTGACGTTTAATGGCTGCGGAGGTTTTTGCCATCTGCATCAGTGATACGATTCCTTCCTGCATTCTGGCACCGCCGGAGCAACAGAACAGAATGACCGGAAGTCCCTGTTTTGTTGCTTCTTCAAATGAGCGGGTGATCTTTTCTCCCACCACATATCCCATGGAAGCCATGAGAAATCTGGTATCCATGGCTCCGATCACTGTACGGATTCCTCCGATGGTGGCTTCTCCGATGAGAATTGCCTCATCAAGGTGTGTTTTTTCTCTCAGATCCTCAATTTTCTGCGGATAATCCAGATAGTCCAGTGGATTGCTGTTGTCAATTCCTGTGAACCACTCTTTAAAACTTCCTTTATCTGCGATCATTTTGATCCGGCGTTTCGCACTGATTCTGAAATATCCTCCGCATTTCGGGCACACATAGGCGTTGGATATTACGTCTTCTCTGTAAACCATTTCTCCGCACTTTGGACATTTGATCCATAAGCCTTCAGGTACGGAAACAGATGCGGCCTGTTTATGCCGGTCTTCTGAAACTGTTTTCTTAAAAAATCTCTTCAAGTCTGCCATTAAAATCCTGCTCCTTTATGTAACCCAATTTGATGTTCTTTCAGACAACAAAATAACGTTAATAACTATTAATCAAACTAATTCTGTCAAAAATAATTTTATCGATTTGCTTATCAATTACCTTTCAATAATAAATATGTAATTTCTGCTGAACTATAAAATATATTTGCACCAGTTTTCTTTTACAGATCCGGATAATGCTGCGGAATGAAATCTGTGGTGATATTTCCTTCCTGAAAATCCGGCTGATTGAGAAGTTCATACAGAAAATCCACGTTAGTTTTTACTCCTTCGATGGCAACTTCTCCAAGTGCACTGATCATCTTTCGAATGGCACTGCGGCGGTCTTTGTCATAAACAATGATCTTGGCAATCATAGAATCATAGTAGGGCGGGATTGCGTAGTCATTATAAACTGCTGTATCCACGCGGATTCCGTTTCCACCGGGAAGATGTAAGTCAGTGATCTTACCCGGGCATGGCATGAAATGTCTCTCAGGATCCTCGGCATTGATTCTGCATTCCATGGCGTGGCCGCGGATTTCTATGTCTTTCTGCTGAACGCTTAACGGTTCACCTGCCGCAATGCAGATCTGCTCTTTGATCAGGTCTACACCAGACACAAATTCTGTTACCGGATGTTCTACCTGAATTCTGGTGTTCATTTCCATGAAATAAAATTCTCCGGACTGATCCAGAAGAAATTCTATGGTTCCTGCACTTTCATAGCCTGCTGCCTTTGCTGCCCGTACTGCTGTCTCACCCATTTTCTTTCTCAGATCATCAGAGATTGCGATACATGGAGACTCTTCGATCATTTTCTGGTGACGTCTCTGAACAGAGCAGTCTCGTTCTCCCAGATGAACTACATTTCCGTATTTATCCGCAAGAATCTGCACTTCAACATGTCTGGGATTCTCCACAAACCGTTCCAGATACATGGTATTATCGGAGAAGGAATGGACCGACTCCTGCTGTGCTGTCTCAAACAATTTGGCAAATTCCTGTTCATTTCCGGCTACACGCATTCCTTTTCCACCGCCGCCTGCTGATGCTTTGATCATGACCGGAAAACCGATTTCCTTTACAGCTTCAAAAGCCTGCTCTACTGTGTAGACCGGTTCCTTTGTGCCGGGCACTACCGGGACTTTAGCTTTCCGCATTGTGTTTTTCGCCTCAGATTTATTTCCCATTCTGGAAATTACTTCTGCGGAAGGACCAATAAATGCCACATTACATTTCTCACACATTTCCACAAAACGGCTGTTCTCTGAGAGAAATCCAAATCCCGGGTGGATTGCTTCTGCTTTTGTGGCAATGGTAGCACTTAAGATTCGCTCCATGTTCAGATAGCTGTCTGATGACTGTGCCTTTCCGATGCATACTGCTTCATCTGCAAGCTGGGTATGCAGGGCATCTCTGTCTGCTTCTGAGTATACGGCTACTGTGCGGATTCCCATCTCACGACATGCCCGGATGATCCTCACTGCAATTTCACCACGATTGGCGATCAAAATTTTATTAAACATCTGTTATGCTCCTACTGCAAAAGTCAGCTCTGCGATCACTGCTACCTTACCGTCCTGGTTTGTTGCCTTTGCTTTTCCCACTCCCATGGGGCCTTTTTCCTTAATGATCTCTACTTCGAGAGTAAGGGTATCTCCGGGAACTACCTTGTTCTTGAATTTTGCATTGTTGATCGATGCAAAATATGCGATCTTTCCTTTATTTTCCGGTTTACTCAGAATTGCAACTGCACCTGTCTGCGCAAGCGCTTCAACGATCAGAACTCCTGGCATAACCGGTTCCTGTGGAAAGTGTCCTGCGAAATGCGGCTCATTATAGGTAACACATTTCTTTCCTGTTGCCTTCACACCCGGCACCAGTTCTTCAATAGTATCAATCAGGAGGAACGGGTGTCTGTGGGGAATGATCTCCATGATTTCTTTTGTTGTAAGTTTCATAGTTTTTTACCTCCTTCTTCTATTCTATCACAAACATCGGCTGTCCGAACTCTACCATCTGCTCGTTTTCTACAAGGATTTCTTTTACTGTACCATCAAATTCTGATTCAATCTCGTTCATCAGCTTCATTGCTTCCACAATGCCAAGGACCTGACCTTTGCTTACTTTATCTCCTACTTTTACAAAGGGGGGATTTTCCGGAGAAGATGCTGCATAATAGGTACCTACAAGAGGAGATTTTACCACACTTCCTGTCTGTACTTCATCGTTAACAGCATTGACGGATTCTACATGTACAGCCTGCTGCACTACCGGCTGATACTGCTGAGCATCTGCCGGATCAGTATTGACTGCCATCTGCTGTACAATTGTTTTCTCTTTTGACATGGAAATATTTAAGGTATCGTCCTGCAGGTTAAATTCTGTGAGATCTGAATCGCTGACTGCGTGGATCAGTTCTAATATATTTGCCAGTTCCATTTATTTCCTCCTGCTGAAATAGCTATATTATAAGATCACTGTCGTATATTGTTTTCAAAATCACCATACCATTTATTATCTGCGTGATCAGTCTTCGTACTTTTTAATAAGTAAGGATGCGTTATGTCCGCCAAAGCCAAGAGAATTGGTAAGTGCATATTTGATATCCATCTTTACATTACCGTTTCCTACATAATCCAGGTCACACTGTTCATCCGGCACCTTATAACCAACAGTCTGATGGATCAGGCCTTCCTGAAGTTCTTTTACACAGGTGATCACTTCCACTGCACCGGCAGCTCCCAGAAGATGTCCTGTAATAGATTTTGTAGAATTTATTTTCATTTCTTTTGCGTGTTCACCAAATGTTTTCTTAATGGCAATTGTTTCAAATAAGTCATTATGATGTGTGCTTGTGCCATGTGCGTTTACATACCATACATCATCTGTGGAAATTCCTGCTTCTTTTACAGCCCATTCCATAGCTTTGGCAGCACCGGAACCGTCCTCTGCAGGGGATGTAATGTGATAAGCATCTCCTGTTGCACCATATCCGACAACCTCGCCAAGGATTTTCGCTCCACGTGCTTTGGCATGCTCCAGTTCTTCCAGAACTACCACGCCGGCACCCTCACCCATTACAAAACCGCTTCTTTCTTTGTCAAAAGGGATGGAACATCTCTCAGGATCTGTGGATGAGGTCAATGCTGTCAGTGCCGCAAAACCACCAAAGCCTGTTGGTGTGATAGCTGCTTCCGTTCCACCTGCAACCATAACATCTGCATCAGAGCACTGAATAGTACGGTATGCTTCTCCAATGCTGTGGGTTCCTGTTGCACAGGCAGTTACAACATTAATGTTCTTTCCGCGGAGTCCAAACTGAATGGAAACATTTCCGGATGCCATATTGGAGATCAGAAGAGGAATCATTAGAGGATTCAGTCTTCCTGGTCCCTTTGTGTTGAGAATTTCGCAGGATTTCTCTACCACCTGCATACTTCCGATACCGCTTCCCACGCTACAGCCTACACGGAAGGGATCTTCTTTTGTCATATCCAGTCCGGACTGCTCAATAGCTTCTTTTGCTGCTGCTACCGCATACTGGCTGAAAAGCTCCATACGTTTTGCAGATTTGAAATCCATATAATCCTTTGGATTAAAATTGTTGATCTCTGCTGCCATATGCGCTCTGTAATTTGTGGAATCAAAACGTGTTACTTCTGCAAAGTTTGTTTTTCCTTCTTTTACACTGTTCCAGAATTCTTCTACACTAAGGCCTACCGGAGTGATTGCTCCCATACCTGTAATTACAACTCTTCTCATTTTGTTCTCCTTATTTATACGTTCATACCGCCATCTACGCTGATGACCTGTCCTGTAATATAGTCTGCTTTGTCTGATGCCAGAAATACCGCTGTATTTGCAATATCCTCCGGTTTTCCGAAACGTCCCAGGATAATCTGCTTACATGCATTTTCCCTGATTTCTTCTGAGAGTACTTCTGTCATCTCTGTGTCTACAAATCCGGGTGCAATAGCATTTACCGTAATTCCCCGGCTGCCCAGCTCTCTTGCCATTGTTTTTGTCAGACCGATCACACCTGCTTTGGATGCAGCATAATTTGCCTGGCCCACATTTCCGAGGATTCCGGAAACAGAAGAAATATTGATGATCTTTCCACTTCTCTGTTTCAGCATCTGACGGGCACTGTGACGGATTGTATTGAATGTACCTTTCAGGTTTACATTAAGTACAGAATCGAAATCCTCTTCTTTCATTTTCATGATCAGACCATCTTTGGTAATTCCTGCATTATTAACCAGAATATCAAGGTGTCCGTATTCTTTAACTATATCTTTGATCATTGCTTCACAGGCTGCGAAATCACTGACATTGCATTTATATATGGAAGCTTTTCCACCGTTTTCTTCGATGGTCTGTTTTACTTCCTTCGCTCTCTCTTCAGAACCATTGTAATTGATAACCACCTCTGCACCTTCCTTTGCAAGAGCAATAGCAATGGCTCGTCCGATTCCACGTCCTGCACCTGTAATCAGGGCAATTTTATTTTTCAGCATTTTACAGACACTCCTTTCTCACTTCATCCAGATCTTCTGTTTTCTCAACATGTAATGCTTTTACATTTCTGTTGATCTTTTTGAGAAATCCTGTCAGAGTTTTTCCCGGTCCAATCTCAATAAAAGTATCTACACCATCATCAATCATCTGTTCTACACACTGCTGCCAGCGCACAGAGGATGAAACCTGGCTGACAAGCAATTTCTTTACCTGCTCCGGTCCTGTCACATACTGTGCAGTTACATTTGTCACATAAGGTACTGTAAATGACTGGATTTCTACCTTCTCAAGTTCCTGTCCCAGTTTTTCCCCTGCGCCTTTGAGAAGCTCACAGTGAAATGGGCCACTGACTTTAAGAGGAATCACACGTCTGGCGCCTGCTGCCTTTAATGCCTCCCCTGCTGCTGCAACTGCTGTCTCCTCGCCTGTGATCACAATCTGTCCCGGACAGTTATAATTTGCAATGGATACAATTCCCTGTGTCTCATTGCAGATTTTTTCAATCAGCTCTGCATCTGTTCCAAGAACAGCGGACATTGCACCACCTGTAGGATATGCCTCCTGCATAAAAATTCCTCTTTTTCGCACTACAGTAAATGCATCCTCTTCCTTCATAACACCGGAGGCCACCAGTGCCCCGTATTCTCCAAGGCTCAGTCCAGCATTTACCTGAGACCTGATTCCGGCTTCCTCTACAGCTCTTAAGATTGCGATTTCTGCTGTCAGCATGGCAATCTGTGTATATTCTGTAATATTTAATCTGTCATTTTCTTCAAAGCATAAAGCTTTCACATCAAGTCCGGATGCTTTTGATGCGCTTTCAAATACTTCGCGACTTACAGCATATTTTTCATAAAAATCTTTCGCCATTCCTGTATACTGTGCACCCTGTCCCGGAAATACAAATGCAATTTTAGACATATCATTTTCCTTTCCTTTATTTTTATGTTTATATCAGATGATAACAATTTGTTTCTGATTGCAAATTATTTCAGTTTAAAATATTTTGATATTCAAATTATAATGTCAAAAAATTCTCCCCGAAGCCATCTCTGGCTCCAAGGAGTTATTTGTCATTTCTATATGATTAAGCCTCTACGCCTTTGTTTTTCAGATAATCCATAACAGCTCCGACTGTTGTTAAATCTGTAAGATCTTCAGCCGGGATCTCAATATTGTATTCATCTTCCAGAGCCATAACCAGCTCAAACAGGTCAAGTGAATCTGCGCCAAGATCATCCTTGAAAGAAGTTTCAGCAGTAATTCCTGCTGCATCACAATTTAACTGCTCTGCGATCATTTCACTCATTTTTTCTAACATAATTTTCTCTTCTCCTTTAATTCAAGCCCCGGAATGCTTCTCTTTTTCCTGCTCCGGCTATCACTTGTTTTTTATTATTTTTGTTAAGCAGATGATGATTCTGCTTTTTCTTGTTTTCAACCTTATCATCCGTCAGACCAGTAAATACGTCTCATTTATTCAGATTTGGTTTTATCGGGATTGATTACTTTGATGTTCAAAGTATATATTCTTCCCTCCTGTTTGTCAAGCACTATTTTATTACATTTTTTATTCCTCAAATTTAATCTGCCTTGCCACACTCAGCGCAAGTCCCATCTCTGCCATAAGGAATACGATCGACGTACCTCCATAACTAATAAACGGAAGAGTGACACCTGTATTCGGCATAAGGTTTACAACAACCGCAATATTAAGAATAACCTGCAATGCTATGTGAATAAAAATCCCACTGACCATAAGTGAGCCAAACATATCCGGTGCATTCTGTGCAATAACAAACAGCCTGTATAACAGATATGCATAAAGCATCAGCACGATAAGACCTCCAAAAATCCCCAGTTCTTCACAGATAATTGAAAAAATCATGTCATTCTGTGCCTCAGGTACACTTCCCAGCTTCTGAATACTGTTTCCAAGTCCTCTGCCAAAAAATCCTCCCGAGCCAATCGCATACAATGCCTGAATTGTCTGATACCCCCAACTGTCCGCATATTCTTCCGGATGAAGCCATACCATGATTCGTCTCAGACGAAAGCTTCCACTTCCATCAACACTCACTGTTGCATTCAGAAAAATGACTCCGATCACTGCCAGCGCAATAACAACACCTGCAATAATAATAAAAATCTTAATATCCGGGTGAGCCACAAAAATCAGTCCTGCAGTAATACAGAAAATAATAATTGCTGTACTCAGATTGTCCGTAAATACATATGCAGCCAGTGCCAGTCCGCCTCCCACAACAGCAAGAACCATACAGCCCTTTAAGGTACGGACTTTCTTTCCCATATGCACGATCATATATGGGAGGCAGACAATAACTGCTATCTTGGCAAGCTCTGCCGGCTGGAACTGAACCGGTCCAAGATTCAGCCATCTCTGGGCACCATGAGAAGACTGCCCCAGCGGTGTTTTTACCAGTGCCATCAACACCAGTGCCGCTACATACAAAGCTGTGCTAAAACGGTTCAGTATCCGATAATTGAGCCTAGAAATGATCAGTGCCATGATAATACATGCCACGCTGATGATGGCCTGTTTTTTAAAAAAATACATGTCGCTTCCGTAATTTATCTGAGCCATATAGGAGCTTGTACTGTACAGCATGATAAGCCCAAAACAGGTCAGCAATACAATAACTGCTACCAGACTGTAATCATAATAATCTGTTTTTGTTTTTCGACGCGCCCTGCTCTTGGAAGATGCTGTTGAATACGACTTTTTTTGTGATTTTGTATTTTCCATTTAATCACCTGATGCTTTCTTGTTTTCTAAAATTCCCATCTGACTTTTTTATTATAACAGAAAGCTTTTTCATAAGCAATGGGGCAGTTGCCTGATTGCATCTGCCCCATTTTAGTTACTATTCACTGGTAATATCCCGCGAGGTGTTTTTGTGAGCGAAGGTCACAGAAAACCCG
>OCHM01001515.1_pt1 | contig 10652 bp, 11 predicted proteins | sample 1538901 | NCBI WGS metagenome assembly OCHM01 (sample SAMN04571734, study PRJEB22368) | human gut metagenome | biome: human gut; material: stool | host: Homo sapiens | place: Luxembourg | collected 2012-11-08 | reverse complement strand
TAACGATGACAGACTCAGACTGATTATCTTCATGTAAGAAGGCATGAACCTTTCCAATTCTGTCTCAAAGTTATTCACATTCTCGCTTATGCTGTCTATGATGACAACACCCCATATGCTTTGGTCGCTCAAAGCGACAGGTACAGCATACAGATTGTTGGATATGCGGTGCATAAGCCGCAAACTATCGTAGCAGGTAGTGTCAAAGAAGCAAGCCTTCATGTATTTCTTTACATTTTGTTGTTCCTTGGCACTCAATTCCGCTAAAGGGCGGCTTACATCTATACCACTAATGTCTACCGTATGTACTTTCTGTGCCAAGCCTTCAGAGTAGCATCTATCAGCAATGCCATTGAAACGCTGTCGATTTGACTTGTCAGACAAACGGAAATATACATGGCTTCGTTTTCCTTTTGGATAACCATAGCGTACATATACAGTTAAATACTCTGACATAAGATGCACTGCAACACTCTTCCATGCATTATTCCATGTTGAATTTTTGATATTGTTGAAAAAGTTCTTGACTATAAAATAGGAGAAAGACTTGAGGAACAACTTGTATCCAGGTTCCACCTTCATGATGCTGATTCGCACTTGGTATTGTTCTCCAAGCAGATGTTCGTCAAGAATATGCTTCAAGAATTTCTCAAGCCATATTTTCACATTACGTTCACGTCCACTAAAGATGTCTATGACATGCAGCAATACAACAATTCCTCCTGCCGCACCTGCTATAGTATAAAGATTATCTTTCATCCATTGAACAAACACGTTAGAAGGTTCATCAGGCAACATCTGCAACCCCCAAAGCACAATGGTCAAACAAATTGTATATATGTTCAATCCCTTCTGGTTCATTATATCTTGCCACGTAACATAATGTTCACACTCTGTTTTATATCTTTAATACTCGCTGGTTTCAAACTTTATCTTCATATTCTCTGTTTCGATATGCCAATTTCTGCCTTTCCTCTCCACATCAAGTTCGGCTGTGGTAGGGAAACTGTATGATATGCCAGAGTCATCCTCGTTATCGAGATAGATGGTCACACTGCTGTCAAAACGCAGGAAGATGCGATAGCGGTCTGCCGATGTGGCGGTGCATCGTTCCATGCGGACATTGTCTATCGTATCAAATTCATAATGATGTCCCAGTTCGTCAAGGTCATTCTGCGGACACTGCCACAAGTACTCCAGCAACTGCTCACTTATACCTTCAAGGTCAAAAGGCGTTTTAAAGGTCGCCGTCGGCTTTTCGTTTCTTTCTGCCTTGCTAATCACATCAAGCATCGTCTTATAGAGATTCGACTCTGTAGCCTTTCCACTGGCTTTTTGGAATTTGGATTCTTCCCCGAATATTTCCTTGCCTTTGCTTTGCAGAGGTTGGAGCTTCTTCTTAACGTATGTATGATAAGACGGACAAAGGTCTCCTTCCTTCGTTGCAGACAGGTCGAATATCATGGTCGAGTCATCATCCCATGTTTGGTGTAGATGCGCCATAAGCCGGACGAAGGCCCCCACTCCTGTTGTCTTGCAAACCAGTGTGCCTTTGGTGTCGCTGTCCTTTGGCCAATATTCGTCAAGCACTTCCTTCACCGTGAAGAAGAAGGTAAGCAGTTCTGCGGTATGGCTCTTGAGGTCAATGTCCTTACCGTATGCAGTATGCCAAGCCTTTTGGGGTTTGAAGAGTAGCATGAGACTCTCCACGAAGAAGGCTTGCGACACATATCCCGTACCAGTACCAAGCATCTTTATGCGGTTGTAGAAGGGAGACTGCGTGTATGTGTTCATTCGCTTGACCAACGTATGTGCATGATAGATGATGTTACGCTTGGGGTCGTTGGTCTGCTCCTGATATTCGGAGCCGAACACCTCATAGTAGAGCGACTTATTGACGGGTTTCTGCTTGAAGTTGACATTGATGAACACTTGGCTCTGTTCCCAAAGGTCATAGTTGACAAGAATAGTGCAGTTGAACTTATATTGTTCCAAGTAACTCAAAACGTAACTGATATTGTCCGTACGTTCAACCGATGGTTGGACGAGAGTATCATAGAGTTTCATCATAGCCATCATGCGGTGCTGACCGTCTACGATAAACACATTGTCGCTAAGCGACATGTCGCAAATACAGTTATCGTTCACCTCCAAATCTTGGTCATACATCACCGCCAGTATGAGCGATGTAGGAAAAAGAGTGGCAATGCCTTGTCCGTCTCTCTCATCCAGGATACCGCCGATGATATACTCCTGCATAGACTTGAGTCGCTTTTCGTCTATGCGACGCTGGTAATAGTCCACATTCTCCTTAGCCAAAGCCTTGACATCCTTCTGTATGGAAGAATTGGGATTGGCCTTGCAGGTAAAAAGAACCTTATCTTTCAGTTCTATGAACGGAATGAGAGCCTGAAGCACTCGTTTATCCGAGTCCTTATGGTCATGTTGCAGAAAAGCCTTCATAGTCATCCTTATTTAAGGTTCTTGCCATGCTGGTTAATCTTATCTATCATATCAGTCTCCACTGACTTATCTCGTGGATCTCTCTGCTGAGTTGCAGCAGCAGTTGACCTACCATTGGGTTTATTGCTCTTGTCCTCCAGTTCATCCAACCAAGCCAATAAGTTTTGCTGGGATATTTCTATGCTTTCAATCTTTTGATTCAAAACATCAATCTGTTCCAGTTTTAAATCCACATTCGTGATATATTCATCCTTTATCATTCGTGATATGACATCTGTCATTCTCTTTGAAGCTGCGGAATTGCGCCGTTACATCATTTTTGACTTTCTTGAGACACTCCACCCGCAGTTCCTTCTGTACATCACTCTGCTTTTGTTCAAGCTCACGCATTTTCTCTTCCGCCTTTTCATTGGCAGTAGCGATAGCCTTCTCCTCTATCGACTTATAATTCTTGTAGCCGAAGAAGCCGAACACAGCAATGACAACAGACAGAATGGCACCAATGGCGGTATACAGGTTCTGAGTCTCCTCCTTTTGCTGGAGCACATAGTCGTAATGTTCATTGATGCTACGCTCATGATGCTTCACCGCAGATATCAGAGAATCGGCCAAATTACGTGCCTCATCTGTCAGCACACCTGCAGAGTCGACCGTCAGCACACACCTATACTCATGTTGGGTTACATCGGGTTGCCATGACGGTATCACAAAGGCTACGACATAGACCAACGCTCCCACGCACGAGAAAAGCAAAACTGATGCGAGAATCTCATTGAAGGTCTTCACATTAAATGAATGTTTATCCGTTGTTATAATTAGTGGGCAAGGAGGTAACGAACCTCTAAAACTGGCTTAGCCAGCCGGGACTATTCACTATCAAGATTTGCAGCGGTTAAGTTCTTGTTCATTATATCACGAAGACTCTTGCCCAGGAACGTCCCAGCCCACCATAATATAATCTTCAAGTTTTCTTTACGCATCATAATGTCGCAATTGGCATTCTTGTTTTGTATTTCTTCTCTCATATCATTAAGTGTTATGGTTAAATCGAATGTGCTGACAGCTCCCATCAACAATGAGAAACTATCTATTACCTCTCCACTTAATAATAAACAAGGAACCATCACCACTACAAAAAGTGATCATAATAAAAGAATCAAACTGATGCCTGAGATACCATTTACTTTCCCAAAGACTTCTTGATGGCTTCGACAGCAAAATTAGGGAGGACGGTCTTGATGCCTTTCTTAATCACTCGCTTTCCTTTGTTTAAAACTCGACGTTTCAAAGAAATGCGTAAGCAAATATCAACAGCCTCTTTCATTGTTTTACCTTTCTCTATCAGCAAGAAAAACAGTTCACGCTTCGGATGTGCCTTGGTGTGCTCATTGAAGCCACCATTATATTGATGCGCCTGTTCAAGTGTAAATGGCAAGACATCCATGGACAATCCCGAAAAGCAATCCTCACCTTTCTTGGTGTTCAAAAGAACCAAGCCTACCCCCTTGTCATCATCAAACTCAGGAGCTATCTGATTGATTCCCCAGAAATCAGCTATTGTCATGTCACTATGGTTCACACCATTCTTACACTTACATGCATAACATGATGGACGCAAGTAAATATTGGAAAGAAATCCTCGCATGAAAGGATTCATATAATGTATGTCGGACGACAAAACGGTATTTTGGTCCGCCTTAGAGGCGGACTTTGAGCGGACGACAAAACGGTATTTTTTCCAGCCACTCTCACACTTATCTCTAAATTTAATGTCCCCTATGGGGGACTTTGCATTTAGAGATAAAAGCAAAACGGAATTTTTTCCAACTGCCGCCTGACGGCGGCAGTGATCTTTTAATGCGTCCTTGCTATATGTCTCAGCCAAATATCTTCTCCATATTCCTGGGCTTGGAACTCCATGACAGAGAAAATCAACAGCCAAGAGATTTGGATATTCCTTGTTTCGCAAAAAGGTTCTCAACCCAGCTATCTGGCATGGGCTTCCGACAAACATCACCTCTCTACCTTGTCTTAAGAACGATTCTGCCTCCTTATATGTATTCTCGATTCTGCTTTGGAGATACTTGCTGCCCATCATCGGATAAACATCCTCAATGTTCTCTGCATAGACATGATGCACCTCCCAATGCTCATCAAAAACAGCTCCAAAGACAACACCACCTTTGCAGATGACCTCTCTTGCTAATGGAAGGAAAACACCTCCAGAAGAACTATTCATTCGTTCTTCCTCGTTGGTATTCTTCACCGCCAAGACTTTTAAAGGTTCAATCTTAGCAGTACGATTGATGATAGGACAAACTTTCTCACACAATCCACAGTTGATACATACCTCATCATCAACCTTAGGATAGAGGAAGCCCTCGCTGTCTTCCTGCAAGGAAACACATTGCTTGGGACAACGCTGCACACAGGCAAAACATCCACAGCAGTTTGTTTTATCTTGTATCTTTATCATTTCTTCGTCAATTTATGAATTAAGGTCATAGCTTTTCCCTTTACAAACACTCGCTCGTTAGAAGACAAGCCCAACATATACGCAGATGCTGAAACGGAAACAACACATAGTATGCCTACCACCAAAAAGCGGATGAAATTATCCGACATATTGAAATATGCCAATGATGGCAGGATGATTGATACAGCAACCACAACCAATACCTTTAAATAGATATGGTGAAAATAATCTCTCAAGCGAATGCCTATCAATGGTCGCAGCATAATCATGCGAGCTAACTGTGCAACAGATTCCATCACGAAATGCACGATGAAAACTGTATATGCAGGACAACCCAACAACAGACAGACATAAGATATTGGTAATATGAACAACAGAATTGTTCCACATACAGCTTGGTATTTCTTTACCCTACCTGTTGCTTGATTCGCAACAATCAAAGGGTTTGCCAATGTATATATAAGCGATGTGCAAATAATGAGTCGCAAGAAGACTACCGTATTTTCAGGAACGATCTTCAACCAAACCGTCAAAATAAAGTTCGTCTCAAACAAAACTGGTAAAGAAAGGAAGAACAGCAAGAAGAAAGAAAATCTCGCACTACGATACATCAGTTTATACATCTCTGACAATTCTCCCTTGGCATATGTTTTCGTAATCTGAGGATTGAGTGCCATCTGGAAATTACCCACAAACTGTTGGATAGCTCCCTGCACCTGCACCGCTACACCTCGAGCTGCATTGACAACAGGGCCAAAGAATACGTTCAGCAAGATATTAAGCCCTTGACCGAACAATACCGCAGACAAATTTCCAAATAAGCTCCATCCTGCAAAGCCCGTCATTTCCTTGAAAAGTGCCTTATCCCAAACATGCAGGTATTTTGTTTCCTCAAAATGTCGATTACAATAGATACTATAACAGAATCGGATTAATATCTGGACAGCCAACAAAAGGAAAGCATAGAGTATCAACTTATCAAAAGAGAATACCACCAACATATAGACAATCACAAGTTTCAGTACTGCTTCCAATATGGAGATGTAAGCGAAAGCAGACATTTTCTCGTGCGCAACAATGTCCGCATTATACGGCACACTTATTATCATTATAACCGAAGATATAATGGAAGATTGCAACACCCAAAAGGCTGCATTCATTCTGTCAACAGGTATCTGCATTTTATTATATAGGAACCAAAGGCCAACAGTCTCACCCAAAAGCACAATAACTCCTGCTATCAGCGTGTGTATCTGTAGTGTCGTGCTAAATATGGTTTGAAGTCGTTTTTTATTCCCCTTTCCCAATGCGAATGTAATATAACGTTGCGTAGCAGATGACATAGAACCATTTATAAAGCCAAACATTGCCACAATTCCGCCCACAACATTATAAATACCATAATCTTCTATTCCTAAGGTATTCAGCACTACTCGGCTCGTATAAAGCGAAATTCCCATCAAAAAGAGCATTCGCACATACAGAAGCAGAGTATTCTTCGCTATCCTCTTATTATTCTCTGATGTTTGAGACATTATTTCTTCTTCTTTTTCGTTTTATTTTGATTTCCTTAAAAGGCCTTCGGAGAGGCAGTACTATTGCCTCTCCCCAAAACCAATACTCTTTGCATGATTCTGCCTTTCTTATCGGATTTTACCACATTCCCTCAAGCGCTGCTTCAATCCTCCCAAAGTCATATCTGCCCACAGCTTATGACTCCGCTTCAGTTCCTCCTTATCTTTATCGCTCAGATTCTGATGCGAAATATACTCTTCCATACATTTCACAGCCAACTCCTTGATGTTATCGAGGTCAGATTCGAGCACTTCGCCTGGCAATAAATCATTCGTCACCATTGCACAAATATAACCTTCAAGGTAGGCTAAACACATTTTCTCGAGTTCTGTCATGGTAATCTGTATTTATATGGAGCTGACAAGGTGATATATGATGTGGCAAATAAACGTCTGAATTACAAGCAAACGCTTTGGTGATAGCTGTAAGAAGCTTCGAATAGTTACAACTTAATCACACTTTTCAAGAACTTATCACGCTTACGCTCCCATTTACTCTGAGCAATATCAGCCATGCCAAAAGTATCACAAAGCAGCCCCTTCAGTTCCGTTAGTCTAGACTTAGCATCTGAGGCATCCACTTTGATTGATATTTTATCTGAGCCAACGACTCCTTTCATCATTTCAAACTCCATATCCCTTGTGAGAATGGAAACGAAATCCGTCTTCAAAACCCAAGCAGCTCCCATTTCATTGAGTGACACAGCACTTTCATAGTATCTTGGAGAATGGACAAATATCACAAACAATTTGTGCTTCGAAAACAAGTTCCTTAAGGTTTCAAAGATGTCCTCACCAAGACCAATCCCAAATCCATCAACGGAGCTGCAGAAGAGATTACTCTCATCAAGCCCTAAATCTTCCAGTAAACTTACGAGTTCTTCAACAAAAGCCTTATCTCTCGATGAATGACTGATAAAGACCATTGGACTTTTCTCCTCTACGGCATTTCTATTTTCCTGCTCTCTTTTGGCGCCTTCCATAAGAAGAACATATTTACTATAAAGCCCACGAAAGATGTTGTTAAGAACGTAGCCGTTACCTGAATTATCTACATTTTTAAATTTCGAATAGTCGGAATTGTCCTCAGAATAGAAATCATTAAGATAAACGACTGCTGCACTATGCCATTCGAGATATGCATCGATTGCGGCCTGAGAATATTCCTCTTTCGAAGCACGTTCCAAATACGTCCTTTCTAGCTCCTTTACGTCATCGTATCCAATCACAGTGTTATAAGTTATAAGTTTTATGTAATTCAATTAAGAACGTAATTCAATTAAGAATTGTGAATTGTGAATTATGAGGCGTGGGTTTTATTGAACACAGATTGCACGGATTTAACGGATAAGTTTTTTATTCCTAGGGATTCGTGTTATCTGTGAGATTCGTGTTCGTCTTCGTCTTCTCTCACCACGGAAGAGAACTATTGATTCGTGGTGTTTGGTTTTGAACACGGATTGCACGAATTTAACGAATTACTTCTCTAAGCGTAGGGGGTGTTGGAAGCCTCCTCATGAGAACAAGCAATACAGCAGTTGCCTTGTGACCAGGGAAGAAGTCACAAGGAATCATCTGTTGTTATAAACTCTCGTTATTGTTTATCTGGAATACTGCCAGGAAGGGTTATATCATCACACCCAGTTCACGAAGGACTGTGTTCAAATCGCAGAACCTAACACCGAAAGCGTTGCATGCATCGGGAATCTTTACCCTGCGAGTACATTTGGGGTCGGACGTTTCGTTAGCCACGAGGACAAGACCCTTGGCTGCTGCTGTTGCCACAAGATAGGCATCAGCCACACTGGCAAACTCTTCAACTGCCTCTTGCTTATATACAGAACGAGTCTGCGCCCAGTTGATGACCTCTCCGTATCTGACCATCACATCTGCGTCATTCCCGATATAGAATCCTGCTGGCACGTTGTGCTTCATCCAGTCGGTCAGTTCATCACCTCCCTTGTCTATCTCTCCTTTCACCTGTATATTGGAGAGCACATCGCCTGCATTTATCATTTCGGCAATCCTTCTCCAAAATGTGGGCCACAAGTCCATAGGCATCTCGTGCTTGGAGCGGATGAATATGTTCGTATCGAAGATATACGCCATTACCCTTAGATCTTAGATATTGTTGGTCATGAAATGCTGGTAGGTATTGCCAGACAGACCTGTCAGACGATATGCCTCGGTGTATTCCAGCTGGCGGCTGGTGACGGCATTACGAACATGAATGGCAAAGAGGCGGCCAACCCTCTTGACACTGGTGAGGTAGAAATCGCCTCCACCGCCCTTCTTGGGGGCAGATATGGGGCGATGACTGTATTCCATCCAGAAGTTGCGATAGGCGGCATCACTCAACAGGTTCAGATCATGGGCACGACGAGCCACTACAATCTCACTGGCTTTGAAATGACGGGAGTGCTTCTTGATGTCTCCGTTCCATGTCTCACGCAGAACATCGGCAGGAACAAGGAACTCTGCAGCAAACCTGTCGCAATAGTTCTCGTAGGCATCATGTGCCGTAATCTCCTCACCGGCATGGCCAGCACTGACTCCCAGCATGATGTGGGTAGCCTCGTGTACCAGGGTGAACAGCTGGGCAGACTTGCTGTCGGCACTATTCACAAAGATATAAGGTGCCACTTCATTGACCAGCGCGAAGCCCCGGCACTCACTCACTTTCAGAGCACGCTGCGTGTTGTTGCCCACCACTCCGTTGTATGCAACGAAGAAGCCTGCCTGTTCCAACTTCTCGGTGAGCAGTCCCACTGCGATATCAGTTCGGGCCAGACTGAACGCCCAGCGTGGGTCAAGTGCCAACTCTCGTCTGAGCAAGTTGACAGCCTCGCCGATAGGGGTCTGGAGAGTGATGCTGTTCACCAGTTGGCAGGTGTCTATCTCGTTCTCTGTGAGGTATTCGGCCAACCAGTCCTGGCGGTTGCGAATGTGATTGACAGTATCATAGACATTCAGGTCGAAATGGTTGTTATCGCCTGCCTCTCCACGGAACATGGGGAAGGGAATGGTTTCAGCAGGTGCTTCATGCAGGAACAGGCAGCCAAAGGGGACATAGAACCTCCTGGCGAACTGCTGCAACTGGTTGACCGTAGGCAGTTTCTCCCCAGAGAGCCAACAGGCCAACTCGGGGAAGGCTTTTACAGCCTTCTCCTCTGTGAACCCAGCTCTTCGGTATGCCCATTCAAGCATCTTGGGGTGGATATTATTGAGTCTTGTCACTGCCATGGTTGCTCCTATGGATGCAAAAATACGATTTTATTGCTTAATAAGCACCTTATTTAATTAAGTATTTTGAGGTGATGACCACGGAGAGGTTCTTTATCCGTGATGCGTAGTTTTTTTGAACACGGATTGCACGGATTACACGGATAATTTATCTGGAAACGCGGAGATCAATGTTGATGCGTGATGCGTTGGGTTCTTGAACACGGATTGCACGGATTACACGGATAAGGGGGCTGATACTGGGATATCTGTGTTATCTGTGTTATCTGTGTTCGTTCTTAATGACCACGGAATTGGAGACTCTTATTCCTTGATGCGTGGTTTTTATCGAACACGGATTGCACAAATTTGACGAACGCAATTCAATTATGAATTTTGAATTATGAATTATGAGGCGTGGGTTTTATTGAACACAGATTGCACGGATTTAACGGATAAGTTTTTTATTCCTAGGGATTCGTGTTATCTGTGAGATTCGTGTTCGTTTTTAATGACCACGGAAGATAATTATTGATTCGTGGTGTTTGGTTCTCCCACCACGAAATTATGGCCTGAAAAAGTATCGTAAACACTCAATTGCTTCCAACCACTTATAAACAGGGGCTGGAGAGCCATTGATTATTTTTGTTTTAACTTTTATTTGTTTGAATTTACCGTGCGACAGCACTGGGGAGAAGCTTTTCGTAGTCCTTCTCACCCTCTATAACCTGACTTCGTCACTCAAAAAACGCACATTTTATAACTTGTTGATAAATAATATTTTGTATCTTTGTGTCACCTAATATTTGGTGACACGAAAGGTATTTTAACTATGTTTGTCCGCAAAAAGAAATATCCATCCGGCAATATCGGAGTTATTGTTGTTGAGAAAATCGGTGGCAAGATGAAGGAACTTG
>OCHM01001512.1_pt1 | contig 10669 bp, 10 predicted proteins | sample 1538901 | NCBI WGS metagenome assembly OCHM01 (sample SAMN04571734, study PRJEB22368) | human gut metagenome | biome: human gut; material: stool | host: Homo sapiens | place: Luxembourg | collected 2012-11-08 | reverse complement strand
TTCCATTTTCTAGTTTTTGCGTGTTAGTTGGAAGTTAATTTCTTTTGATCCTTTACCCATTAACATCCCTTTCCCTTGTGATAATTCAATTTCGGCGAAATTTACGATAATAGAATCAGTTTTGCAAGCGTTTGGGTCATTCCAATACGAAGATAATTTTGTGTAGATGGTATGTTCGATAGCCGTAGCCTTATCGTAGGTGAATTGATATCGTCCGGTCTCATCCGTGATGGCCGGAAAGCAGGAAAGGTCGTCCTCTAGAGTAGGGGTATATGCCGGTGAGGTTAAGATTGCGACTCCGGCCAGCGGATAGCCTTGATCATCAGTTACTTTTCCGTAGATCGTGTACAATGCGTAAGGTTCCGTATGTGTATCTACATATTCCTTAAGTGTGATCTTGATTTCCTTAGAGGCACTACCTTCGTACCATCCATCACCTCCGGTAAGTTCCTCGCTGTCGAAGATTACTTGAGTCGTATCGGATGCGAATTGTCCTCCGTTCATTTCTTCGTCTATGTCTTCCGTGATGAATCGGTATTTTAGGATCGGAAAATCAGTTTTCTTCCAATCAAACTCTCCGTTAGCGTCAGTCCTTACGGTATCGGTATGCAGCCATCCGTAAGGATAAATTCTTGCGTCATTTCGATTGATACGTATTTGGGTGTTAGGTATCGGATTATCGTTTGTATCCACGACTTTTCCTTTTATCTGAAAATTGGCGTAAGGAGTGCCATATTCACAAATTATGGGACCTTCTCCCTCGTCGTCAGTGCAGGAGAAACCTAAAAGCATTAATAAACTCGCCAATACGCAGTTGGCTTTTTTCAACAATTGCAAGTGCATCCTTTTCATGGTGTAAATTATTTTTATTTACGATTCTATTTATTTGATGAATGGGGCAGCAAAATAGTTGCATGCGAATGCGTAAGAAAATGTGATGACTTTTTGTATCTTTGCCACTTCAATGTAACAGATCAATTTATGAGAGATTTCATACGTATTTTAAAGCGTTTCGTTCCCCCTTACAAAAAGTATATGGTTCTGAACATCGTGTTCAATGTACTTTCCGCTATCTTGAACCTGTTTTCTTTCGCCTTGATTATCCCGATCCTTCAGATCTTGTTTAAGATGGATGAGGGGAATTACACCTTTATGGATTGGAATTTTAATGCGGGAAGCTGGGAGTCGTGGAAAGCCTTGCCGGAGTTGATCAAAAATAACTTTTTTTGGTATGTATCCGATCTGATAGAGGTACACGGAGGTTCGTTCGCCTTGATTATGTTGGGAATCTTCCTGATCGTGGCGACTTTCTTGAAAGTGGCGACCATGTATCTGGCCTTTTATACGATGATCCCGATTCGAACCGGAGTCGTTCGTGATATCCGTAATCAGATTAACAAGAAGATTACGCAGTTGCCGTTGAGCTTTTTCTCGGAGGAGCGAAAAGGGGATATTATCGCCCGTGTATCCGGAGACGTGAACGAGATTGAGACATCCATCATGAGTTCATTGGACATGTTATTCAAGAACCCGATCCTGATCGTGATCTATCTGGTGGGTATGATCGCTATCAGTTGGCAACTTACCGTGTTCGTCTTGATCCTGCTGCCGTTGGCGGGTTACGTAATGGGACAAGTCGGCAAGAAATTGAAACGGAAATCCTTGGAAGGACAGCAACAATGGGGATTCCTGATGAGCCAGATCGAGGAGACATTAGGCGGACTCCGTATTATCAAGGCATTTAACGCCGAGAAGAAGATACAAGACCGCTTTGAGCGAAGCAATGATACTTTCCGCCGGTTGACGAACCGTATCTATCGCCGCCAACAAATGGCGCATCCGATGAGCGAGTTTTTGGGAACCGTTACGATCGCTATCGTACTTTGGTATGGAGGTACGCTGATCTTGAGCGCGAATAGCCCGATCGACGCTCCTACGTTTATTTATTATCTGGTTATTTTCTATAGCATTATCAATCCTGCGAAAGATCTAAGTAAGTCGGTTTATGCGATCCAGAAAGGTCTGGCCTCTATGGAGCGTGTCGATAAGATCTTGAAGGCGGAGACGGATATCCATGACCCGGAACATCCGAAGAAGATCGCCTTGAAAGAGAAAATCAGTTATAAAGATGTTTGGTTTAAATATCAGGAAGCTTGGGTCTTGAAAGGGATTAATCTGGATATCCGGAAAGGAACGACCGTGGCTTTGGTCGGTCAGTCCGGTTCGGGCAAAAGTACTTTGGTGGATCTATTGCCTCGCTTTTATGATGTGAATAAAGGGAATATCCGTATTGATGATACGGATATCCGTGAGGCCACCCTTTTCGATCTTAGGGGATTGATGGGAAATGTCAATCAAGAGGCTATCTTGTTTAACGATACCTTCTTCAACAATATCGCTTTTGGAGTGGAAGGGGCTACGATGGAACAGGTGGAGGAAGCCGCCCGCATCGCCAACGCTCACGATTTTATCATAGCGAGTGAGAAAGGTTACGATACCAATATAGGCGACCGGGGTGGAAAACTGTCCGGCGGACAACGCCAGCGAATCAGTATCGCCCGTGCGATCTTGAAGAATCCCCCGATCTTGATCTTGGATGAGGCCACATCCGCCTTGGATACGGAATCCGAACGTTTGGTACAAGAAGCGTTGGAGAACTTGATGAAGAATCGTACGACCGTAGTGATCGCCCACCGTCTCTCTACGATCCGTAATGCGGATGAGATCTGTGTGATGCATGAGGGTGAGATCGTAGAACGGGGCAAACACGAGGAGTTGTTGGCTTTGGATGGCTATTATAAACGACTATGTGATATGCAAAGCTTTTAGGGTGATACTGCAACCCGGGTTGCAGTGGATCGCCTCTTCGGCTTTTGATGGAAAAACAATAACAAGGAATAATCGTATGAATATGAAAGGACTTTATTTGATTTTGTTATCGTTCCTTTTCGGTTGTAATTTGCCGGATATGCAGACTGGGAAGGAGGTCTCTTATTATTTTGACCAACCAGCGCAGATATGGGAAGAAACCTTGCCTTTGGGAAACGGCCGTATCGGTATGATGCCGGATGGTGGTATTGAGCGGGAGAATGTGGTCCTGAATGAGATCTCCCTGTGGTCCGGAAGTAAGCAAGATACGGACAATCCTTATGCGTATTACTCTTTGGCGAATATTCGTCGCCTCTTATTTGAGGGACGGAATGACGAGGCACAGGATTTGATGTATAAAACTTTCGTCTGCAAAGGGACCGGAAGTAATCTGGGTGACGGTGCGAACGCTCCGTATGGGAGTTACCAATTATTCGGAAATCTAGTGCTGAGATATACGTATCCGAATGAATCGGATTCTATCGCTGAGTATCGCAGGCGGTTGAACCTAAGCGAGGCTATCGCTTCCGTCTCTTTTAAAAGGGGGAATGTGAATTATCAACGGGAAATGTTTACCTCTTTTTCCGGGGATCTGGGAGTTATCCACTTGGTAGCGGACGCGGATCGGGCCTTGAATTTCTCATTAGGTATGAATCGTCCGGAACATGCGACGATCTCTTTGGACGGAAAGGACTTGCTGATGCGGGGACAATTGCCGGACGGGGTGGATACGTTGGAGATGAAAGGGATGCGTTTCGCCTCTCGTGTCCGTATCGTCTTGCCGAAGGGGGGAGATTTGATCGCAACGGATAGTAGTTTATCGGTGCGAAGTGCCTCGGAAGCGATTATCTTGGTAAGTTTAGGTACGGATTATTTCGATAAAGACGGCGTCGGACAATCCTTGGAAAAATACTTATCGCAAGCGGAATCTAAGGATTTCTCCACCTTGCGCCGGGAACATACATTCGCTTATCGCTCCCTGTTTGATCGGGTCTCTTTGGATTTGGGAAAAGGCGAAAGGGATCATCTTCCGATCCATGAGCGTTTGGCCGCTTTCGCTCAAGATAAGAACGATCCGGGATTGGCGGCTTTATATTTCCAGTTCGGTCGATATTTATTGATTTCCTCGACCCGGCAGGGATTACTGCCCCCGAATTTGCAGGGCTTGTGGTGTAATACGATTCATACGCCTTGGAACGGGGATTATCACCTAAATATTAATTTACAGATGAATCATTGGCCAGCGGAGGTCACGAACCTCTCCGAGTTGCACCTTCCGCTGATCGAATGGACGAAACAGCAAGTCCCTAGCGGTGAACGTACGGCCAAAGCTTTTTATAACGCACGGGGATGGGGCACGCATATTTTAGGTAATGTCTGGGAGTTTACCGCCCCGGGCGAACATCCGTCGTGGGGAGCCACGAATACATCCGCCGCATGGCTATGCGAGCATTTGTACACGCATTATCAGTATACATTAGATAAGGCGTATTTGAGGGATGTTTATCCGACGATGAAAGGGGCTGCCCAATTCTTTGTGGATATGCTGGTGCAAGATCCCCGGACTAAATATCTGGTGACGGCACCTACTACCTCTCCGGAGAACGCTTATAAAATGCCAAACGGAAGTGTCGTGAGTATTTGTGCCGGATCGACGATGGACAATCAGATCTTGCGGGAATTATTTACGAATACCATTGAGGCCGCCGGGATTTTAGGTGTGGATAGCGCGTTCGCTGCTGAGTTGGCGGCGAAACGAGATCGCTTGATGCCTACGACGATCGGTAAAGACGGCCGTATTATGGAATGGCTCGAGCCGTATGAGGAGGTAGAGCCTACCCATCGTCATGTCTCTCATTTATATGGGCTTTATCCCGGGAATGAGATATCGATAGAGCATACGCCGGAGTTGGCAGAGGCGGCTCGTAAATCCTTGGAGGTCCGTGGCGATCAAAGCACGGGCTGGTCTATGGCTTGGAAGATTAATTTCTGGGCCCGTTTACAGGATGGTGATCATGCTTATAAATTGCTGGGTGATTTGTTACGTCCCTGTGTAGATGAGCATACGAAGGAGGTGAAGGGAGGAGGCTCTTATCCTAATTTGTTTTGTGCCCATCCTCCTTTCCAGATTGATGGTAATTTTGGAGGAACAGCCGGTATTGCGGAGATGTTGATACAGAGTCAATCCGGATTGATCGAGTTCTTGCCCGCTTTGCCATCTGCTTGGAAAAACGGAAGCTTTAGTGGTTTAAAAGTCCGGAATGGCGGAGAGGTGTCGGCTAAATGGACGGAAGGTCTGTTGACGGAAGCTCGATTGAAAGCGATCGTTCCCGGTTCTTTCCAGATCAAGCTTCCGGCGAATTCCGCGAACATGAGCCTCAAAAAGAACCAAAAGCCGGTTTCCCTACCTGTAGTCGATGGAAAAGTAACAGTGGACTTGTTACAAGGGGAAGAGTTTGTGTTGCAATTCTAAGTTACCATTCTGAGGGGATGAGACGCGGCATGCTGCGTCTCTACAACAAATGAGAAAAATTTAATATAACGGTAATCTATAAATGAAACCGATCGAAAGGCGTGCGGTGTCGTCCAAAGAGGCATCGAGCGCCTTCGCTCGTTCAGAGAGGTTATATTTTTTACCTATGGCGGTCAAGAAGATATGTAGATTATCATCGGCCATCGGATAGAACTCTAGTCCTCCTTGATACCCCCATGCCGTACGGTATTTTCCTTTCTCGTAAGTATCGTAGGCTTTATAGATCGATGCGCTTTCATACATTCCTTTTGCGAATAGTTGCCATTTGGGATGGAAACGATACTGTATTTCCCCCACCAGCGAAAGATAATCGATGTTTTGCATACGAACCGGTGGTTCCGGTTCCTCCTCTCCGGAGACTTCGGGCTGGGTCAATTCGGTCAATAATCCTAATGGGTCTAATTTTCCTCGTGAATACATGACATCGAAATAAGCATAGACCGGTCCGGCCTCTATACTTTGACCGGTAAAGACGCTATACATATATTTCCCTTGGGCTTGCTCCGCGGCGGATACGGAGTACCGTAAATGAATCAACTCATCCAGAAAGTTACCGTTCCAGTTCAATGTGTAAAACAAGGGAACTCTCGGTTTCTTAAATCCTTCCGGCAGACGTCCATACTCATCTTCCATCGATCCCATACGACTGTTCGTCACCTGTAAGCGGATCTCTTGTGACTCATTCGGCTGATACCCCAGCCCGATTCCCGTAAGGTAGCAAAGGGAGTATTCATTCATATCGCTATACTCATAAATAAGCAAAGGATTCTCGTCGTACTCAAAACCACCGTAGAACACATCTTGTTTTCCGGCGGTTAAGGTAAAACGCTCATTCAGTTTATAGCCAATATACGCATATTCGATCGACTCATTCAAATTCTCCAAGGCTTGTCCCTCATAACCGCCATTCAGCGTTTGGCGATACCAATAGAATAACCGATCGTTCACTTCTCCGGTAACATCAATTTTGACATCCCTGAAACGAAAGGCGGCTTCATCCAGCTTCCCCGAGAAAAAGTCCGCGTTGAATCCTGCGTGCATCTCCAAGTCCAGATTGAAAACCTTGTTGCGTTTCGGAATCTTAGTCGCGTATTCAAAAAGAGATACCGAAGAAGAATCCCGCTCTGGGATCGGAGAATTTGTCTGAGCGTAAGACGTTAACGCGGAACCGATAAATAAGAAGGCCGACAGCCAAGCCACTGTGAGTCGTTTCATTTACTGATGTTAATTATTAAAGTGGCCGCGAAGATACGAATTATTGCTCGGTTTTGCCCATATGCTTCATGACTTTAGCGTCCAGATAGAAAATGAGCTCTTCCGCTATATTCGTACAATGATCTCCGAAACGTTCCATTTTCCGGATAACACCGGCCATATATAACCCTGCCAATGCGCTACCTTTATGCTCCTCTATATATTTGGCGATAATAGCGGTAGAATTATGATTGATCTCATCGATCAAATTATCCTTCAAGAAGATACGGGAAGCGATCTCTGAGCTTTCTTTCTCAAAAGCCTCTTTGGTGAGTGAGATCATGCTTAATAACTCCGACAGCATTTCTTCTACCCGGGTCAATCGGTTCCCCCTCGGGAAGGTTTCCTGCGAAACGGGCGATGCTTTCTGCGAAATCTCCCAGACGCTCTAGGTTTGTATTAATCTTATACATCGCCAATACGAAACGTAGGTCGATCGCTACCGGTGCGTACAAGGCGATGATATCCTCGCAATCACTGTCGATCTTTAGCTCGAAAGCATTTACCCGGCGTTCCCGGCTGATTACCTTATAAGCGAGTTCCTTATCTCTGGTAAGCATAGCCTCCCCTGCGTTGTATAATTGCTGGTGAACCAATGCCCACATCTCACTGATACTATTTTTTAAAGAATGAATCTCCTGCTCTATAACCTTCATACTCTTCTAATTTTCAATTTTTAATTTTCAATTACCCAAACCGTCCGGTAATGTAATTCTGTGTAGACTCTTTCTCCGGATTGGTGAAAATCTTCCGGGTATTATCATATTCAATCAATTCCCCTAAATAGAAATATCCGGTCTTGTCGCTAACACGAGCCGCTTGTTGCATATTATGGGTAACGATTACGATCGTATAATCATTTTTCAGCTCATGTATCAAATCCTCGATCTTACTGGTTGAAATCGGGTCCAACGCGGAAGTCGGCTCGTCCATCAACAAGATAGAAGGCGAGATCGCCAAGGCACGGGCGATACATAAACGTTGCTGTTGTCCGCCGGAAAGAGCGAATGCCGATTCTTTCAGTTTATCCTTTACCTCGTCCCAAAGGACGACCTGCTTTAAAGTCTTGACCACCGTCTCCTCAATATAATTCTCATCGTTGACACCGTTTACCCGCAGGCCATAAGCGACATTCTCATAAATCGTCTTAGGAAAAGGATTCGGTTTCTGGAAAACCATCCCCACGTTTTTACGTAAGCGATCCACTTTCTCACTTTTCGTATAGATATCTCTTCCATCAATTAGGATCTGACCTTCCATGCGAGTGCCCGGAATCAAATCATTCATGCGGTTGAACAGGCGGAGGAAAGTAGACTTTCCGCAACCGGACGGTCCGATGAAAGCGGTGGACGTATTCGGCTCTATCTCCATGGAAATGTTCTTCAACGCATGGAAATCCCCATAATAAAAGTCTACGTTTTTAGCATCAATCTTTATCATAATTGTCTTATTTTTTTAATTCATTTTTACCTTCTTGGCGAAATAACTACGCAAGGCATTTGCCAAAAGGTTTACTAATAATACGATGACAATCAGTACGAGTGCCGTGCCATAAGCCATTCCCCGGGAAGCCTCGATATCCGTACCGCTTGTAGATATAACATATAAGTGATAGGGTAATGCCATACATTGGTCGAAAATACTTTTCGGTAATTGCGGCAAGAAATAAGCGGCCACCGTAAAAAGGATAGGAGCGGTCTCTCCGGACACACGCCCGATCGAAAGAATCAATCCCGTAATAATATTGGGGAACGCCATCGGTAGCACGACCCTGCGAATGGTCTGCAATTTCGTAGCCCCTAACGCTAGGCTACCGTGGCGGAAAGAATCATCGATACTTTTCAAAGCCTCTTCCGTCGTACGGATGATAAGTGGCAAGGACATCAGCGCCAAGGTAAACGAACCCGCTATAATAGAGTCTCCCCATCCCAAGGTGCTTACGAATAGAGACATACCAAATAACCCGAAAACAACGGATGGGACACCACTTAGATTATTCGTCATGATACGGATGAAGCGGATGAGTTTCCCGTTCGTGGCGTACTCGTTCATATAAATACCACTCATGATGCCGATAGGAAAACTAATCAAGCTACTTCCGATCACTAAATAGAGTGTACCTACGATAGCCGGAAAAATCCCCCCGGAGGTCATGCCCTCTTGGGGTGCTTGTGTCAGGAAATCCCAACTGATCACGCTTGCTCCCTTTAAGATAATGAATCCCAGTATTACGAATAAGATCACTACGACCAAATAACTCAGGAAAGAAAAGAAACCGAAAGCAACCTGTTGAGAGGCCCGTTTCCTCTTGTCTATATTCCCTAAATGTTGAATAGGTGCCATATCTTTAATTAAATTTTACGTTTGGATGAAATATATTCTACGGCGATGCTCAACCCCAAGGTGATGAGGAACAACACGGCTCCCAGCATAAACAAGGCTTGGTAATGTGCTCCACCTGCGGGAGCCTCACCCAATTCCGCCGCTATCGTGGCAGGAATTGTCCGTACCGGTTCGAAGAACGAGGTAGGGATAACGGCGGCGTTTCCGGTTACCATCAATACGGCCATCGTCTCACCGATCGCACGTCCTATACCTAATACGACAGCGGACGTGATACCGGATATGGAGTAGGGGATTATTACTTTATAGATGGTTTGCCATTGCGTGGCTCCCAATGCCAAGCTGGCCTCTTTCATGGCTCGTGGTGTAGTTCGCATGGCATCTTCCGCTACCGTGATGATGGTCGGCAACGCCATGATCGCTAAAACCACGCTTCCGGCGAAAGCGGTCTCGCCTACCGGAAGGTCTAAGGTCTTTTGGATAAGGGGAACGATCACCACCAATCCGAAGAAACCATAAACGACTGAGGGAATACCTGCCAGCAACTCGATAAGCGGTTTTAATAAATTGCGTGTTTTTGTATTGGCGATCTCTGCCATATAGATCGCTACCGCTACTCCGAAGGGGAGGGATAAGGCGATCGCACCTATACTTACCAACAGCGTTCCTAGTAATAGAGGGATCAGCCCAAAGATCGGAGCGGGAGTTGAGGTCGGATACCATTTCGTCCCTCCAAAGAATTCCGAAGGCTTGATCGTGGCTCCCGATATGATTTTTCCCGTAAAGTTTTCCGACTTGTATTGTTCCGGAAAGAATGCGATAATCCCGGGCTCTTTATGGATAAGTTCATTGATTTTCTCGGGAACATATTGAAATTCTTCACCTAGCTCTTCTTCCGTATAATAGTTGGTTAGATCCGAGAACCGGAAGACTAGTATATCTTGATTTTCTCCGTTTAAATCTTCCCAATTGGTGATATTGGCATCGAAGACATCCATGATTTGCTCGGGAGACAAATGTTCGACTGGATTTTCCTGATTCACAGCCAATATATATCCTTCCTCTACCTCCGGGCTGTTAAAAAGACCTGCGGCCTCTTTAAATAAGAAGACAATGATCAACAAGATCGTAAAGCTACTGACGCTTCCACTGATCAAAAATCCTCCTTCCACTAATTTTTCAATAAACTTTCTCACAATCTTTGCCTATTTATTCTGATGCAAAGAAAGGATATCCATATTAAGAAGCTGTTAAGCCTGTTTGAAAGAATTATTACAAACATATTACGAGTTTGTAATATATACAATTGAAATAAAAAAGGCTCCGTTATGCGGAGCCTCAAAATATATTGGAGATTATAGATTTTCTAGCCATTTTTTACCAGGCTTGGTATATAGCCATACGAGGAATCCACCTCCAACAATAGCACTGATCGTGAAAACTAAACTTAGCATATCCATAATAAACCTTATTTAAAAATTTTATTTCCAATCCAGGCGAATATCACTGTTGCTATTCCACCAACGATAGCTCTATATATAAATATTGACTCTTTTAGCTCTGTATCAAAAGTAGCAATACCTCCAATAACCAGACCCGCAAAAGTTAATTTAGCCAAATCATAGAAGAACTTTCCCAGGTTTTCTCTACGGGATTGATCTCTTTCCCTGC
>OCHM01001507.1_pt1 | contig 10695 bp, 5 predicted proteins | sample 1538901 | NCBI WGS metagenome assembly OCHM01 (sample SAMN04571734, study PRJEB22368) | human gut metagenome | biome: human gut; material: stool | host: Homo sapiens | place: Luxembourg | collected 2012-11-08 | reverse complement strand
GCGCGGGGTCACCCCCGGTGAACCCGTCACGGCCGACCAGATGCTGGAAGCCGTGGAAAAATTGCCCGAACGCCTGCGCCGCCGTGGCTATCCGCTGGCCCAGGTGAGCAGCCAGCGCTATTTCCTCGACCGCGCGGCCCGGACCCTCAATGCCGAGATCGTGGTGGATACCGGTCCTCCGGCCCTGCTGGGCGAGATCATGGTGGAGGGCAACAAGGACGTCAGCACGACCTACATCCGCGAACGCGCCCCCTGGAAGGCCGGGACGGAGCCCTGGAACGAGAGCCGGGTGCAGGACTATGTGGACGAGCTCCGCGGCCTGGGCCTGTTCAGCATGGTACGCCAGCGCAACATCAAGGACGTGCCCTCGCCGCGCAAGGACGGCATGGTGGTCCTGCCCGTGCAGCTGGTGGTGCGTGAAGGCCCGCCGCGCTCGGTCAGCGCCGCTGCCCGCTATGAGACCGATTCCGGTATCGGCGTGGAAGGGGAGTGGGAACACCGCAACTTCTTCGGCAACGGGGAAAAGCTGGTGGTCTCCCTGCCCATCACGCCCGAAAAGCAGGGGCTGAAGGCGTCGTTCGAAAAACCGGCCTTTCTGGATCGCGACCAGAAGCTGGTGGGCGAAGCCTCCCTGCTGCAGGAATTCACCGATGCTTACGACCGGCGCGGCCTGCGCGTGGGCGCCGGTATCGAGCGCCGCCTGAGCCCCTACTGGTGGGTGGGGGTGGGCGCCTCTTCCGACAGCGGCACCCTCACCGAGAACGACCGTACCAACGAGCCCTACAGTTTCGTGGGCCCGCATCTGCGTATCGTGCGCGACAGCCGCAACAACAAGATCAATCCCAAGCGCGGCTCGGTATTGGAGATCAATTCCAAACCCATCTTCGGCTATTACGACGGCTTCTTCACGGCCCTGGGCACGGAAGTGGAAGGCATGTTCTACTACGCGCCCTTCCGCAAGGGCCCGAACAAGGGCGTCATCGACGACAAGCTCGTGCTGGCGGCCCGTGTGCGCGGCGGCAGCATGGCCGGGGCCGAGATGAACAACCTGCCCAGCACGCTGCGCTATTACGCCGGTGGTGCCGGTTCGGTGCGCGGCTATTCCTATCAGGCCATCGGCCCGCGCAACGACAAGGGCGACCCCAGCGGCGGCCGTTCCTACCAGATCGTCAATCTGGAGGCCCGTTACAAGATCACCGACGAGATCGGCATCGTGCCCTTCCTGGACGGCGGCATGGTTTACGAGGACGCCCTGCCGCAGATCTTCGGCGACATGCGCTGGGGCGCGGGCCTGGGCCTGCGCTACTACACGCCCATCGGCCCGGTGCGTCTGGACGTAGCCACGCCCCTCAATCCCGTGGACGGTGATCCCCCCCTGCAACTCTATATCAGCATAGGACAGAGCTTCTGATGGCCAGCGAATCCGGAACTCCCCCTGTTGTCCCTGACGGCGGTCCGTCGGGCCCTGCTCCCTCGGAAGGGGCAGCGCCCGTGCGCAGGAGCTTTTTCCGGCGCCGTGTCCTGCCGTGCCTGCTGCTGTTCGTGCTCCTGATTTTGCTGGCCGGGGCCGGAGCGGTCTGGTGGCTGCGTACGCCCGGCGGGCAGGACTGGCTGCGGCAGGAAGCCGCCGCCCCTGGCCGAACAGGGCCTTTCCCTGGAGCTGATCCGTCTGGAGGGGGCCCTGCCGCTGGAGATGGAATGCGCCCTGCGCCTGCGTGATGCCGGGGGCCTCTGGCTGGATGTGCCCCGGGCGCGTGTGGACGTGGGCCTGTCCGTCTTCCCGCCCGGCATCTCGCTCGACCTGCGCCTGGAACACCCCTCTTTGTATCGCCTGCCCCAGCTGCCTCCTTCCCCCGACGAGCCCTCCCCGCCGCTGGCCGAGACGCTGGCCGGAGTGGAGACGGCCCTGAGGAGCGCGCTGGACATCACGGCCTCCCTGCCGGGCTGGCTGCCTTCCCTGCATGTGCGTGAAGTGGCGCTGGATGGCCTGTGGCTGGGCTCGGCCGTGCTGGACGGCAGTTCGTCCGGCACGCTGGTGGATGCCTCCGGGCAGGCAGCGCAGGACGCGGCTGCTTCGGCCGGAGCGGGGAGTGTGCCTGCGGATGGCCAGACGCCTCCGGCCCCTGCCGTCGCTGCACCTGCCCCTGCTCAAGAGGCGATGACGCCCGGGGCTCCCTCGGCGCCGCCCCTGTCCGTGGCTGTGGCCGCCGTGGAAAGCGCCCTCCGCGTCGGTGAGGGACTGGAGGTCTCGCTGTGCCTGACAGCCGAAGCTGATTTTTCCCTGAGCGGGACCACGGCCCGGGCCGGTCTCCAGGCCTCGTGGCAGCTGGCGTCCGCAGCGGCAGCCGCTGCTCCGGCCACTGAGGAGACGCCTTCCGCCGCTGCGCCCGTTCCCGGATCCGGTGTGACAGCGCCCGGGATGACTCCGGCGGCGGCCCCGGCACAAAAAGCCGGTCCTGTTTCTGCGCAGGAAAAAAACACGGACACGGCCCCCCTCCTGACGGAAGCGGCAGGACAGTGGCTGCCCGCGCCGCTGGCTCTGCTTTTGACGCCCGGGCAGGCGTCGTCCCTGCGGGTGGAACTGGCCCTGCGGCCCGGTGAGCGCCCCGTGCTGGCGCTGGAGACCCTGCAGGCGGATGCCGGGGCCGTGCGGCTGCGCGGTCAGGGGACGCAGGAGCTTGCGACCGCTGCGGATGTGCTGGCCTCGCCGCTGGCGCTGGATTGCTCGCTTGCCGTGTCTTCCGCTGCGGATGCGGCGGCCCTGCTGCCCCAGGCGCGGGCCCTGCTGGCACCCCTGGGCGACGCCCTGCGTCTGGACATCGGCGTGAAGGGCAGTCCCGGTGCGCCCGAGCCCCGTCTGGAACTGGCCTGCGCCACGCTGGATCTGGGCGGGCATGCCGTCAACGATCTCTCCCTGCTGGCAGGCGGAGAGGCTTTGCCGTGGCCGCGGCTGGCTGCCAAAGGCAAGGTGGAACTGCCGCTCTCCCTGCAGGTGCGCACCGGAAAAGACCATATTTCCACGAAACTGCGCCTGCGGGCCGGGCATGACGGCGCGGCCTGGCTGCTGGGCCTGCCGCAGCTGGAGCTGCACGGCGCCGGTGCCCGTCTGGATGGGGCCCTGCTGGCCCTGCTGCCCGATGCCCCGCAGGAGATGCCTGCCGTTCCTTCTGCTTCGGCGGAAAAACAGGCCCCGCTCCCTGTGGTGGGAGAGGCCGGGACGCCCCCGGCTCCTGTGGATGCGGCCGGGCAGCCCGCAGCGGCCCTTCCGGCGGCCCCTGTTCCTGCCTCTGCTGCGGATGCCGCCGCAGCCCCCGTCCCTTCGGCCCCGGCCATCGTGGGCAGCGATTTTGTCCCTGCGCGGCTGCTGGCACAGCTGTTCCCCGATCCCGGGACAAGGCCGCGCCTGTGGGCCTCGCTGTACGGCGAGATAGAAGACTGGGCCGCGCTGGGCCGGGTGCTGGACTACTGGTCGCCGGGCCTGCGCCTGGAAAAGAAGGATGACCGGCCTGTCCGTCTGATGCTGCGTGCGGGCGGTCTGCCGTGTGCCCCGGACAAAGCCGAAGAACTTTCGCTGGCGGCTGTGGCCGGGCTGGCCGATCCGGCCTTCCTGTGCAGCCAGGACTGGCAACAGTGGTTCAGCCTGGATGCCGACGTGGGCTTCCTCCGCCTGCACGACAGGGGAGGCGAGCGTCTGCTGCTGCGCGAGCTGCACCAGCATCTGCGCATCGACGATATTTTCGGCCGTGGAAAGCTGGAACAGCGTCTGGACGTGCGCCAGCTCCATGCGGCCGGTCTGCGGCTGGAGCGGGTGCTCGTGGGCCTGAAGGGCGAACTGGCGACCCCGCTGGAAGCGGAACTGGCCTGCGCCGGAGACATTCGGGCCAAGCTGCGCCTCCGCTGGCAGGGCGACAGGCTGGAGATCCCCGTGTGTGACCTGCACCTCAAGCAGGGCGTTGGCCTGCGCCTGCAGGCAGGGACGGCCCTGGTGCTGGACAAGGACGGTCTTTCCCTGCGCGGTCTGGATGCCCGCATCGCTCCCGCGGGGCGGGTACGGGCCACGGCCAGCCTGAAGCCCGCGGCCATGGATGTGCGCCTGACGCTGGACAGCATGGATCTTGCCCCGTGGCGGGCGGTGGTGCCGGGCCTGCCTTCGGCCGCGCTGGCTTTCCAGAGCCGCCTGCACGGCAGCCCCGCGGCCCCTGCCGGGACCTTCCGGCTGGACGTGCGGCGACTGGAAGTCCCGCAAAGCTCCCTGCCGCCGCTGGATCTGGCCCTGACGGGCAAGCTGGGCGGCAGCAACGGCAAAGGACGTCTGGACACACGGCTGGAACTGCCTCCCTCCACCCGGCAGGCCCTGGGAGCGGAGCAGGCCGGTCTGGAAGTCCGCCTGCCCCTGCATTTTTCCGCCAACGGCCTGCCCCTGCCGGACATGACGGCCCCGCTTTCCGGGCGTCTGGACTGGCAGGGGGACCTGGCCCCGCTCTGGCGTCTGGTGCCGGTGGCCGACCGCCGCGTGACCGGACGCCTGGACATGCATCTGGCTCTGGCCGGCAGCCTTGCCGTGCCTACGGCCAAGGGGCGGCTGGAGGTCGCGGGCGGACGGTATGAGGACCTGGCCCTGGGCATCCTGCTGACGGACATCAAGGCCTCGGTGACGGCGGGCAGCGGCAAGGGCCTGAAGCTGGAGCCCGTGCGTGTGGAGGCCTCCATGAGCGACGGGCGCGGCGGCCTGGTGACGGCCGCGGGCAGCCTGCATCCCGAAGGCGGCAGGCTCGATCTGGATGCCGCCATGAAGCGTCTGCGCCCCCTGCGGCGCGCGGACATCCAGGCGACCCTGTCGGGCACGGCCTCGGTCAAGGGCACGCTCATGGCGCCCCAGGTGGCGGCGGACATCACCATCGACGAGGCCCTGGTCAATCTCAACCGCCTTACCGGCAGCAGCGTGACCACCCTGCCCGTGGAAGGCACCAGCGAAGCCCCGGAACCGGTCACGGAAAAGAAGGAAGGACACGGCTCCCTGGACGTGAGCGTCCGGGCGCCCGGGCATATCGCGGTCAACGGCCACGGGCTGGAGAGCGAATGGCAGGCCGGTCTGCGCGTGCGCGGGGCCCTCAACGATCCGCTGGTCATCGGCAGCGTGCGCTCGGTGCGGGGGCAGTTCGACCTGCTCTCCAAGATCTTCACCCTGCGGCCCAGCACCATCTCTTTCAACGGCGGGGCGGTCTCCAACCCCCTGCTGGACGTGACCCTGCGCTACGAAGTGCCGGATATCACTGCCGATGTACGCGTCAGCGGCTCCGTGCGGCGCATGAAGCTGGAACTGACCAGCACGCCGTCCCTGCCGCAGGAAGAGATCATCTCGCGGGTCATGTTCGGTCGCGGCTCCAGCGAACTGGGCCGTTTCGAAAGCCTGCGTCTGGCCGCCGCCGTGGCACGTCTGGCCGGGTTCGGCTCCGGCGGCCTGGGCGTTCTGGATCTGGGCCGTGCGGTGCTGGGCGTGGACGTGCTGCGCGTCAATTCCGCCACGGACAAGGAGAGCGGGGATGAAGAAAGCAGCCTGGAAGTGGGCAAGTTCATCGGCGAGAAGATCTATCTCGGCGTGGAACAGGGCCTGGAGCCGGACAGCACCGCCGTCATCATGGAACTGGAACTGACCCCGCACAGCAAGGCGGGCATCCGCACGGAGCAGGACAACACCAGCGCCGGTGTCCAGTGGAAGATGAATTACTGACGGAACCGGGACGGTCTGAGGCGCTTGCGGACGCTCCCTTGCGATGGGCAGCCGTATGGCGCCTTGGAGCCGGAGACGATGGCACTGCTGTCCCGGTCAGAAGCCCGGCCGGATGCGCCTTGCCTGCCGTCGGGCACTGCCTGCGGACGCATCCGGGGGTACCTGCGGCGTACGGGCCTGAGGCTCCTGCGGGTGCTGTCCCTGCAAGGAATAGAGGATGGAACGACTGACCTTCAGCGATGCCGGTCCTGCGGACTGGCCGTATCTGCTGTGCCTGTGGTGGCGCAACGTGCGGGCCACGCACGGCTTCGTGGCGGAGGACTATCTGCGGGCCATCGGGGCTGCTTTGCCGGGCGCCTATCTTCCGGCCATGGAGCGCGTACGTCTGGCCTGGCTGGAGGTCGCGCCCGCTGAAGGCGACGGGAGCGACCATGCGCCGGAGGCAGGAGAAGGCCATTTCTCGACGGGCACGGTGGCCGTGCCCCGTTCCTCTCAGGGGCGCTTGCCGGCGGGCTTTCTGGGCAGCGTGGCGCAGCGGGTGGAGATGCTTTTCGTGGAGCCGGGCCTGCGGGGCCGGGGCATCGGTACGGCCCTGCTGGAGGATTTTGGTAGCCGCCATCCCGAGATCCTGCTGGACGTCAATGAACAGAATACGGCGGCCCGGATATTTTATGCCCGCCGGGGCTTCGAGGTGGTGGGGCGCTCCCCGCTGGACGGGGCGGGGCAGCCGTATCCGCTCCTGCATCTGCGCCGCCTGCGGGCCGGGGGCGCCGGGACAGGGCAAACAGCCTGACGCATGGCCTTTCGACGGCCTCGCATCCCTGCCGTCACAACAGGGGACGGCATCCTGTCTTTGCTCCGCAGAGGATACAGCGGCGACGTGGCCGCCCAAAAAACAGAAACGCCGGGGGGGACCCGGCGTTTTGGCATCGTCCGGGAGAATGACAATGCCGTCTCTCTGGGGAAGGAGATATCTATGCGGCCGCCACGCGGCGGCCGTGGAGGACGTAATACAGCAGCACCGCGCCGAGGACCACGAAGGCCAGGGTCTGGTACATGCCGTCATAGCCTGCGGCGGGGATCATGAAGCCGAACAGGTAGGGCCCCAGACCGATGCCCAGGTCGAAGAAGATGAAGAAGGTCGTGGTGGCCTGGGCAAAGCGGGACTTGGACACCAGCGAGAGCGAGACCGCCTGTCCGGCGGACTGGAAGTTGCCGAAGCCCATGCCCAGGATCAGCCCCGCGGCCAGCAGGACCCAGCTGCTGCTGGCGTGGGCCATCATGGTCAGGGAAAGGGCCGTCAGCAGCAGGGCCGGGTAGAAGATGATGTTCTCGCCGCGCAGGTCGAACAGGCGACCGGTCAGGGGCCGGGTCACCAGGGCGGCCAGGGCATAGAGCAGGAAGAAAAGGCTGGCCGCGCCGGTCAGGCCGCGTTCCGCCGCATAGGAGGTCATGAAGGCCTGGATGCAGCCGTAGCTCAGACAGGTGATGAGCGCCACCAGCGAAAAACGCACCACACGCGGGTCGATGTAACTGTTGAGCTCAAGGAAGGGCCGGTGGCGGTGGCGCATCTCCGGCAGGTCGTGCAGGCCGAAGAAGATGGCGATGCAGGTCAGGCCGATGCCCAGGCAGGTCTGTGCCAGGATGGTGTAGCTGAAATACTGGGAGATGAGGATGCCCAGGAAGGGCCCCAGGGCCAGCGCGAAGGCCGTGCTCATGCTGAACAGGCTGATGCCCAGCCCGTGATGCTGGTGGGGCACCACATAGGCCACGATGGTACCGGTGGCCGTGCCCATGATGCCCACGCCCATACCCATGCACAGGCGTTGCACGAAGAGCAGGGCCAGGTTGGGGACCCAGAAAAAGGCCGCGATGCTGGCCGAATAGAGCAGCAGCCCGGCAAAAAGGATGGCACGGCAGCCGCACAGGGAAAGCAGGTTGCCGGTCAGGAAACGGCCGATGAGGCAGCCGATGACCATGATGCCCGCGGTGAGCCCGGCGCTGCTGAGGCTGGCGCCGTAGGTGGCCCGCGCGTAGGCCGTGCTGGTGACGAACATCAGGTAATAGGCCGTCATGACCAGCAGGTTGATGCAGGCGACCACATTGAAGTTGCGGTTGAAAATGGAGCGCAGGGCTTCGCCGGTGCTGGCGGTGCTGCGGTCCTGTGTCCGGGGCCGGGATCTGTGTTGGGTGGGCATAGGGATTCCTGGGCGAAATATCGCCATACCGTTGCGTGTGCAACGATATACGTCCGGGTGCTTTCCCTTGTCAAGCAGAAAACCTGTCCGGCGGACGGAGCGCTTTTGCCCTTGCAAGGCGCTGCAAGGCTGACTATGAAAAAACGACGTATGTGACCTACATCATTTTTCTGGAGCTGTTGTGGAACTGACCTATAAGTGGATCGCGCTGGCCAACCGGCATTACCTCATGTACCTGAACAAGCGTCTTGCTTCGTACGGTCTCAGCGGCAGCCAGTATCTTTTTATCCTGAACATCTGCCGCCAGCCCGGCCTGACCCAGGACAAGCTGCCGGACATCATCCACATCAACAAGAGCAACGTCACCCGTGCCCTGGCCCATCTGGAGAAGCGCGGCTTCATCCGGCGTGAGGTCAACCCGCAGGACAAGCGCACGGCCGCCGTCTTTCCGACGCAGAAGGCCCTGGACGTGTACCCGCACGTGCTGGAGATCATCCGGGGCTGGGACGCCTCGGTGACCAGCCCGCTGACGGAGGACGAGAAGCACACCCTGCAGGCCCTGCTCAAGCGCGTGGTGGCCTCGGCCCACGAGTACCGCAGCACCGAGGGCTAGGGGCCAGGTCCTCCCGCCAGAAGTCTTGGGGACAGCTGTCGCTGCCCATGCCGTGCAGGGACGGTATGGAGCCGGGCCGGGAAGGTCTTCCGGCTTCGCGCCATACAAAGGGCTGTTTCCACTCATGTCTCTCCCGCAGCGTCCCTGCAACCAGTACATGCGACAGGCACGAGCCCTGTTCCCTGTGGGGAGCGATGAAAGAACAACGAGCGGCGCGGACGAATCGTCCGCGCCGCTTTCGTTCGGGCATCTTGCCGTGCCCTTGCGTGCGTTCCCCGCTCTAGTAGCTGATGCGTTCGATGAGCTTGCGGCGGGGCGTGAGCGAGATGTGGTAGTACTGGTTCTGCGGCACGTTGATGTAGGGGATGTCCTCCTCGCGCTGGCGCAGGAACAGGGAGAGGATGACCCGGTTGATGGCCTGGTGGCCCACCAGCATCACGGGCAGTTCACCGGCCAGGAACAGGGCCCGCTGCAGGCCGCGCCGCACGCGCTCACGGAGCATGGCGTAGCTTTCGCCGTGCGGGTAGGCGTAGTGGTATTTGTCTGCGTTACGGCCAGCCGTGATCTCGGGCATGGTCTCGCGGATCTCGCTGTAGCACATGCCTTCGCAATCCCCGGCCCAGATCTCGTCGAATTCCTTGAAGGCCATCACGCGGGTCTCGTGCCGTCCGCGCAGCAGGGGCGCCGCGGTCTCGTGCGAGCGCATGCGCGTGGAGGTGAACACCCAGTCCAGTTTCTGGTCGCGCAGGTGCAGGGCCAGGGCCTCGGCCTGCATCCGGCCTTTGGCCGTCAGGGGCGGATCGCCGCCGATGCGGCCCTGCACGTTGTATTCCGTCTGACCATGCCGCGCCAGATACAGGCTCTGCACCCACCAGCTGACCACGATCTCGCGGATGGCGGGATAGTAGGGGGAGCCTTCGCAGGGCTGTTCCGCCAGGATGCGGCTGGACATGGTATCCACGCACAGCCAGTACTGTTCCTTGCCCACAGGCTCGTAAATGGCTTCGTAATAGCCGATGCGGCCCACAAAGCTCGCCAGGGCCTCGTCCTCGGTATAGCCCGCGTATTCCGGCAAGCGGGTCTTGTTGCGGATGCAGGCATTGAGCAGCACGGGGTCTTCATTGACGCATTCCAGAAAGAGCACGGGATGGTCCGTGAGGGTCCTTTCGATAAAGGCCCGCCGTGCGCGACTGACGTTGGTGGCATCCAGGATGGCTACGTCACCTTCCCGGTTCAGCCATTCTTTGGCCCGGATCAGGTTTTGCCGGCAGATCTCCTCGCGGATCCTGCGACCTTCGGCATTGTCCGGGGAGTAGAACTCCGGCAGGGTGGATTCCGCCCCCAGCAGTTCGCGGCGGACGTCGCCGTTGTTGAAGATGGCTGAACGGAAGCCGTCAGCCGCCAGGCCGCCGCAGATGCGCCGGGCCAGACGGGACTTGCCGCGTGCGGGCAGGCCCACCATGACGAGATAGAGCTTGTGCATGAGACTCCTGTGGGGCGTTGGTCTGTACGGATATCAAGAGCCGCCCGGCCGCGCGAGGGGCAGGGCCGGACATCATGCCGGTCAGCGGGCCGCAGGGGCCGCCTTGGGGGCCGCAAGCTGTTCCAGGGCCTTTTTCAGCGGCTTGCCGGGATGCTTGTCGCACCACTCCAGCAGGGCGTCGCTTTGGGCGGCCATGTTCCCCAGCTCCAGGGGACGGTAGGGGCGGTCTTCCTTGAAGGCCTGATAGCCGTCCCACCAGAGGACCAGCGGCAGCCAGTTGTCGCCCTGCCGGCGGAAGGTGCGGCAGGGCTGGGAGAGCTTTTGCCGCGACAGCTTTTCGCGCACTGCCTGCCAGCGTTCCGTCAGGCGGGACATGGGGGCCGCGGCGCAGGCGTCGTGCAGGCGTATGGGCAGGCTGGAGGTCCACTGCTCGCCCTGCTGCCAGAGCTGGAAGGGGAGATCCTCCTTGCCGCTGCGGGCCGCCACATAACCGTCCAGCCATTCCAGCGGCACGTCCAGGCGCAGGCCGCCTCCTGTTTTTTTCCTGTCCACCGCCTGTTCGGCCAGAGGCCGGCAGATCAGGGCCCCCACGCGCAGGTCGCTGTCTTCAGGGCTGCTGCCCAACAGCAGCATCTGGCCGGGTTCCGCCTCCTGCACCGTGATGGTCAGG
>OCHM01001506.1_pt1 | contig 10699 bp, 6 predicted proteins | sample 1538901 | NCBI WGS metagenome assembly OCHM01 (sample SAMN04571734, study PRJEB22368) | human gut metagenome | biome: human gut; material: stool | host: Homo sapiens | place: Luxembourg | collected 2012-11-08 | reverse complement strand
GTAGTTCTGGTCTGTTCCGGAGAAAATGAGGAATGGAAATATGCGCTGGGATCAGCAGAAGCAGATATGAGGGAGCTTAGCAGGAGATTAAATGCCGCGCTGAATGGACGGGGCGGCGGAAGCAATCTGATGGCGCAGGGAATGTTCCATGCGGTGGAGAGTGAGATTGCGAAAGTCTGGAATGAAATGATTGAAGCGTAGAAGTGAGTTGGATCAACCTGGCTGAAGATCCGGAGCCAGTGGGAATGCAGGGATATGCGGACGCGCTCTCGCTCGGAGATGCAACGTAGCCGTACTAGGCGTGCAAAATACGCGCGCCAAGGACGGACGTGCATCTACGGTCCGCCTACCTCTGCATGTCCCCCTGTCTCCTGGGGTATTGGCTGGTTTGTGGGACACGTCAGCCAATTCGTTTTAATCAGTCAAAATTAGCGTGATATACCTTATCGCCCTCGTGAATATCCACATAAGACAAATTAAACTGATCTTCCATCACATCCACCTGATATTCAAAAAATACATCATCCGTTTTCTTGGACATCAGCAGATAAGAACCCGGTTCTTTGTCTTCAATCTGGTCGCAGATATCTTCATAGATATCCTGTCCATCGATATCTCCGTTATATCCTGTGGCCTTAATGGTTTCCTCAATCATTCGATACAGCTCTTCCATAATAATCCTCCTTAATATCTTTCAATAATGCATAAGAGATCCGCAGTCCTCCGCGTCCGACGCCGATATCGATATCCGGCTTATTGCTTCCATGGAAATCGGAACCGCCGGATGGCAGCAGACCGAATTCCCGCGCAATCTCCCGCAGCTTGGAGCTCTGGTATGGATTCTGGGATGAATGGTAGACTTCCAGTCCACGCAGTCCCTGCTCTTTTAAAGAGCCAACTAATACCCGGATCTGGTCATAGCCCAGATGGTACTGCATCGGGTGTGCCAGACATGGCCATGCGCCGGACGAGGTCAACAGTTTCATGGCCTGCTCCGGAGTGACCACTTCCTTTCGCATGCAATATTTGCCTCCGTATTGCAGATACTTGTCAAAGGCCTTACCCATATTCGGAGCATATCCCTTATCCACTAAAACTCTGGCAAAATGCGCCCTGGTAATGACCGTATCCGGATTGCCGCCGGTCAGATCCTCCAGCGTAAACTGGAATCCGTCATCCTGGAACCGCTTTAACATCACCTCATTCCGCCTGGTGCGGATATCCACCAGATGTTTCAGTCCTTCATTTAACACTTCCGAATGTTCATCAATAAAAAATCCCAGAATATGGATCTCTGTCGCCTGGTAAAAGCAGGAAAGCTCAATACCGGGGATCAGCTCGATCCCGCACTCCGCTGCAGCCGTTTTAGCCTGGGTGATCCCGGCAATGGTGTCATGGTCGGTTAAAGCCATGGCTTTTAACTGCTTCGATGCTGCATACCGGACAACCTCTCCGGGATTGAGCGTACCGTCCGAGGCGTTGGAATGTACATGCAGATCTACATAATTCATGTCTTTCTCCTCCGTGTAATAGATTTGAAATGTTTTGAAACGCTTTTGAAATGGTTTGGAAACCCTTCGGTAATAGTTATAGTAACACGTTTTGGAAAATATGTAAAATGGGAAAAAAGCCATTTCTTTTTTAAAAAAGTATGCTATAATTGAAATCCGAAATCCAGCATAACAGGATGAATCAAGAATAACAATATGAAGATCGATTGAATAGAGCAAGGGAGACAATATGAGCACAGTTAATCGTTCCAGCGGAACAGGAAGGAGCCGGGACGCAGCCGGAACCACAGGAACCGGCACACGCAGACAGACAGGTGCGGGAAGTGCATCTGGACGCGCTGCATCATCCAGGACATCATCAGAACGGGCGACCTCAACAACGCGTCAGGCATCAGGCGGAGGAAGCTCCGCAGCCAGACGTCAGACTTCCACAGGAAGTACGGCCAGACGTCAGACATCATCAGGCCACGTTTCAGCTTCCAGAAGTACCTCTTCTTATAGAAGTCCGAGACGACGCAGAAGAGACCCTAATTATGGGGTGATCGCCATTGTGGGCGTGATTTTGATGATCGTGATCGTTTCTGTGGTCTACGGTATGCAGAGCAGCGGCAGGCATAAGCCGATCCAGCAGGAGACAGAGACGGAAACAGTTACAGAAGTACCGGAGACTGAGCTGGAGAAGGAAGTGTCTGTGGATGGCATTTCCATCACCGGAATGTCCAGGGAAGAGGCAAGACAGACCCTGATCGACCATTATCCATGGGCCATGAAAGCCCAGTATCAGGACGATACTTATGAGATCACGAATCTGATGACCGTGAAGATCGATGGCCTGTTAGATGAGATCTACAGCAGTGAGCCAAAGAACATTTATACATTGGATGCTTCCGGTCTGGACACTGCCGTTGACCAGGAGATTGAATCCATGAAGGCCCGTTGGAATAAGGCAGCGAAAAATGGTTCTATTTCCTCTTATGACGCGTCCAGTGACAGCTTCACCTTTGCGGGAGAGCAGACAGGAATTGCGATCAATGAAGAACAGCTGAAATCCGATATCCAGTCGGCGCTGTCAGCCAAGCAGTTTGACAAGGTGATCACCGTGTCCGCCAGTGAGGTCCAGCCGGAATATTCCACGGCGGCAGCGAAACAGAAATATAAGACGATTGGAACTTATACCACCAACACCACATCCAACAGCAAGAGAAACACCAATATCCGTCTGGCAGCCGAGGCTTTAAACGGCACGATTGTGGGACCGGGACAGGAAGTTTCTTTTAATGATACGGTAGGGCAGCGTACCGAGGCTAAGGGTTATCAGGGCGCGGCAGCTTATAATAATGGAGAAGTGGTGCAGGAGATTGGCGGAGGCGTCTGCCAGGTATCCACAACGTTGTATAATGCGGCATTAAAAGCCGGTATGAAGATTTCCATGCGCCGTTCCCATACCTTTGAGCCGTCTTATGTGACTCCTGGTATGGATGCGACTGTCAGCTGGGGCGGACCGGATTTCCGGTTTATCAATACCTCCAGTTCCGCTATCGGCATCAAGGCAAGCTATTCCAATCAGACAGTTACCGTATCCATTTACGGAGTTCCGGTTCTGGAGGATGGCGTGACCTATTCTCTGGAAGCTACCAAGACAGAGACCTTTGATCTTCCGGAGCCTCAGTATGAGGAAGACCAGACACTGCAGCCGGGTCAGGAAGTAGTAAAGAGCAAAGGAACCCAGGGAAGCCGCTGGCAGGTAAAACTGGTGGTTAAAAAGGATGGCCAGGTGATCAGCAGCGAAGTCGATCATACCGCCACATATAAAGGTCATAATCCGGTGATCCGGAGAAATACTTCCGGTGTGGTGATCGGAGGAGAGACCGAGAGCGCCGCTGAGAGTACATCACAGACGACGGAGACTACGGCAGCAGCCGAGACGACTGAGGGAGAGGTAGGACCAGGCGTGGTACCGACGACAGCGCCAGCAGCACCAGCCACGACAGCGGCAGAGACTCCCGTTTCTGAACCGGCAGCCAGCCCGGATCGTCAGCCTGCTGATGATGGAATTGTAGCGCCAAAACCGGCAGACTAAACCGGAAGCAGTGGATAACGTATAAAAAAAGAGCAATCAGTTATCTGTTACAAAGTTAACAGGACGGATGGCTCTTTTTTTATTGATTGTATCTAATTAAATACGATATTTTATAGTTTTTTTCTTTTCATTTTGAGAAAATGTTGTTATAATATAGTCAGGTCAGTGTGTGTTTCAGGTCTAACACACACTTAACTGTATGCAATATTCACATTTGTAGGAGGAAAATCAAATGGCAAGAAAAATGAAAACCATGGATGGTAATCAGGCCGCAGCTCATGCTTCTTATGCGTTTACCGAAGTAGCAGCTATGTACCCGATCACACCATCTTCCGTTATGCCAGAGCATACGGATGAGTGGGCAACTGAGGGAAGAAAGAATATCTTTGGTCGTACCGTTCAGATCACAGAGATGCAGTCTGAGGCAGGTGCTGCTGGTGCAGTACATGGTTCCCTGACAGCAGGTGCCCTGACAACTACTTATACCGCTTCCCAGGGTTTGCTTCTGATGATTCCAAACTTATATAAAATTGCAGGTGAGCAGTTACCAGGCGTATTCAACGTATCCGCCCGTGCAATTGCCAGCCATGCACTTTCTATTTTCGGTGATCATTCCGACGTATACGCTTGCCGTCAGACTGGCTGCGCAATGCTGTGCGAGTCCAGTGTACAGGAAGTTATGGACTTAACTCCAGTTGCACATTTATCTGCAATCAAGGGCAAAGTTCCATTCATCAACTTCTTTGATGGTTTCCGTACTTCTCACGAGATCCAGAAGATCGAGGAGTGGGATTATGATGATTTAGCTGATATGGCTGATTGGGACGCTATCGCTGAGTTCCGTGCAAGAGCACTGAATCCAAACAACCCATCTCAGAAAGGTTCCGCTCAGAACCCAGATATCTTCTTCCAGGCAAGAGAGGCTTGCAACCCATATTACGATGCACTGCCAGCTCTGGTTCAGGAGTATATGGACAAAGTTAACGCTAAGATCGGAACAGATTATAAACTGTTTAACTACTACGGTGCTGAGGATGCTGAGCAGGTTATCATCGCTATGGGATCTGTTAACGATACCATCGAAGAGACCATTGACTACATGATTAAGACATCCGGCGCTAAGGTTGGTGTTGTAAAGGTTCGTCTGTACAGACCATTCTGTGCACAGGCCCTGATCGATGCAATTCCGGCAACTGTTAAGAAGATCACTGTATTAGACAGAACCAAAGAGCCAGGTTCCTTAGGCGAGCCTCTGTATCTGGACGTTGTTGCAGCATTAAAGGGCAGCAAGTTCGACCAGTGCGAGATCTTCTCCGGACGTTACGGCTTAGGTTCCAAGGATACAACTCCAGCTCAGATCGTTGCTGTTTATGGCAATGATGAGAAGAAGAGATTCACCATCGGTATCAACGATGATGTAACTGGTCTGTCTCTGGAACTGGGCGCTCCATTAGTTACCACACCAGAAGGAACTACCAACTGTAAGTTCTGGGGTCTGGGCGCTGATGGTACTGTAGGTGCTAATAAGAACTCCATCAAGATCATTGGTGATAACACTGATATGTATGCTCAGGCATACTTCGATTATGACTCCAAGAAATCCGGCGGTGTGACTATGTCCCACTTACGTTTCGGTCATAAGAAGATCAAATCTACCTACCTGATCCACAGAGCAAACTTCGTAGCTTGCCACAACCCAGCTTACGTTCGTAAGTACAACATGGTTCAGGAGTTAGTTGACGGCGGTACATTCTTACTGAACTGCGCTTGGAACGCAGAGGAACTGGAGAAACATTTACCAGGACAGATGAAGAAGTACATCGCTGATCACAACATCAACTTCTACACCATCGACGGTGTGAAGATCGGTATCGAGACTGGTATGGGACCAACCCGTATCAACACCATTTTACAGTCCGCATTCTTCAAACTGACTGGCATCATCCCAGAGGAGAAGGCTATCCAGTTAATGAAGGAAGCAGCTCAGAAGACCTATGGCCGTAAGGGTGAGGACGTTGTTAAGAAGAACTGGGCAGCAATCGACGCAGGCGCTAACGGCGTTGTGAAGGTTGAGGTTCCAGAAAGCTGGAAGAACTGTGGAGACGAAGGTCTGGATTACAAGACCGTTTCCGGCGCAAGAAAAGACGTTGTTGATTTCGTAAACAACATCCAGTCCAAGGTAAGCGCTCAGGAAGGTAACACATTACCAGTATCTGCATTCAAGGATTATGTAGATGGTAACACACCATCCGGTTCTGCAGCATACGAGAAACGTGGTATCGCAGTTAACGTACCAGTATGGCACGCAGAGAACTGTGTTCAGTGTAACCAGTGTTCTTATGTATGTCCACACGCAGTTATCCGTCCAGTAGCTATGACCGAAGAGGAAGCAGCTAACGTTCCAGCAGGAACACAGGTTGTTGACTTAAAGGGTATGCCAGGATACAAGTTCACTATGGCTATCTCCGTACTTGACTGTACCGGATGTGGTTCCTGTGCTAACGTATGTCCAGGAAACAACAGAGCAGAGACTCTGACCATGGATAAATTAGAGAAACACTTAGATGAGCAGCCAGCATTTGACTATGCAGTAACTCTGCCGATCAAGACAGAAGTTGTTGACAAGTTCAAAGAGGCTACTGTAAAAGGTTCTCAGTTCAAACAGCCTCTGTTAGAGTTCTCCGGAGCTTGTGCAGGTTGTGGTGAGACACCTTACGCAAAATTGATCACACAGTTATTTGGTGACAGAATGTACATTGCGAACGCAACTGGATGTTCTTCTATCTGGGGTAACTCCTCACCATCTACACCATATACTGTAAATGCTAAGGGACAGGGTCCTGCATGGGATAACTCCCTGTTCGAGGATGCAGCAGAGTTCGGTTACGGTATGTTACTGGCTCAGAACGCAATCCGTGACGAGTTAAAAGAGAAGGTAGAGAAGGTTGCTGCAAGCGATAAAGCTTCTGATGAAGTGAAAGCTGCCTGCCAGGAGTACTTAGATACATTTGGTATCGGCGCTCTGAATGGTACTGCAACTGACAAGCTGGTAGCTGCATTAGATGGCTGCGAGTGCGATACCTGCAAATACATCGTTAAGAATAAGAACTATCTGGCTAAGAAGTCCCAGTGGATCTTCGGTGGTGACGGATGGGCTTATGATATCGGCTTCGGCGGCGTAGACCACGTTCTGGCTTCCGGCAAAGATATCAACATCATGGTATTCGATACCGAGGTTTACTCCAACACAGGTGGACAGGCTTCCAAGGCTACCAAGACTGGTGCGGTTGCTCAGTTCGCTGCTGGTGGTAAAGAGACCAAGAAGAAAGACCTTGCAAGCATTGCAATGTCCTACGGTTATGTATATGTAGCACAGATCTCCATGGGTGCTGACCCGGCACAGACCGCTAAGGCTCTGGCTGAGGCTGAGGCATATCCAGGACCATCCTTAATCCTTGCTTACGCTCCATGTATCAACCATGGTATCAAGAAAGGTATGGCAAAAGCTCAGACTGAGGAGAAACTGGCAGTTGAGACAGGTTACTGGAACAACTTCCGCTTCAACCCAGCTGCTGAGAAGAAGTTCTCCTTAGATAGCAAGGCTCCTAAGATGGAAGGCTATCAGGACTTCTTAAAGGGTGAGGTTCGTTACGCTTCCTTAGCTATGAAGAACCCTGAGAGAGCTGCTAAACTGTTCGCTAAGAACGAGGCAGAGGCTAAGGAGAGATACGAGTATCTGTCCAAGCTGGTTACTCTGTACGGAAACGACTAATTTAGCGATGAAAGTCTCGGACAGTAGTTATGGATGAGTCATGCTTGCATGAACGAATTCATAACTATTGGACGAGCTAAACGGCATGAGCAAGTAGGGCGGTAGCCCGGATTGCGAATGTCGTTGTCAACTGCGGGAGTGCAATAGCACGGAGCAGTTGGCTTTCAAATATGAATATAGTAATTTGTGTCCAAACGGTGTGGGGAGCCCCATCTGTTCCGTGAGATTCGCGGGAGAGATGGGGCTCTCTTTTTTTGCCAATTTTCCGACTGAAAATCCGCCAATCTTCCAATCAAAATCCAGCCAATCTTCCAATCAAAATCCAGCCAATCTTCCGACTGAAAATCCGCCAATCTTTCGATTGAAATCCCGCCAACCTTCCGAAAAATATTGTAATGGATATATTTTTAGGGTATACTATAGATAATATGAATGAAATTGAGGTGGTTTGAATGAAAAAATATAGAAAAAGAATTGCAGATGAAATACTGGCCCGGAAGCTGGAAGGTAAGGGCGCGGTTTTGATTGAGGGGCCAAAGTGGTGTGGTAAGACAACAACGGCGGAGCAAATTGCGTCCAGCATTTTATATATGGATGAGCCGGAGAAGAAGGAACAAAACATTGCGATGTCTGAGTTAAACCCGAAACGTTTGCTGAAAGGTGCAACACCCAGACTGATTGATGAATGGCAGATTGCGCCCAAATTATGGGATGCCATTCGTTTTGAGGTGGATCACCGGGGAGAATTAGGACAATTTGTGCTTACTGGTTCTGCAGTTCCAGCCGATACGAAGGAAATCACCCATTCTGGTACTGGACGTTTTACCTGGCTGACTATGCGGCCCATGAGTTTATATGAGTCTGGAGATTCTTCTGGTGAAGTTAGTTTGAAAACATTGTTTGATGGTGTAACGGAAATTGATGGTGCTTCGGATCTTGATATTGATCGTCTGGCATTTTTGGTATGTCGAGGCGGCTGGCCTCAGGCAGTAGATATGCGGGATGAGATTGCCTTGGATCAGGCCATGGATTACTATGATGCGGTGGTGCGCTCTGATATTAACCGGGCAGATGATGTGCAGAAGAATCCGGAAAAAGTGCGTCGGCTTATGCGTTCCTATGCCAGAAATCAGGGAAGCCAAGTGCCGAATACCGTACTTGCACAGGATGTATCTGCCAATGATGAAGCTTTCATGAGTGATGATACAGTAGCATCTTATGTCAGTGCTCTTCAGAAGATTTTTGTAGTGGAAGATATGCCAGCCTGGAACCCTAATTTGCGTTCAAAGACGGCTATCCGTTCTTCTGACACCCGATACTATATTGATCCGTCCATTGCTGCGGCTGCATTGGGGATTGGTCCTAATGATCTTGTGAATGACCTTAAGACCTTCGGCTTTCTTTTTGAGACACTTTGCATTCGTGATCTTCGTGTCTTTGCAGATGCTTTAAATGGAGAAGTTTACCATTATCGGGACAAGGATGGACAGGAATGTGATGCCGTTATTCATTTGAAAAATGGTAAATATGGTTTGATTGAAATTAAGCTTGGTGGTGACAAACTCATCGAAGAAGGAGCGAAGAGTTTAAAAGCTATGGAAGCTAAAATTGATACAGATAAAATGAATGCACCATCATTTCTTATGGTTTTAATAGGTATTGGTGATTATGCGTATCGACGCCAGGATGGTGTTTATGTTGTACCAATCGGTTGTTTAAAGAATTAGCTAATTTTTGCATCTTGTGTCAAAAAAATACATCTTGTGCAGAAAAATGACATCTTGTGTACATTCGCTTGACATGCCAGACCGATTTTTCCATAATAAAAGTAGCAAATTAGCCGAAAATGGCTTTTCAGAATAAAGAGCAGAAAAGGGAGATGGGCAAATGAGAAATACACGAAGAGTAGCGGCGGTGTGGATGACGATGTCGCTGGCAGTATCGACAGTTTTGGGAAATACGGCATGGGGAGATGTGCTGCAGGAGACAGGGAAGAACCGGTGCGTTCATGTGCATACAGCGGAGTGCTATGGAGATGCAGGTGAGACAGCCACCATGTCCCAGACCGGGGAACTGGAACCAACGGAATGTACCCATGTGTGCAGCGTAGAAAGCGGTTGTATACTGGATACAGAAAATCTGGAAAATAACGATGCTGACGCATGGAAAGTTGGAACTCCATCCAATGCGGAAGACGCTACAATTAATCCAGGTGGAACGGTGACACCTGCTGTGCAGACGAAGATCCTGTCCTGGACATGGTTTGATCCGGAGGAAAATCTGCTCGATGGCAGGCTGGAGCTGACCGGAATCACTGAGGAAGCCCAGCCGTCCTTTACAGAAGTCACCGAGTATTTACCACAGGCTATCATTGCCCAGGTGGGAGAGGGTGAAGACTGGGAAGAAAAGAATCTGCAGATCACCAACTGGGTTTGCACGGAGTATGTGCAGGACGAAGAAGGCCGTTGGCCACTGGAAGGTACCTATGAGTTTAAGGCAGAATTGGAAGATGGATATGAGCTGGCAGATGGCGTGGATGCGCTGGCGGTGGAAGTGTCCGTGGTGGGAGACCAGGCGGCGGTGACGGCGGATACAACAGTTTTGTATATCGCAGAGGCAAATAATGCTGAAATTAAAAATCTTTATTGGAATGGAAACAATTTTTCAGGACCACCAACAGGGTATTCATGTTGGAATCAGGAAATGATGGTTGAGCATGTTAGTGGAGATAATTTCAAATTGACCTTAACAGGTGCAACGTTAGGTAATATTCACATAGCAAGTGGAAATTGGACAATTATCTTAAAGGGTGAAAATAAGCTAGATGGAAAGGGCAAATCTTCAGCAGGAATTGCTCTTAAAGTTGGGGGCGGCAGTGCTGAAATTATTGGGGAAAACGATTCAGCTTCTTTGAGCTTGGAAGCTGACCCAGTAAAGATGGAAGTAGTGGTATAGAAGTTGATTCGAGTTTGACGATAACGAGTGGAAAAATTACAGCCATTGCAAATGCTGGAAGTAAGAATAATTCACAGACCGGAGCGATTTTGGTGGGGAGTAATGGAACTTTAAATATTCAAGGAGGAGAAATTACTGCAGTAGGAAACGGAAAAAAGGCATTTAGGATAAACAAGAATTCGAGTAAAGTTTATGTGTCAGGCGGAAAGTTAAATACAACCGGAACTGGTGCAAATGTATTTGAAAATAATGGAACACTTGTGATTTTAGGCGGAACAGTTACGGCAAAGTCAGAGAGCAATGGAATAGGCTTTTTCTCAGAAAATACCGGAACAACAACAATAAGTAATGGTGGAAAATTGGATATCAGTAGAGTGCATT
>OCHM01001503.1_pt1 | contig 10704 bp, 5 predicted proteins | sample 1538901 | NCBI WGS metagenome assembly OCHM01 (sample SAMN04571734, study PRJEB22368) | human gut metagenome | biome: human gut; material: stool | host: Homo sapiens | place: Luxembourg | collected 2012-11-08 | reverse complement strand
CAGTGCCCTTACGCACGCTGCCCTGCGGCTGCTCAATGGTGATGTCGAACGTACCGACTTGCACATGTCCCTTCTTATAGTTGCCGGCTTCCTTCTGTGCCTCGGTGGGGTCGGTGTTCACTTCGGCTGAGGCTGCTTCAATCTTGGCAGACAACGGCTGCTCATTGCCGTCAATATAGTTGGCTATTTCGTAGAGGTCGCCAAACTGCTTGCCGTCAATCTCATAATAGGTTCCGGGATAATTCTTGCTCTTGTCAGGAGCGTCAACCTTGATAACTTCCTTGCCATCAACGAACATACGGTGCTTGTAGATTTCTCCATATTCGCTTGGTTCCGTCCACTCGTCTTCTGTGTCGGTGATGCGCTCGCTCAGTTTTTCTTCGGCTTCCTTCGCTAATGCGTCTGCATCGGCTTCGTTACCCTTAACTGGTTCTTCACTGGCTACGACTGGCTGTTGAGGCTCTGCATCGCTCCCAGCAACAACCGTAGCTTGTTCGCTTGCCTCGTCTCCTCCAGCTGGCTCTGCGGCTTCTGCTCTCCGTTTGCGTTCTGCAACGGCTGCGTCGATGAGGGCTTGTTGTTCTTTTGGTGTAGCATTTCTGAAATATTCGTTTACGTTTTTGAGAATTTCTTCCTTAGAGGTCACGTCACCGCTGAACATGTCTATCTGACCTGCAGCAGGTGAAGCAGCCTCATTATTGTATGTAGAGAGAACCTTGCGCAAGTCGCTCGGCTTTCCGCTGTTCAGCAGGTCGGCAAGGAGCAACGTAACGCCATCGGTTACACGACTGTCTCCGTATTCGTCGTCAAACAGACCCTGCTGTCTGCCGTAAGGAGATACCGGCATACCTTCCTTATAGATTTCGGGCGAGTCAGACTTGGCACGACTCACAAGATCAACGGCTGCTGCCAATTCCTTGCTAAGGTCATAGCCGCTCTTGGCAAGTGTGCGGTTGTTGGCAATCTCGTTCAAGCCCATAACAACAGACTGACGAAGTGTCGGTGTGCTGATAATCTGGCGCACGGCATCGGGCGAAGTCTGGAAGACCTTGCCTATAAGTGTGTTCTCGATAAGTTCCTTACCTGCTGCCGACAAAGCATTGCCAGTGCGAAGCTCTGGTAACTGCATTTCGTTAATAACTCCTGCATCCAACAACTGACTGATGGCAGAAGCCACTGATTTGTCGTCGGCATAGTAGTCAGACATGCGGTCAAAGCGGCTGATGTCATTGGTGATGCTTGTGAACACATTGTCAGGAACAATCTTGCCAAGTTTCACGGCGTGCTCAGGTTTGCTCTGCTTCTTCTGCTGTTCTGCGTTGAAGCGTGCAAACGTACTGGCATCGTATGGCAATTCCTCGTCTGGAACGAAGACTACACGCGGATGCTGCATACCGTCTATCTGCTCGGGAGTGAAACCGAACATGGCTCCAAACTCGCGCAAGTGGTCCACATACGCCTTGTCTGTACCGTTCTTTGCTGCAATCTCGCCCGACATAGTGCGGTTGTTGCCCGAAAGCACAACGCCGTCCTTGCTGACAATGACTGGTGTCTGCAAAGCTCTGCTGTCGTAGCTGTCTGCCATATCCCTAACAATGCGCTGCGCGTCTTTGTCACGCTTGTAGTCGCGGTCATTCACGCTCTCACCGTTCTCATCAACCGGGAAACCTTCAGTAGGCTCGTAGGCATTGTTCACGTCATGGCTGGCTGTGGCTGCTCCTGCCTCAGTGAGGACGTAGTGACCACGGATTGTAGAACCGTCTGCGAGGGTGATAGCATTAGGATTGCCCTCAACCTTGGTGGCTCCGTCCCACTTTGCTTTTATCTTCGGGTTCACGGCATGAGTGCCGACGGCCTCTTGCTCGGCTGCTTTCTCAGCGGCAATGCGCTTGTCTTCCTCCAGACGTGCAACGGCTTCGGCGTGTAGCTTTTCCTCGCGAACCTTGCGCTCTACCTCCTGCTGCTCACGGATAGCACGCTTTCTGTCATTCATAAGGGAGTTGATGCGCGACCATGCGTTCAAATTCTCTTCGGCTGCGGCTACTTGGGCGTTATACTCTTCCATGGCGGTGTTGTAGTTGGCCTCTGCTTCCTGCTGCGCCTTTACCATTGCCATTGGTGAACCTTTCAGAGAAGGAGCTTTCTTAGTGGGTTCCTTCTTCTTCAACGCTTCAAGTGCCTTAGTCGCCTGTTCTACTTGCGCTCTCACGATGGCAGTAGTATTTTCATCATTGCCTCCGGTAACCTCGTTGAGAGCGTCAAGGGCTGTCTCGCGGTCTGCCTTCTCAAACATAGGTTCACCGGTTTCCTCGTTGATGGGTACACGCTCCAATGCGGTAGGCTGGCGGTTTGCCTCCTCTTCCTTGCGTTGCTGTTCCTGCTCCAACATCTGTTGGTTGTGCTGTTGCAACTGCTCAATCTGCTCTTGCGGAAGAGATACACCGTTTTTGCCTTGTGTTGCTTCATCGAAAGCACCTCGGGCATACTGATGCAACTGCTCGTCAGTCATGGGCTGTTGTACATTCTCGCCCTCATTCTGTACATTTTCGGGCGTTTCGGGTACGCTTTCCTCCAAATTTGGTACACTTTCCCCATTCTCTGTACCACCAAGTATGGCTTCATGCTCGGCTTGAATGTTTGCGTATGCCTCATCGAGTTCTGTCTGAGGGTCGATGGCCTCACCAAGAGAGAACAGCTGGTCCGGGCTGGCAAACTTATACTCGCCAGTCTCTGCATCACATATAACAATACTCTGATCCGAATTGCGCACGTCAATGCCCGAACCATCGGGGAGCATCACGACATTGCCCTTGACAACGTACACTGGCTTGTCGTCAACCTTCATGGTTGCAGGCTGAACAACGCCCATATCCTTATGGGTGTGTCGCTCCACATTGGCTTCAACCTCCTTGCGCTTGCCGTCGGCGGCTTCATTGGAAGCGTCCATAACGCCCTCCATTGCTGCCTTGGCATTAACATAGTAGAGTACTGCGTCCTGCTGGTCTTCGCTCAGTTCCGGATTGTTGACAAGCGGCCAAGGGTCTTCGTTTATTTCTGCAATGCGCATTTCAGCGTCAGCACCGAAGGCATCCTCACACATCTGGTAAGCCTCCTGCATACGCAAAGTAATGGCATCCACCTCGGCCTTAGCGTCGGCATCACCTTTCTCCACCTTATCCCAAAGCAGACGTGCTTGGTCGTATGCGGCTGCGGCGGCTGACTCTTCCTCCGACATAGGCTGCTCTGCCTCTGCGCTGGCTCCTGCCTCCTCGCTCTTCTGTTCCGGGAACAAACGCTTGATATAGTCTTCTACGGCTGCTTGCTCCTCTTCGGTGCGGTTCTTCGGCTCCTTGCGTAGTGTAGCGTCAACGTCCACGCCGGTTTCCTCCTTGATTGATGCGCGGATGGCTTCCGGACGTTCACCGTCTGCCACCCCCTTGTTGGCTTCAATGGCGCGGTCTATATCCTCAACCATCTTGCCATAGGCCGCAATAGCATCCTTATCGCCCTCCTTCACAGCCTTGTAGTTGCGCATGACAGTGGCAAAATCGGCACCGGGTGCAACAGACTCAACAGCGGCTTGCACAACCTTGGCATTGGCGGCTGCTTCCTTGTAGCGTTCGCCAACGTCAACGCTGTTAAGCTCTGCCTGACGCATGATGTTTGCCTCCTCCTTCTTTGCCTCTTCCTCGGTCTTGAAGTGACGGCTCGTTACAACCTCACCTTGTGCGGTCATAGCCTGTACTGTCACACCGTTCGCGTCCTTATTGGTTGTATAACCCGTGACGGTGCCCATCGGCAACATACGTCCAGTGAGGATATAATATGCCTTGGCTCTTGCGCTCTGACTGACGTTCGGGTCCTGCATGAGGCGTTCCATGGCTTCATAGCCATCAAACTCCGGATTGCTAACACGCTCGGCCTCTGCATGTTGGAAGTCAACATCAAAGGTCATGATCTTGCCGTCCGTCATGGTCGGCTTGGCTTTTGACTTGGCTTTTGGCTTGGTCGGCTGCTTAGGTGTACGAGTGAAGAGTGATGCAAGGTCACCATAACCGTTACGCTGAAGTTCCTCACGTTCCTCCTTTGTGAAGTCGAGGTCACGCGGACTTGCATCCATGCGTTTACGTAATCTCTCAGCAAAACTTCTTCGGTTGTGGTTGCGCTCCTCCATGGTCTTAGGCTCTGCTATAGGACGAAGACCGGCAATAACCTGCGGTGCCGACTTGATGCCGTGGCTTACCTTGAAGCCAATCATCATAGCCATGTTGTCCGTCCAGATGTCCATTGCCTTGCGCTTTCTTGGGTCGTCGTCTGCTAACTGTGCGTTCTCGATCCATTCGGGAGTGGCAAAAATAGTTCCCTCGGCAACAGTAGAGGTCATAAGCTCTCCTGCACGGATGCCCACCTTGCCAGCCGTGCTCTCGGTGGCCTTCACCAACTTGTCAGACACATTGCCCAACACTGGAGATAGGGTACCGGTAACCGAACCAAGCAACATGCCGTGCCCGGTCGCCTTCAACATGTCGCCAGCTGAAAACTCATACTCGCCAGTTTCCGGGTTCAATGTTCCGCCCAGCCTCATCTGCTGCTGCATGTTCTTCAAGCCCTCGAATGTACCGAAGTTGGCAGAACCTGCGGCCACTCCTGCAACCATACGTCCGGCAAGTGTACGACCGACGTAACGCTCTGCTGCTTCCTTGCTTGCGCCTTTGAGTGCCACCTTGCCACTTAGTTTCAATGCCTGTTTACCTGCAAAGCTACCAACGCCACCCGAAATATAGGTAGTCGGGTCAATAGCCATATTCAAAACGGTACCAGTGATGTCGAGCGCACGATGATCTGTGCCATATCTGCCCATCGCATCCATGTCGGCGGCTTCTGTTCCGATGGAGTGGGAGAATAGACGTGCTGCCATATTGTCGGACATCGTCTGTGAGAAGAACGGCTGGTCTGCAACCTTGCGAAGAAGGAACTCCGTCTTGCTCTTAGGCATTCGTGCTTGCACTGCACGCTCATAAGTAGCGTGGTACACCTCGCCTTGCAGGGCTTCCTTTGCAGCTTGCGATACCGTTCTGCCTTTCAACTCCGACGGATGCTCACGGAAGTAGCGGCTGTAGTTCAGCATCTGATTGTCCTTATACTCCTGTGGCATATTCTGCAACACAGACTGCGCCATCTTCTCCAGATTGAACGTGTCCTGACGCTTTGCGGCTCGTTTGATGTCGCGCAAAGTCTCGTCACCTCGTCGCAATGGCATGCCGTCCGGACCGAGAGGAGTGATAGATTTCTTCAGTCTATCCCAGAAACCGCCACCTTCAGCACGTTCCATGTCCTTGCGGTACGCCTCGTCAGCCGCTCTGTCCTCGGCTTCGACACGCTGCCACTCGTCCTCGATTGCTTTGCGCATAGGAGCCTCATAGTCCAGCTGCGCCTGTTTGCGAACGTCCTCGGGCTTGTTAGGGTCAAGTCCGTTCTCCTTCATGCGGTCTTGGAACTGGTGGGCGAGACGTGCCGTTCTTGCCTCATACTCGGCTTGGTTGGCCTCTATAAGTGATGTAGTGAGCGTACCGTCAGGCAATACCCACTGGGTTTTTGCCTTGCCGTTCTCATATTTCACTCCATATGGCTGAGGCGACTGCTCGCTCTGCACCGGCTTCTGCTGACTTCCGCCGCGTGCGCCACTACCTGCTGGAGCCGGGGATGCGGTGTTGAAGCCGACGACATGAGTAGGAGTGCCAGCCATACGCGCTTGGAACTCTCCAAGTCTGCGTCGCTCGCGTCCTTTCTGTGTCAACGGCTCCATCATGCGACCAATCTTGGCATTGGTGTTGGCAATGCCCTGCTGCACCTGCTGCTTCATCTGGCCCATCTGCAAACTCATACGGATTTTGTCCTGCTCCGTCATAGGCGTGCCCTTCGGCTTCTGCTTTGGCTGTTCCGGGGATGCCGAAACGGCTGAGGCTGGCTTCCGCTGTCCAGAAGATGGGGTTTCCCTCTTGGGTGCCGGTGCCGCCTTTGGTGCATACATACTCTCGAAGTCGGCCATGCTGCCCATGTCAAGCCCCATGCCCTTGGCCTTCTCGTAATACCACTTGCGGTCTTCACCGTTGGCAAGCGAAGACTTGAACTCTGCTTCACTGCCAATATTGTAGCCCTTGGCTTTCAGTTTGCCGTAGAGCCACTTGATGTCGTCATTATCGTTTACTTGTGCCATTATCTTCTTCTGCTTGGTGGTGTATTATCTTTATTGCCTCCGCGTCTTCTGCTTGGGGGCGTATTATCGGGAACTACGCGCTTGGCATAGCCACTTTTCTTCTTGTAGGTAGTGGTGGACTTGCCGTTTGTCTCGCTGTCAGTCGTACTTGTAGAGGTAACATCAGTTTCTTCAAACGTACCGTGTTGCTTGGCAAATGCCTCCGCAGCTGCTGCCGTTCTGAACTTGTGTTCGCGTCCATTCTCGTCCCATGCACTGAACTCGTCGTTGTTGGAGCGGTCGTGCGCTCTCGCCGAAGCATAATGGTCTGTGGCCGCTGCCCGGCTTGATGCAGCCGACGCTCTCTGTGCCTCACCTCGTGCCTTTTCGGTATCAACCTTTGCCTTGTAGAGGTCAGGAGCATTGTCCGCTTCCGCCTTGGCTGTAACAGCCTCCTGCTCGGCTTTAGTGGCCTTACCAGCTTGCTCACGCTGCTTGTCGGGCTGCAATGCCGCAAGCCATCCGTGCTCTTCTTGTTCACGCTGTGCTTTCTCCCTCGCCAGCTTAGCACGTTCCTGCTGCGCTTCCATTTCTCGCAAGGTCTTGGCACGCTCATTCTGTGCGTCACCGATTTTGAGTGAATACTGGAGGTATTTGTCCGCGTTGGCTTGTCGTTCAGCTTTCAACTTCTCCAGTTTCTCCTGCAATGGCGTGAGCTGGCTTGCCTCCTTGTGGTCATACATGTTAGGAGCACCGCGAGTAGTGAAGAAAAGGTTGCTCAACGCTTGCAGACCGTCGCTGACAGCTGAAACAATCTTCGCTGACTTCTCCCTACGTTCTCTCTTCTTGCGTTCCTCCTCAGTTTCCGGCTTCACGCGGTTAGCGGCTTCCTGCAAGGCTGCTATCTGCTGATCGTAGCCCATCGTGTCGTTGTGTGGCGACACACCGGCTGGCTTGTCGGCAGGTGGTGCCACATCTGTCTTTGGTGGTTCTTTCGACTCCGACGGCTCCGGTGCATTGCCTCCGCTGTTCTGCTCAGTCCATGCCTCCGTCCCTTTCGGTGCTGGCTCTGGCTGTGCAGGCTGCTCGGCCCAGTCAAGCGAACCTTTAGGTGGGGTATATCCACCATCATTGCCCTGCTCGTACTGTTCCTGCTGTTCTTCTGTCCAATTACTCATGTCGAATGTTTTTAGAAGGCTCCAGCAATCCCTGCACCTGCTTTGGCAACGCCCTGCACGGCTTGACTGATGGCTTGTGCCTTGTTAATCTCCAAATTGTTCAACGCTTCGTTGATCTGCGAGTCGCGCTGCTGATAGGTCTGCTCAATCTGGTCTTTGCGGTTCTCCGCATTGACAGCTATCTGCGACGTTGCATCGGCCAATGCTTGTGCGTTCGCGGCTTTGGCTGCTGCTGTGCTCTCGTCAGTACCGCCCATCACGGCTTGGGCACCTGCCGCCTGTCTGTTGCGGTTCCTGATGCTCTCCTCTGTCTGGGTAAGTATGCGCTGAGCGTCCGCCCTCTGCGTTGCGTCTTCATTGTAACGACGGTCATACCAGTTCTGGTTGGCCTGTTTCTGCGCTTGGAGGTTTTTCTTCACTCGTCTCATCGCCTTGCTTGCGCTGATGCCGCCAAAGATGCTGCCGGCTGCTCCGAGTGCGCCTCCTGCTATGCTACCAATTAGTCCCATATCGTTTTATGTTTCAAAAGTTATAATTCGTGCGCTAAATTAGTAATGTATCTTTGCCCGGTACTTTTAACTTTTGCGCCAACGGCGCAACACAAAACATAATCAATATGAAGGGAATGAAGACCGGTGGCCGGAAAAAGGGCACACCAAACAAGGAGAACCCGATTAAAGGGTTCATCAAAACACATTCCTTGGCATACTTCGAACCCAAGGAAATAGTTGGCGACGACGGTAAGAAGCGCACAATGTCAGACTTCGATTGCGACATGATGATGCTTGCGCCTGACGATCGCGTAAACGCCGAGCTGCGCTTGCTGGAGTTCCATACGCCAAAGATGAAGGCTATCGACGTTGACATGAACGCACACGTCAGCGTACGCACAATCGAAGACAAGCTGCGCGTCCTTTGTGGCGAGGAAGAAGATGATGACGACGACGAGGACGATTAAGCCAGTCTCTATTTCATCTACTTTTAGACCGACTCATTTTGTTTACTCATAGTTTTTTAGGCTTCGACCTGTCCGTGAGGATGGGTCGTTTTTTATTCCCAAACTCTTCAACAAAAACCCCTATGGGGTTATTTATAAAACCCCTTACCCGTTTTTGAAACTGCATGAAAATCAACCGTAAATAAACCCCTCGACAACTACATAATTTTTCAAGTAATCATCGACTTAAAACAGAAAACTCCACTGAAACGAATTGTAAAGAACATGCTTAAACCCTAATGAACTATGACAAAAAGCGAAAAACATAAAATGCCGTTATTCGTTGATATTTAAGACGTTACAGCGAATAAAAACCCCTATGGGGTTATTTTAGAAACCCCTAAGGGGTTTTTCAAAAGAAGAAAACTCGAAACAAATAATATCCCCTATGGGGTTTTCCTCGCGCGCGCGTATAGATATAACGAATGTTATATAAACATAAAGGATAAAGGAATATAGATATATATTATACTCCTTACGTCGTATAATACGACAACAACGACGACAAAAAGACTTCGAGTTTGAAGTTCTTTTTTTACTTTCTGAGATACTACAAAATGAAAATGTCCGACCTTGCAATTGCAAAGCCGGACAAAAATTAAAAGCCCTTACCTTTGGTGCGTTCATACACCGCCTCACGTTCCGTGTCAACGTTTTTAATTCTGAATTGAACTGCACATCTTTCCGGGATGCTGTCCGGCAGCTTCGCCGCCAGCCGTGATATTATCTCGTCAATGTTGCTGAAGCCAATGTCGCTCACCTCGGCCAGAACCTCACCACGGAAGTAGGCCCGGGCATAAATCATGTACTTCGGTGCTATGCGGAACAAAGCGTCCTTCCGTTCGTCAACGTCTCGCGCCATTCCCTGCTTGCTCCTGCGTGTGCTGAAGAAGATGAAGTCAATCACTTTAGCGTTGAGATCCCACGCCGGTGTGAAGTCCAACTTGATATAACCTCGTGTGATGGTGCGCCCATGAGAGTGGTTCATGGCAAATGCAACCTCGTCAATGGATGCTTTGCAGTCGTTCTGCGCCACTGTTCCCCATGTGTGCCGGAACGTGTATGCCTTGTACTGCTTCGCTTTCGGGATGCCCATACTCTCACAAACCATCTTGATGCCTTTGTTCACACAAGCACAGAAAGAGTCACTGTCACAAAACCTTTCATGGAAGTTGAAGAAGTACTTGTCGTTTGGATCGTGCGATTTGTACTTCTCCACCAATGGCTGGATAACCGGCTCCACGCGCATCTCGATATACGCATCATCCGTGCGTACCTTCTTCGTCTTCGCCCTGTTGTAGCATAATATTCCGTTGTGATAGCCGTCCCTTGGCATTTCGAACAGGTCAACCGTGTTGATACCTGCAAGGCAAAGTATCATCTTGGCCACGTCACGCCCAATCTCTGGCACCGGGTCAATGAACTTCGTTTCCGGCAATGGTGCAGCAAAGAACAGTCGGCATTCCTCCGGGCTGATGGCAATCTTTGTCGAGCGGTCCGCCTGTGGTATCTTCACCTTGCCCCAAGGGTTCGTCCTGATACGGATGATGCCGTTGTCATAGTCGTTGTATTCCTTGATGGCAGCTCTGAACACTTGCCTTATGCACACAGGGTACATTTCCTTTGCCCTGTGCGTCTGCTCCAACGTAGCTATCCATCGGTTCACGAATGTCGATGTCAGCTGTCCGAACATAAGCCTGTTGGTACCTGCAAACCTCTCCATGTGCTGCAACGCCAGTTTGTAGTTCTTGGCGTTCCGCACCTGTCCGTTGTCAATCATACGGTCTATGTGAAGTGCAGCATAGTCAGAGAAGCACAAGTCCTCGTCCTCCTTGGTCACATACTCGATTATCTGCCTGACCGTCCACCTTGTGCAGTCCACCCTGTTAAGCAGCTCACTAAACCTCAATATGCGCCTTGCGCAATATTCCGTCACAAATGGGTCGGTAATATTCCCTTCTCGATCAAGCTGTTTCTTGGTAACAACCTTGTCTGTCTTGATGTAGCCGGGTTTGCGGTTCTGCATCACCCGGATGTACACTTGGTAGAAGCCGTCCTTTCGTGGCGTTCTTACCGTTGCTTTGAATAGAGCCATAATTTCAATTCTATTTTGTTGTTCATCAAAAATCGTTTGTAAGCACTTGTAAGCACGACCACCAAAGTTTGTGTCAGTTTTTGTAAGCAAAGCCTACAAATTCTGCATGATTAGTGTGCAGAACGTGCAGACCCACCAAAAACAATTTAGGCGGCAAGCCTCTTTATTATCAGAGACTTACCGCCTAACTCGTTAGTTACGAGGGCTTATCTTATTATTCCTCTACAGCAGCCTGCGC
>OCHM01001498.1_pt1 | contig 10723 bp, 16 predicted proteins | sample 1538901 | NCBI WGS metagenome assembly OCHM01 (sample SAMN04571734, study PRJEB22368) | human gut metagenome | biome: human gut; material: stool | host: Homo sapiens | place: Luxembourg | collected 2012-11-08 | reverse complement strand
AGACGTTGTATGAGTGTTGATTTTAGCTTTATATCCTAATTTATTAAATGTGTCTTTGTCTAAAAAAAATACAACATATCAACAAATGATTGAGCGAAATGGAAATATTGTTCTTAAGAACTGTAAAAGCGCAAAAGCAACTTTTGAAAGAAACTCAATCTGGTATGTGGAAATTGAATTTCCGAAGAGTGAATTATTGGGAATGAAAATTTCAGAAGAATCTGTTTTTAAAGTAGATTTAAACTTTGAAAAAGCGCAACTATTTAGAATAGTTTATTTTAAAGAAAATAGAATTTCTGATACATATGTATGTTATGCAACGCATATATTCTTTGACTCTCAAAAAGAAATATTTGTATTTGATGATCGTACAGTGAATTCAACGTGGGATGGAGCTATTAAAACTGCCAATGATATTATCGAAAAATCAAAATCTAAATATCCTTATCATGTTTATGGCGATAGGTGGTACGAAGATTACAAAAATATAAAGCCAGAAGATGGTAGAGAAGTACATATTCACAATGCTTATAAAACGGATTTGTGTGTAGATGTTCCATCAGCAAACGAGGATATAGCAACACAATTAGAAATGTTTAAAGCTAACAATTCACCTGCTCAAACATTTGTTTTAAAAAAAATTTCGGATGAAATCAATGGGATTCATGAAATTTGGTCTTTTATGTCTATATGTTCGTGTAGATGGATATGTGCTGAAGATTATGTAGATCGAAATTATTCTAAAATTGAAACATATTGGCTTAGAAATGATCCATCGAATACAAATATGCATTGGGAAGATTATTGGGGACTTATCTATTTGCCAGAAGCTAATGGATATAAAATCGTTAGACCTACCGATAAAAACTACAATTGGTGGCCAGGCGGTGATGGAAGCGGTTTAACGCAAGGAGTGAAAATACAACTATATTCACACGGAATAGGTAACAAATCACAAAGTCTTTGTTGGCAATTTGAAGATAAGGAATCAACACAGACAGCCTATTGGGTTCGTTATAATTTGATTCAGTGCTTATTTGGAAGTGAAGATAATTCTATGATGAATAGATGGCCGGAATGTGAAGAACATAGATACGTTGCGATGTTTAATAATTATGATTGTTATTTTGGTAAACCAACTGGGTATAAGGAAACATTAAAGCCTAAAGAGTTTTATGTTGGTTATAAAGAAATTGTTGACTACACAAAAAAAGTATCTATGGAAAATGTTGTTACTGGAATAATTCCAAAGGCATACAATGGAAGAATTTTGCCAAATAACGAGATAGTTAAATCTATTAAATGGGATGAGAATGAAATACACCGCCTTGAAGTGAAAGAGTATTCGGATGTTAAATTAATGGCCGATGATTCATCGGCCACAAAAGCTACGTTTGGCGTATTTAAAAATGAATCTAATTTGCAGGCGTATTTAAGATACATAGCAGGCAAAGATTTAAAAAATGAATTGCAAAATTCGGATACGGAAACAACTATAAAATTTGAAAAATTATTTGGATCAAACATTCCTAATGCAAATCAATTAAAATTGAATGATGTTATTTATGTAGACACAAATAATTCAGGCAAAAGAGAAAGATTTTATTTAAATAAAATGACATATGATTTAATCAAAGAAATGCCAGATGAACTTACTCTTATATTGGAAACGGAGGTATAAAATGGCAATTGTATATTCAAATGTAACTGTAAGCTTAACTAAGCAAACATCTGTACCTATAGTTGAAATGGTACAAGGTGATACAGGACGAGGATTGGATGTATTCGTCAGTGACGATATTATTACGGACGAATTAGCGTATATTGATGATAGCTTAACCGCTACGTTATGGGCTTCTAAGCCTAGTGGATTAATGATTAGTATGGATGCTTCATCTGTATCTAGATTTCAAAATTCGAATGCTTACGAAATTAAATTTTCAGATTCAAAAATATTCCAACAGATCATTGCTGAGGTTGGCATAGTACAATGCCAAATCAATGTTCTGATGAGTGGTGAATTCGTAACGTCTGTTCCTATTAAAATTAATGTAATTAAAAATATTGCATCATTTGAATTGGAATCTAAAGAAGAATTTAGAAATGCTATTGAATTGATGGCAAAACAAAGAGAATACATCAGAGTTTTAGAAGATTATATTAGTCAATTTCAAGAACAGTTAAAATTGACTGTAAATGTGCGTTATGGAACAAGTGATCCTACTGTTTTATCAACGGACAAGCAAGGTGATATTTATATCAAATATAAGGAGTAGATTATGGGAGTTGTATGTGAATTAGATTACAACGAAACCGATTTCGATCTTGATGTCTTATTAGACAATTCGTCAATTATCGAAGATGGTCAACAAATGCCAGCGATAGATTATGATGTATCTGCATATTCTGATGTAGCGAATTTAGACTATAACCAATACTTGCGCGTTTCGTTTGATGTTTATAATGAACGATACGAAGGTGCTTATCCTAACTTAAGATACAAAGCTAATGTTCGCTTTAGGATTACAGGTCAATTCGCTATCCAAGCGTATAATACAGTAAAATTTGGTGGATTAACATGGTCAGGATACATGAATTATGGATATTATACACAAGATACAGGGTGGATAAATATTCCAGGTGAAATAAATGAAGATATGGGCTGTTATAGGCAATGGACATTTACTTGGAATTGTAGTATTAGTGGATGGCCAAATTTAAGTGGAACGGCCAGTGTAACAACACCTTTGATTTCAGCGCCTGAGTTTGAAACATCCATATCTGATATTGATGTAGAATCTTTAGTTATCAACGGAAAATTAAAAAGTAATCCATACAATTTATATTGTTTACGAGTATTTTCGCAAGATAAAAGTGCGTTTATTTCAAATAATTTAAATGGAGCGTTAACTGTTGATGGATTAACGCAAAAAACACAGTATGAATATCATGTTGAGGTATGGAAAGCCAATTTAAGTGGATCGTATGTAAGTCAAAAAATATTAACTGCAACTACACTAGAAAATTATCCTGAAATAAGTGTTGAAAGTGTTGATTTTGTGATAACAGAAGTTGATTCAAATTATGATAATGTAACACTTACTGTACATACTTCGGATGATGCTCACGTAAAATCTTGTACTTGGGGAACGGGTGGAGCTTACAAAAAAGCTGAAGGAACAAGCACAACATATAATAATCTGAAAAAAAACTTGGAATTATATTTTGATGTAACGGTAGAAGATACACTTGGACGAACAAGCAAACCGTTTGAATTTAAATTTAACACAACATTTACTTATATGGAAGCGTGGGTATTTGTTGATGGAATGTGGAAACGTGGGTATTCTATGGCGCTTGGAAGAATGAATAAACCAAAACTAGATAGTGAAATAAGCGCATATTCTTCCGGTGTATGCAGTAAAGATACTTATAGTCTTGTTAGGTTAAGCGCATATGATGGTTTGGAATGGCATCAGGCAATACCTTATAAGGAGGAATAAAGAATGGAAATTAAAAGAGATCATATTTTCATAAATCAAGGAGATACCATCTATACTGATATTTTAATTAAGTATAAGAATGGACAAGTATTTGTTCCTGGGAAAAACGATACTTTAGAGTTTATTATTTACAAAGATGGCAAAGAATATATCAGAATTCCTATTGATGAATCTCTGAAGGTGATTTGCCAAACGGATGAACTTTCTGCTGGTGTTTATAATTGGATGGTTCATATTGATGTGAACGGAATTAAAGAAACACCATTAAAAGGAATTCTTCAAGTGAAAGGAGACTAGAAATGGATGGATTAAAAGCAACGCTAAGTTTTGATGCATTTGCTTATGATTATGATGATGAATATCTCACGATTGATACAGATACACATACTATTAATATTAATAATGTATCTAGATTGTTCGGAGTGCAATATGATGGAAATTCTAAACTGATTAAATTTAGAATCAGAAACAAGTTGTCTGACATTCAAAAAATGCAAGATTCAATTGTTTACATAAATTGGATTGATTCTAGGGGAGTTAAGGGCCAGTCAATTGCGATTAACAAAACAATTAATAATGATACTTGTGAATTTGCATGGAAAGTACCATTTGATGCTTTGAAAAATTCAGGAGTATTACATTTTGCGATGAGCGCAGTTGTGACTAAAAATAGTTCAAGTGTAATTGATCAAAGATGGTCTACACAAATTGCATCTGTAATTACACCTGATGGAATTTATATTAAATCTTATACACCTAGTAGTGAGGAAGAGGATAGAATTGCACAAATCTATAACGAGTTATCAAATATGATAAATAAGCAAAACGATAATTTGCAATCACAAGTTAATTCACTAAATAAGGCTTTAGGTAATAAAATTGATGTTACTTGGAATGAAGGTATGTATATTGAATATTCTACTGGTGCAGTTTATAAACAAGCTCAATATTCATCTACTAATTATATAAACGTATCAAATATTGATAAATTATTCTATTTCGTAAAACAATATCAAGATGATAATTCTGGATATGCATTTATGGACAAAAACTGGGAATACGTTAGTGGCGGTAAAATTTATGGACATGAATATGGTGAATTAGAAGTTCCAGAAAACGCTGTTTACTTTGCGATTTCAACATACAAACCATTGGAAAGCTATGTTAAAATCTTAAATGCTATAAAAAACTTGATTAAAGAATGTAAACAGAAAATGTTAGTATCACAAGAAGTACCAACAAATAATGGGTATATTTCCAATACAGGTAAAATTTATAGCAATGATAATTATTTATACACAGATATTATTACCCTTAAAGCTGGTGAATCTATTAAAGTTGTATCATCTGATATTTCTGGTTCAAATGTTTCAAGAATTGCTAAATATGGGCATAAATTAGAATACGTGAGCACGATTTGTACTGGAACACTTGCTAATACTGAATATACATATACGGCAACTGAAAAAGTTGAATATGTCCGTGCTTGTGTCTATGATAAATCTGAATACACAATTCAAACATTTACATACGCTATGCTTGGTAATGATATTAAATATACTTCTTTAGGGTGCTATAAAAGCATGGGTATTGTTGGTGATAGCTTTGCAAGTGGTGAAACACGTTATGGAGATTCTTGGCATGATAATTATTGGCAGTCGTGGGGTCAAATCCTAAGTAGATTAGTTGGTAATCATTGTACTAACTTTTCAAGTGGTGGATTGACAACACGAAGTTGGCTAAAAGCTGAAAAAGGTTTAACTTTGCTTAAAAATAGTGAATCATGTGATATTTATATTTGTGCTTTAGGTATCAATGATACAAATGACTTAGGTAGATCATATTTAGGGACTATTGATGATATGACTGATAACTATGAGAATAACCCAGATACATTCTATGGTAATTATGGAAAAATTATCGGAAACATCTTAAAGAAAAATCCTACAGCAACTATCGTATTATCAAGCATCGCTTTACATGATAATAGCTATGATGTATTCTCAAATGCAATTAAAGAGATTGCAAATAAAGCTGGTGTTGTTTTCTTAGACACAAAAGATAGCGATTTTTTTAATAGTCCAGTGTTTTACGACTCTAGACAAAACGGACATCCAACTAATCAAACATATGCTGGTATGGCTTATGCTTATGATGAATTATTTAGTAAAGCATATCCAAATTATATTGATTACTTACATGAAAAGTATCATGGATATGTAGAATAGTTAACTAAATAAGAAATTAGTAAATTGTTGTATTTAAATAGGGTGAAAACTTGAAAGGAAAACGAATATGAGTGGTGAATATCTTAGCGTTATTATTTCTGCATGCATGCTTGTAATTGCATTTATTACGTATAATCGTGGCACACGAAAGATGGATGGAGAGCAAATATCCAATATGGCATTTTTGAAGAATGAATTGGAACATATCAAATCGGATTTAAGTGATATTAAAGATTCAATTTCAGAAATTAAAAAAGGAAGTAATTCAATGGAAGTGGAGCTTTCTCAAATAAAAGAACAAATAACTACTTTGTTTAAACGTGTAGAAGCGTTGGAGGATCGTAATAAAAATGGATATTAAAGATGCAAACAAGAAACTTCAAAATGTAGAAGAAAAAGTAGATAACGTTTATTGTTTTTGTTCAAAATTAATTGATAGAAACTATAAAACGAGTAGGACGATTATTACGGTTTTAATCCTAGTAATTATTGTTCTTTATTCTACTATTGTTTGTCGTGGTTATTGGAAAGATGATCATGTGAATAATTGTTCTTGCGAAGCTTCAAACCAACGAATTTAATTAAGGCGGTGGTTTATATTAACAAAGCTAACAGATTAAAAGAAATACGTCCTAATGATGCATTAATACTTATCAAATCTGTTGGATTAAGAAAGAAATATGAACAGGTTTTGATTATGAGATACGTGTATGATATGTCATGCACGGAAATTGCAGATGCATTATGTGTGGAAGTACAAACCATAAGGAACAGAGTATGCAAAGCAAGAAAAATGTTCGATAAATATGTGAGCAATCTATAATGGTTGCTCATTTTATTTTGGGTATTTTATGAGTATTATTCGAGTATTAAATTATTCATTACGTAACCATATAATTAAATCGTAAAGAGGTGGTTGAAATGTATAACAATTATAATCCAGCACAAGCACGAATTGACAGTTTGATGCAACAAAGACAAATGATAGATCAACAAATTCAGCAAGTACAACAGTATGCAAATATTCCACCTATCAACATTAATAATCAGATTACACCACAACAACAAGGTAATTTTGATTTTAATGGAAAATGGGTGAATGATGAGAATGAAGCTAGAAACTTTGCGAATGCAAATTTACCAACGATTTTATTTGATAACAATAAATCTATTTTTTATATGAAATCTTTAGATGGAACATTTAAAAAATTTAAATTTGAAGAAATCACGGAAGATACTTCTAACAGTATAGAAAATCGTGTGGACGGAATTGAAAAGAAGTTAGATGAGTTGATAGGTGCATTAAGTAAATCACCAAGACAAGCTAATGAACAACCTAAGAAAGGAGCACAAACAAAATGAATCCTTTAAAAAGTATTATGGGAAATATGAATCCAATTAACATGATGAATATTGGTAATCCCCAGCAAATGTTAATGAACATGTTGTCACAGAAAAATCCACAAGCATTTCAACAATTTCAAATGCTTATGAACAGTGGCCAAAATCCACAAGTGATTTTAAATCAGATGATGGGTAATTTAAATCCACAACAAAAGCAACAACTTCAACAAATGGCAAAACAATTCGGAATCAGGTAACAACGGCTAAACCGTTATTATAGAAAGAAAGGAGAAAATATATGATGGAAAATGGAATGGGAATTCAACCAACTTACAACTTAGCCGAAAGAAATGACGGCTTTGGAAACGGAGGTGGTTGGTGGATTTGGATCTTGCTAATCTTCGTATTATTTGGATATGGAGGATATGGCAATGGAAACCTAACAAATGATTCTTTATTAAATGAAGAATTCATTAAACGAGACATTTTTAACACAAACACAAATGTATCTCAAACAGGTTGCCAAACTCAACGTGATGTATTAGAAAGTCGCTATACTAATCAGTTAGGACTTCAAAACTTGCAAGCTCAACAACAAGAATGCTGCTGCAACACTCAACGTGCAATTGATAATGTAAATGCTCAAAGCTTCAAAAACACTTGTGACATTACAACAGCAATTCATTCGGAAGGTGAAGCAACACGTGCGTTGATCAATGCTAACACTATGCAAGAATTACGTGATCGTTTAGCAGATCGTGACCGTGATTTGTTGACGGCTAATTTCCAATTAAGCCAACAGGCACAATCTGCAAATATCATTAATACATTGCAGCCAACACCAAAACCAGCTTACATTACATGTTCACCATATTACGCTTATAACAACGGATGTGGATGTAATGGCTACAACAACTTATAATCTAGCACATATGTGATTAGGCAATTGCCTTTGGATTTAACGGGATAGTCGAAAGGCTATCCCTATTTTAATAGGAGGATAAAAGAAATGATTAATAGTATTGCTACGGCTGTTCAGACAGTCGATAATTCAAATAATGTATTGTTTCCTACAGATCGTGTAAGAAGCAAATCATGCCAGTGTCCATGTAAAGGATGGTTGGCACATGATCTAGGAAGTGGGTTGTTTACACTAACAAAGCCAGGTATCTATGAAGTAACTTATACTGCGGATATTACGAGTGCAGCGGCAGGACAAGCTTCTTTAGTGCTTGAACTAAACGGAGAAGCAATTGGTGGAACACAATCTATTTATACCGTTGCAACTGCAAGTGCGTATGGAAATGTAAGTGGAGACACTCTAATTCAAGTTCCATGTGGTGCATCTTATACAATTGCATTAGCAAATAACAGTGGTTTAGACTTAACAGTCCAAAATGCAAATATCATCATTAAAAAGATAGCGTAGGTGAAAAATATGCATAAAGCAATGGAAGTTAATGAGAAGATAATGCATGAGTCAATAAACATGTTAGAGAAATATGGATATGCAGAATCTTATTTCCATGCATTATCTCAAGCTTTGGATAATATCAAAGATATTGAAACGATAGAAGCAATGAGAAATAAATATCAAATTGAGATAGGAAAAGATGGAGTTTCAACTGTGGCCAGATTAAAAGAAGATAATGATGGATATAATATTCATGATCCAGAAACAGAAGATATTATTTATAAGCTTGCAGAACATTTGAAAAAATATAAAGCGTTCAAAGAAGAATATGAGCGTACAAAAGGTGATATGGATTTAGAAAAGTCTCATCGTGAATTAGATAAGACTATGAAATGTATGCAACAAATCGTAACTATGATTCATGGATGCGTTGATTCAGATGAAGAAAAAACAATGATTAAGACACATATACGAGACATGTTTAATATGTATCAATAAGGCCGTTAAATACGGTCTTTTATTTTGTACAGTGTACAAACGATTTAAATACTATTATTAGGATAGGAGGTATTTGTAAATGAAAAAATATAGTAAAGAATGGTGGGTTCAATATGGCTATTACGCAAGTATTAGAGCATTAAAGACAATTGCTCAAACTGCTGTTGGTGTTATTGGAGCATCTGCATTATTGGAAGCTGTTGATTGGCGAGTTGTAATTTCGTCTGCGGTTTTGTCGGGTGTTGTTTCGTTATTAACTAGTATTGGTGGATTGCCTGAAATTAGTGTACCAGAGGAGGAATAATAATGAGTGATAAAGAAAAAGAAGTAAAATTTGAAGATTTACCAGAAGAAGCTCAAACAGAATTGAGCAACGGTAAAGAAGATGGTGAAGAAGAATGTCATACTCAAGCTTAACAAATAAATATATTCCTGCTAGTGCAGATAACTATATGCGAGGACGTGGTGGTTATAAAGTTTGTAAAATCACACCTCATCATATGGCTTGCACGTGGTCGGCAGAACGATGTGCTCAGTCATTTCAAGTAAGTGGAAGAATGGCTAGTGCAAACTATTGTATCGGTTCAGATGGTACGATCGTTGCGAATGTTGACGAAGAGAATCGTGCATGGACTTCAAGTAACTACTACAACGATTGCCAAGCTATCACAATTGAAGTTGCGAATGATAACACGAATACATGGACTATCTCATCAAAAGCATGGAATGCATTAGTAAATCTATGCGTGGATGTATGTAAACGATACGGATTCAGATTAAGCTATACTGGTAATGCGAATGGTAGCTTAACTGAACATAGAATGTTTGCAGCTACATCTTGTCCGGGTCCTTATTTGCATTCGAAAATGCCACAGTTAGCACAAGAAGTAAATGCTAGATTGGATGGTCAAACTGTAGCTCCAACACAACCAAGTACTCCAAGTGCTCCAAGTGGTGAGAAGTACTCAGTTAGTACACCTATCTGCACAAATACATTAAGTGTCAATTGCTATGGTACAGGTAAAGTTTATAAAGGCGATTGGAATGGTACGATTGGTAGAGTGATTAAAGGTGCCAAATATCCGTATCGTGTAGATCGTAATGGAGTAGCTATCGGGTGGACAAATGATACAGGTATTGATACAGACCCTCATATTCCTGGAGGTAGTGCTCAATCAACACCGACTGTATTAAACAGTGTTCCTTCTGACTTTACTAGAGAAAATGCAACATTCTATCCAAATACAACTTTGAAAATCAGAAAAGCACCTACAGAAAAAGGAATTGATACAGGATTGTATTACAACCAAGGAATGTCTGTACGATATGATGGATATGTAAAACGTGAAGGATTCGTTTGGATTAGTTGGATTGGCGCTTCAACAGGTGAACGTCGTTGGATGAAAGCTGGTGTGTTAAATTCGAAAGGATACAATACCAATCCATACGGAAGATTTGTTTAAGGATGAAATTTATAAAAAATAAAATTTATAAAAAAAGATTGACATAATATAGTTTATACTGTATTATCTTTCTTGCGTGAAGCAGTGAGGTACATTTTGGGGTACAAAACAACAAAGTGTTATCAAAACGCGCAGATAATGATGTAAATAACATCAAATATCAATAGATATGAGGTATTTATATAATCCCCTCATCTGCTCCATTTAAAATTAAATATTGGTCCAGTGGTGTAGTGGTTAACATGCCTCCCTGTCACGGAGGAGATCGTGGGT
>OCHM01001493.1_pt1 | contig 10761 bp, 5 predicted proteins | sample 1538901 | NCBI WGS metagenome assembly OCHM01 (sample SAMN04571734, study PRJEB22368) | human gut metagenome | biome: human gut; material: stool | host: Homo sapiens | place: Luxembourg | collected 2012-11-08 | reverse complement strand
CATGCCCTCATGCAGGAGGGCTAGCCGCTCAAAAAGCGTGCGCGCTTCCGATGCTCAGGCTGCTCAATTTCCGATGCTCTTTTTGCTCAAATCCTCTTGACGAAACACACATATGAACTTTATCGCGAGTTCCGCACGCAAAGGAAAGCACTTAATGTGCTTTCCGTCTTGCGCAGGACTGTAGAGCAGGAAAGTTCATATGCGCCGCCCGGCTCCCGCGGCTCTCAGGGGCATCTCTCATGCAAAAACTTTTGTCGGATAAAGTCCTAGGTCAGTGGCGTTTTATACCGAGAAAATCAAAAAAGTTGAAAATTCATTACATATTTGCGTTGACTTTAGGTAACTAAAGTTTCATACTCCTTCTCAACCACTGGGGGATGTGAACACGCACGGATCGTTCACATCATGATTGAAGAGGATTTCTTAGACATGTTCACGCATCAGCTAAACATTATCAGCGTAGTAATTATCTGATGCGGGTTAGCACATACAGCTAGCCCGTACGATAACGGGCGGCTGATGAAGATGAGGGCCGTCGAGCGCAACCGACGACCCTCATTTTTTATGTCTGGGAAGTTCTTTTTAGAGGAGGAAATGTAATGAACGGAGTTTTGCTCATGGTTGTGGCCGCGGCGGTGCTCGCCTGCGGCTATCTGGGCTATGGCCGATGGCTGGCCAACAAGTGGGGCGTTGACAAAGAGGCCCTCACGCCGGCCAAGCGCATGAAGGACGGCAAGAGCTTCTCGCCCGTCTCCGCCTTCACCGCGTTCTCGCACCAGTTCAGCTCGATCTGCGGTGCTGGCCCTGTCACGGGTACGATCGTCGCCATGGCCTTTGGCTGGCTGCCCGTCGTGCTCTGGGTCCTCATCGGCGGCATCTTCTTTGGCGCCGTCCACGACTTTGGTGCCCTGTACGCTTCGATGAAGAGCAACGGCAAGTCGCTCGCTCAGCTCATCGAGAAGTACATCGGCAAGACCGGCCGTCGCCTGTTCCTGCTGTTCTGCTGGCTGTTCTGCATCATTGTCATCGCCGCCTTCACCGACATGGTCTGCAAGACGTTCATGTTCACCCCGGCCGTTGACGCTTCTGGTGCTGCTACCGGTGCCATCGACTTCACCAAGTCCTATGCCGCCGGCTGCGCTGGTACCATCTCCATCCTGTTCACCTTCGTCGCTATCGCCTTTGGTTGGGCTCAGAAGAAGTTCAACCTCACCGGCGCTGCCGAGTTCGTCACCGGCGTGGTCCTCATGGTTCTCATGTTCGCCGTCGGTATGCAGTTCCCGGTTTACCTGGATAAATTCCAGTGGTTCGCCGTCGTCATGGTCTACCTGGTCTTCGCTGGCGCTATGCCCATTCAGATGCTCAAGACCCCGCGTGACTACCTCACTTCCATCATGATGATCGTCATGATCGTCTGCGCTGTCCTCGGCATCGTCGTCCTGGGCGTCAACGGTCAGGCCACTATCACCGCTCCGGTCTTCACCGGCTTCTCCACTGCCTCCGGCATGATGTTCCCGGTCCTGTTCGTCTCCGTCGCTTGCGGTGCTCTCTCCGGTTTCCACAGCCTCGTTTCTTCCGGCACCTCTTCTAAGCAGGTCGAGAAGGAGCAGGACGCCGTCAAGGTCGGTTACGGCGCCATGATCGTCGAGTCCTTCGTCGGCATCCTTGCCATCATCGTCGCCGGCATCATGTTCTCCGATATGAACACCGCCGGTACCGGCGCCCTCAACGCCGGTGTCGCTTCCACCCCGTTCCAGATCTTCGCCGCCGGCATCTCCCGCGGTATGCAGGCCTTCGGTGTTGACGGCACGCTCGCAACCGTATTCATGACCATGAACGTTTCCGCTCTGGCCCTGACCTCGCTCGATGCCGTCGCCCGCATCGCTCGCACCTCGTTCTCCGAGTTCTTTGCCCAGACCAACGACGCCCTGGCCATCGAGTCCAAGGCCGGCTACATGAAGGTCCTCGGCAACCCCTGGTTCGCCACGGTCGTCACCCTGCTTCCCGGTCTCGCCCTCGCTTTTGGTGGCTATGCCAACATCTGGCCGCTCTTTGGTGCTTCCAACCAGCTGCTCGGCGGCATGACCATGATCACCCTCGCCGTGTTCTGCAAGTGCACCGGCCGCAAGGGTTGGATGCTCTACGTGCCCGTCGCCTTCCTGCTCTGCTGCACCTTCACCTCGCTGGTCCAGAGCGCCATGGGCTGCATGACCGCCGTCCAGGCCTACGGTTTCTTCGGTACCATCCCGGCTACCGCCACCACGGCCGCCGTTTCCGTCGCCGCCACCAAGGGCCTGCAGCTCGTCTTCGCTGTCCTGCTGATGGTCCTGGGCCTCATCGTCGCCGTCAACTGCCTCAAGGAGTTCTTCGGCAAGGAGGCTGGCTCCATGCCTGATGAGGAGCCCGAGTGGTCCGATATGGGCAAGGCCGAGTACGGTCGCGCCGCTGCCGCTGAGGCTCCCGCCGACGCCGAGGCCGCCAAGGCCTAGTCGGTCGGACGGGTTGAATCTCCCATCCATTTGACTCGGAAAGACCGGGTCCGCAACGACGCGGACTCGGTCTTTTTTCATGCGAAAGCGGGTGACGCTCGAGTGTTCTCGCAGATGTTTTGCGTGGATAAGGGCGCGCGTTGTACCATATAGACGTATATGTGTACATATGAAAGGGGCCCCGTGGCCAAGACGGTATATTCCGATAATCAAAACAATGTCGATGCTTTGGCTGAGCGCCTGAGCAGCCAGACGTCGCTTTCTGCTGAGCGTGCCAAGCTGGTTGCCTACGACCTGCTCTGCCGCAAGGCGCTTAAGATTAAGTCGAGTGCGCTGGCGCAGATTTTCCGCTCCGTCGATAAGGAGTGCGACACCAAGGCGATGCGCGATGAGCTTATCGCGGCAAAGATCGTGACCAAGATCGAGGGTAGCGGCATTAACGGGCGCCCGGCGTTCTATACCATCAATGCCGAGATCCGCGTTGCCCAGGAGCAGCCTGCCGAGTCCGTCGAGGGTTTTGTCGTCGAGGATTCCGCTGACGTGCCTGCTGTGGAAGAAGCTGCTCCGCGTGAGCATGTCGATACCGATGAGTTGCTCGATGAGAACGTCGTGCGTGCCTTTACGGCCAAGGCAGGACGCGGCGGTTTTGGCGGGGGTGGCAAGCGCGATACGCAGCGCCGCGCCCAGCAGGAGCGCTTCCGTCGCGCCGTTGCTCGAAAGGGTGAGACGGATGCTGAGGCTGTTGAGACCGAGGTTGCCGCTGAGTCGCAGAAGCCCGCGAAGGAACAAAAGCCCGTGGAGGCCCAAGAGCCCAAGCGTCGTCGCGGTGCTCACTTCAAGGCTGCGCAGCAGGATGTCGCGCGTGAGGTTGAAGAGCCTTCCGAGGTTGCAGACGATGTTGAGGAGTCTGCCAAGAGGGCTCCGGGTTCGTGTCGTCCCGGCCGCGGTTTTGCGGGACGTGCGTATCCCGTAAAGCGTCAGGAGAAGGGCGAGTCGGTTTCGACCACCCAGGACGAGAAGGCCGTTGAGCCGGTGGCTCGCGAGCAAAAGCCTGTTGAGCCGCAGCTTGAGGTTGATGCCGAGGCCAAGGGCCAGCAGCCTACTGATGAGCAGACGGAGCAGAGCGCGTCGAGCAAGCCTCGCCGCCGTCGCCATCGTGGAGGCCGCAGTTCCCATGCCGAGACTGCAACCGAGAAGACCACGCCGCAGAACGAGGATGCGAAGGCCGAGGTTTCTTCGGGGCAGCCTAAGCGCCAGTCAGCGAAGGAGAGCAAGTCCGATCGTCCGCAGAAGCAGGCGTCTATGCCGAAGCGCGAGCGCAATTCCCAAGGCGATTCTAAGCGCAAGTCTCAGAAGAAGCCGGAGTCTGCCGCAGTAGATACTGCTGCCCGGCAGCCCGAGTCGGCCGCCCACGGCGAGGTCTCGGCGTTTGCCCTTGCCCGCGTTTTAGGCAGGCAGCTGCTCAAGGTTGTCCCCACGCCTATGGCGCTCTCCAAGATCAAGGAGCAGCAGACACAGATCGTAAAGGTCGAGGGCAAGGACGGCAAAAAGGCTCCGCAGCGCACTCAGCACAACGAGATGTCCAACCGCAAGATTGCCGAGGAAATCGCAATCATCCAGGCTTGGATCGAGCAGAACCGAGGTGCCGATACGCCGGTTGCCTCGCGCCGCCAGCGTGCCTACCAGATCTTTAACGACGAGAAGGCTTTTGACGGCAAGCACGGTGAGCGCCTGATCAGGCGTATGACCGAAAAGGGCATCAGCATGCAGGCGATCAAGGTCGCCCCCAATCGCCCCGTGCACTTTACGGGCTTCTTTACACTGGGCGCCGACAAGCCGTTCATTATGGTCGAGAACCTGGACACCTACGACGAGATCGTCAAGCTGCTGCGCGGACGCAAACATGCCAAGCTCTTTGGTACCAAGGTGGGCGGCGTGATTTTTGGCGGCGGATGCAAGGCGAGTGTCTCGCATGCCCTGGACGATTATCTGGCCGAGATTGGCTATCGCTTTAACTACGTCTACTACGTGGGCGATATCGATCGCGAGGGCGCGCGCATTGTCGAGCAGGCTCGCAATGCCAATGTGGTTGAGATTCGCCTGCATGCCGGCATGTACCGTGCCATGCTCGCCGAGCATAAGCGTCGCGTGAAGGCCGGCGGAGAGTGCGAGCCCGCGGCTGCCAACCAGGGTGTGCCGCAGAACCTGGCGGCGACGATCAAGGATCTGCCCATGGTTACGCGCGTGCAGTTCCGCAACGTGCTACGTGAAGGCGGGCGCATTCCGCAGGAGATTCTGATGACCGCAGACTATCGGGATGGCGACTCGGGAAGCTTCGACCGCATGCTGAACAACTAGGGCGTTCGGCCCCGGGAGAGTGGGGACACCGGCTTAGGTTTCCTGCTCTACAGTCCTGCTCACGACGGAGGCCACATTAAGTGGCCTCCTGTTCGTGCGGAACTCGCGATAAACCTAAGCCGGTGTCCCCACTCTCCCGGGGCCTGCGGCTACTTGGTTGTCGCATGCGGCTCGCTTTTCGGAACTGGGCTGATATTTTCTTGATGTTAGGCGCTCTTGGTCCTTTCGGGCTTGGGGCGTCTGTCTAATATAGGTAGATTCCTTGCGGGTTCGAATTTCTCCGCTTGCCCACAAGAAAGCGCCCTGGGCCGTTATGGGCTCAGGGCGCTCAATTGTAATGGCTGGGACGGAGGGATTCGAACCCCCAACAGCCGGCACCAAAAACCGGAGTTCTACCGTTGAACTACGTCCCAATGTGTGGCGTTGCCCAAAAGCAACTCGTTTAGTTTACCTAATCTGCGAGGGCATCGCAAACGCCATCGAGCAGGCGTACGGCGAGTGTCTGCGCGTCGCTGGCCGTGAAGGTGCCGTTGTAGCGCGTCATGCCCGTGAGCTCAATGCGAATGCGTGCCGGCTTCTGCTGCGCGGCGACATTGGCGGTGCGGATGCGCTGGGCCAGGTTGTGGCACTCGGCAAGGGCGATCGTGGCGCGCGGCGCTGCATCTGCGGGCAGCTCATCGCTTGCGATCTCGAGCACCAGGTCAACGTCGGTTGGGACCTCGGAGTCGCAGAGCATCATGCCGCTGTTGTCGGTCGTTGCCGTGGCGATATTCCACATGCGCGACGCAACGCTGCGTGCGATGGGGTCCTCGCCGATAACGGCAATCTGGAAGCGCTCGAGCACGTTGGCGGCGCGAGCAAAACCGATGCGGGACTCGGCTTCGGTGACCGAGGGCTTGCCCTCCCACACATGGTGCAGGCGGTTGATGTAGGCGTAGGTGTCCTGGAAGGCCATGCCGTCGGCAAACAGGCCGACATTTTCCTGGAACTGCTGCAGGGCGGCCTCGGTATGCGGACCAAAGTAGCCGTCGTCTTCGCCACAGGCAAAGCCCAAAACGTTGAGAGCGCGCTGCAGGGCCTGCACATCGGCGCCATGGAAATTGGGCATGCGCAGATAGAGAGTGCGGTCGCCCAGCTTATACGAAGCGTCTACAAGGGCGCTCCAGCAGGGGATATCGACGGCATGACCGGCAGCAAGGCCGCTGTCGAGCCTGAAGGTGCTGACGGCCTGCTCAGTGGTGGCTCCAAAGTACTTGTCGGTGACTTCGGCGGCATCAATCGTGTAGCCGAGCTGCAGGAGACGAGACTGCACGTCTTCGACGGCTGCTCCTTGCATGCCCGTTGTAATAGGTTCCATGAACGAACCCCTTTCGGCGTACCATTCGTACTATTTGAGCGTCTGTCGGATAGACAACGCAAAGGGATGCATAAACATGCACTCAACAGTGTAGCAAGTTGTACCCAAATACGCTGCTGACAGGTTTTATTACCCCCGCTAGTTAAGGCGCTCCACAAAGAAATCTGCCATGGAGAGGAACAGCTCGCGTGCGTGCGGATCAAGCTCAACGTTCTCGATGGCCGCTTTGGCCTTAGCGGTCAGGTCGAGCGCGTAAGTGTGGGCGTAATCGATGGAGCCGGTCTCCTGGAAGATCTCCACGGCGCGTGCGAGCTGCGCGGGATCATCGGTGCCCGAGGAAAGAATCGCCTCGACCTCGTCGTGGTGGCGCTCATCAGAGAGGGCGTGTACGGCGACAAGCGTGCGCTTGCCCTCGGTGATGTCGGTGCGGAAGTCCTTGTTGGCGGCTTCCTTAGTGCCGACAAGGTTGAGCAGGTCGTCCTGAATCTGAAAGGCGAGGCCCGTGTGCAGGCCAAAGGCGCGCAGCGCTTCGATTTGCTTATCGCTGCCGCCGCCGATAATGGCTCCGGCGGCAAGCGGCGTGGCTCCGCTGTAAAACGCGGTCTTGTGCGTCGCCATGTCCAGGTAGTCATCAACCGAGATATCAAAGCGCCCGTCACGGACCCAACCCAGGTCGAGCGCTTGACCCTCGATGGTGCGGACGATCATCTCGGTGAGCTCGTGGAGCACGCGGAGTTTCACGTCTGCCTCGAGCGTGGGGTCGTCGAGAACCGTCTTGGTGACCATGGTGAGCGCCAGGTCGCCACAATTGATGGCAAGGCCCGTGCCCTCGGTAAGGTGCATGCAGGGCTTGCCTCGACGAAGTTGTCCGTTGTCGGCGATGTCGTCGTGGATCAGCGCGCCCGACTGGAAATGCTCGATGGCTGCCGCGGCGCTGCGGGCGCTCTCGAAGCTGCCACCTACCGCGGTGGCGGCGAGCATGCAGATGAGCGGGCGGTGGCGCTTGCCGGCATTGGCCGTAAATGTCGAGAGCGGGGTATACAGGTAGCGCTCGATATCGGCAGAGGTCGCCTGTCCGTCAAAGAACGTGGCCAGATAGTCGTTGATCTGGCCAAAGTGCTGGGCTAAAAAGCTGGTAAACGGACTGGACACGGGTTCTCGCATTCTTTCTTAGGTTGCATCGTTGCGGTGTGCAGATACCATATTGCCACATTGGAGTTGCTGGCGCGTCTGTTTTGTCGATTTGGGGAAACGGGACGCGTGCGCGTGCCGGCTGCTTATATAAGCCTAAAGTGCTCGAGCGCCTTGACGACGCCATCTTTGTCGACCGAGTCGGTGATGTAGTCGGCGCGCTTTTTGAGATAGTCCGGCGCATTGCCCATGGCGATGCCGACATCGACGGCGTTCATCAGCGAGACGTCATTGCTGGCGTCGCCGATGCCGTATACGGTTCCATGGTGGGGATCAAGGGCGTCGAGTACAGACTGGATGCCCCCGCGCTTCGTGCATTCGCGGGGCGAGATTTCGGTTACCTCGAGTTCGAGCTCGTTAAAGCACAGCAGCGGCTCAAGCGCCTTATCTTGAGCGATGTGGTTGGCGAGCGATGTAGACATCAAGATCTTGTAGACACTGTAATGTTGCAGCTGCGTGACTGCGTCGCCCAGGGTGCGCGCGTATCCGGGAGCATCGGGGGCATCGGCACTCATGCGCACGACGCCGTTGAGGCCCTCAAAGCGGATGACCTCGCCCGATTGCTCAAGGTAGGGGGCAAGACGCTGCAGCATACCGGGCGTCATCGACAGATCGCGAATTGCGTGTCCGTTGATCTCGGCGTAACCACCCGCAAGACAGACGATGCCGGTCCAGGGCAGCTCAAGAAGTTTGGGGTGGATGCAGCTGAGGGTACGTCCCGTGCAGATAAAGGCCATGTTGCCGTTGGCGACAAACTCGCGGATTGCCTGCGAAACCGCCTCGTTGGGATAGGGGGAGAGGTCTCGCTCGCTCTCGGGAAGCTCTTGCGCCACTCGAGGGTCTTGCCAGGCGAGCGTTCCGTCGATATCGAAGAAGCAGATATCGCCGCGCTTATGGACTGCGCTGGCGGCAGGGGAGGCCGAGGTGGTGGGCACAAATCCCGGCTCGAGGCCCATAATCTGGTCAAAATGCTCTTTAACGCGGGGAACGGAGATGCCGATGACCACCTGGGCGGTCTTGCCCGTAATGATGAGGCCCTTGGCGCCCACCGCGACAAACGATGCGTTATCTGCAACGATGGAAGGGTCTGCGACCTCGACGCGCAGACGCGTGGCGCAGTTGGTTGCGCCCACGATATTGCCAACGCCACCTAAAAGCTGAATTACCCGCTCAGCGAGGACGTGATCTTGATCGGATCGACTATCGGCCTCGTCGTTGGGAGATTGCTCTTTGGCAAAGCCGCTTTCCGTTAAACGATCGATTGCCGCGCGATTGGCGACATGATCCTCGCGGCCCGGCGTCTTAAGGTCATAGGCCAAGATGAGTGCTCGAAAACTAACAAAAAAGATGAGGCTAAAGGCAAGGCCGATACCGAGCGCCAAAAGATAGGCACCGGCATGCGTGCGCATGAGCGGAATAAAGTTGAAGGCTGCCATCTCCATGAGGCCGCCCGAGAAGATGCCGACGATGCCAAAGAGATTCATGGTTGTGGCAAGGCAAGACGATAAGACGGCGTAGAGAAAAAAGAGCCCGGGGTGGGTGAACATAAAGAGAAACTCGAGTGGCTCGGTAACGCCGCAAACCACCGAGGCGATGATGGCGGGAACAAGGATGACCCTGAGGCCGGCGCGGCGCTCGGGTTTTGCGGTGGAGTAGAACGCGGCTGCGATGGCAGGAAGGCCAAAGAGCTTGACCCAGCCAGTGGCGGTAAAACCGGCCCACGGCGCAAGCTCATTAAGGGGGCGCGTGCTATGGGAGAGGATGGGGAGCAAGCTGCTCCACGTGGCGTAGATGCCGTCGTTAATGACCAGGTTGTCGTAGTAGATCGGCATGTAGAGCAGGTGGTGCAGCCCCATGGGCTCGAGCGCTCGCTCCAAAAGCACAAAGATGCCCACGCCAAAGGGGCCGACGCTCGTAAGTGCATGGCGCAGCGTTTCGGTCATTGCGTATACGGAGGGCACGATGGCGGCCGAGATAGCGGCAAGGGCAAACACGGCAAAAAAGCTGATGAGGTAGACCAGCGAGGAGCCCGAGAAGGTGCCGAGCCAATCGGGAACCTTGGCATCGTAGAAGCGGTCATGGATGGCGACGACGGTTGCCGATACCGCCAGCGGGCCGATAATGCCGGTGTCGAGCGTCTTGATGCCGTCGATGATGGTGATGCCGCTAGCGGAGGTCAAAGACGACGGGTACTTAAGTCCAAGATTGTCTCCGCTCAGCTTAATGATCTCGCTCAAAAAGAAGCAGTAGGCAAAATAGGCGACGAGAGCCTCGAGGCAGCAACGAGCCGGTTGTTTTTGGGCAAGACCGATGGGCAGCGCTACGGCAAAAAGGAGCGGGAGGCGTTTAAAGACCGTCCACGAGCCGCGCTGGATGATGGTCCAAAAAGCGTACCAAGGGGTTCCGTATACGGCGAGATCGCCGACGATGTCCGCAGTCGTTGCGAGAGCGGAGACGCCGACCATGAGGCCTGATATAGAAAACAGCATGGCGGGCGCGAACATTGCCCCGCCAAAGCGTTGGATTTTTTGCAGCATGTTCTGCCTTCCGAATATCGAGGCGCGTTGCGCGTGGGGAAACGTTTAAACAATGGATTCATTGTAGAGGACCAGACGATTGTCGTACCGGCAGTTTTGAGCGAAACCGATTTGGGCATGACAGAAACCGTCAACGGTTAAATCCTGTCGCTTTACCGATATTCGGTTTAAACAACTTTAAGAAATGCTATCGTGCCTAGCCGGAAATGAACAATGTAGAGGTGAAGTCATGCCAAAAGCGATTTACGAAGGAATCTACCGTGAGATCCGTTCGCGCATCATTAACGGGACCTATGCGTTTCAGGAGATGCTGCCAACCGAAGCCGAGCTGACCGCGGAGTTCGGATGCACGCGCAATACCGTCCGTCGCGCCTTGGGTATGCTGGCCGACGGGATGTTTGTGCAGCCCATACACGGCAAGGGCGTGCGCGTTATTTGGCTTAAGGGCGAAACCGACATGTTGGGCGCACTCGAAGAGGTTGAGTCGTTTGGCGAGTTCGCAAAACGCAACAATGCCGTCGCATCGACCGAGGTCAAGTCTTTTGAACATTTGATTTGCACTGAGCAACTCTCTCGTCGCCTGGGCTTTAAGGTGGGCGAGGAGCTGATTCGCGTGGTGCGTGTCCGAAGCCTTAACGGCAATGCGCGCCAAGTAGACCATGGTTACTTTTTGGAGTCGATCGCCAAGGGTCTGACGCCCGAGATCGCCGCAAAGTCAATTTACGACTATCTGGAGCACAAACGCGGCGTCAAGGTGATGGCGAGCCGTCGTACGGTGAGTGTCGAGCTCGCCAACGATGAGGACTGCAGCTATCTTGACCTCGGCAAA
>OCHM01001488.1_pt1 | contig 10788 bp, 9 predicted proteins | sample 1538901 | NCBI WGS metagenome assembly OCHM01 (sample SAMN04571734, study PRJEB22368) | human gut metagenome | biome: human gut; material: stool | host: Homo sapiens | place: Luxembourg | collected 2012-11-08 | reverse complement strand
AAAAATTTTTAATTCCATAATAAGTGGAAAAACAGCACCTAATCCCCCACGATCATTAACTAGTACATTTATCCAAAATATTCCAACAGCGCCTGTAAGAGATATTGGCATATAATTTTGGAATGTATTTTTAATCGCATTTAAGTATTTATTCTGAGTACATCTCATAGCCACCCAGGATAAAGCATCTACTAATTTATTCATCCCATCACCCCTTTCGCACTCCCATCTTACATTTTTCAATAGAAAAAGTCCATCACTAAGATGGACTATTCAAAAAGAAGGATTTAGAAAACAATCTTCGCAATAATTCTAGCTTTAATAACACCTTCATGATTTTCAATCACTTTAGTGATATCTTCTGATAAATCATTTGTATCAATGACAGTATATGCATATTCACCACGTGCTTTATTGACCATGTTTTCAATGTTCATGCTCTTTTTCGCAAATGCGTTCGCAAATACTGCCAACATGTTAGGAATATTTTTATGAATAATACATACACGATATGTTGTAGTACGTGGTTCTACAACTGTAGGTAAGTTAACAGAGTTCTGAATATTACCATTTTCTAAGTAATCAATCATTTCTTTTACAGCCATAGTTGCACAGTTATCTTCTGATTCTGGAGTAGAAGCACCTAAGTGTGGCAATACAACTGTATTTTCAGTTTCTACAAGTTCTTTAGAACCAAAGTCTGTGATATAACGTGCCACTTTTCCTGATTTTAATGCTTTAATGATATCTTCAGTATTTACTAATGTATCACGTGCAAAGTTCAAGATACGTACACCGTCTTTCATCATTGCAAGTGACTTCTTATTGATCATATTCTTTGTATCAGGAGTTGCTGGTACATGGATAGTAATATAGTCACATTCCTTGAATAATTCTTCTACAGTAGCTGCTTTATGAACCCATTTAGATAGTTTCCATGCTGCATTGACACTGATATATGGATCATAACCATATACTTCCATACCTAATTTAACAGCTGCATTGGCTACATTCACACCAATTGCCCCTAAACCAATAACACCAAGCTTCTTACCATCAATTTCAGGACCAACAAACTGGCTCTTACCTTTTTCTACAGCTTTTCCAAAATCATCAGCTGGTAAGGTCTTTACCCATTCAATACCAGGAATCACCTGTCTTGAACTTAAGATTAAAGCACATAATACTAATTCTTTAACCGCATTCGCATTAGCCCCTGGTGTATTAAATACACAGATTCCTTTTTCAGTACATGTATCTACAGGAATATTGTTGACACCTGCACCTGCTCTTGCGATTGCCTTTAATTCAGCTGGGAAATCATAGTCATGTAATTTAGCTGATCTAACTAAAATCCCATCTTCATGTTCTAAATTATCACCGACTTCATAATTATCATCAAAGATTTCTAAGCCCTGTTCAGAAATCTTATTTAAAGTTTTAATCTTATACATATTACTTATGTTTCTCCTCGAATTCTTTCATGAAATTAACTAAATATTCTACACCTTCATATGGCATTGCATTGTAGATAGATGCTCTAATACCACCTACACTACGGTGTCCTTTTAAGTTTGTCATACCTGCTGCAATAGATTCCTTTACAAATTCAGCATCTAATTCTTTAGATGGTGTTGTGAAAGTCACATTCATATTAGAACGTGCATCTTTCTTTGCATGTGGTTTATAGAAGTCTGACTGATCTAAGTAGTCATAAAGAAGTTTTGCTTTCTTTTCATTCTTTTCCTTCATCACTTCTAGTCCACCCTGTTCATCAATCCACTTCACTACGAGACCTAACATATAAATAGCCCAGCATGGTGGTGTGTTATACATAGAATCCTTTTCTAACATAGTATCTAATTCAGAAAGAACTGGAATATTAGCTGGATGTGGTTTTACTAGGTCTTCTCTAATAATAACTACACCAAGTCCGGCAATACCCATATTCTTTTGTGCGCCAGCATAAATAACACCATATTTAGAAACATCTACAGGTCTTGATAAGATATCTGAAGACATATCTACTACAAGTGGTGCACCCTTTGTATCTGGTACATAGTTCCACTCTGTACCATAGATAGTGTTGTTGTTACAAAGATGTACATAATCAACACCTTCACGAATATCTAACTGATCCTGTGTAGGAATTTCTGTAAAATCGTTTTCCTTACCGTTATAGGCAATATGAACATCCCCAAACTTAGCCGCTTCTTTTGCCGCTTTGCCAGAGAAGCTTCCTGTAACGATATAATCTGATTTACCATTTACCATAAGGTTTAAGGCAATGTTTGTGAATTCCTGTGTTGCCCCACCTTGTAATAATAAAATCTTATAGTTATCTGGAATATTTAAAACTTTCTTTAAAGTTGCTTTTGTATCATCAAAAATCTTTTGGTATGTTGAGGAACGATGACTCATCTCCATTACGCTCATGCCTGAGCCTTTATAATTCAGCATCTGATCTGCTGCTTCCTTTAATACCTCTACAGGTAACTGAGATGGTCCTGCAGAAAAATTATAAACTCTCTTATCTGTCATTTTCGACGTCCTCCTTGTTAATTTATATGCATTATATTAGTTTAATACAAATTTGTCCACTGATATTATTAAAAAATACAAATATTTTGAAAAATATTCTAGATTGTATACAATATAAGGGTGCTTTGATAGAGATAGACTCACGATGATAAATCATTATAATTAGAATTAAGAAAGAGGTGGCTTATGAAGAAATTTAAGAATGCAACAATGAATGATATTTTTGCAGGTATTATTGTTGCTTTTATATCTATTCCTATATCCATGGGTTATGCTCAGGTAGCAGGTCTGCCAATGGTCTATGGTTTATATGGTTCTTTGGTTCCTATTCTCGTATTTAGTTTATTTACTACGAGTCATGATTTTGTATTTGGTGTAGATGCAGCCCCTGCAGCTCTTACTGGAAGTGCATTGGCGACTCTTGGTATTACTGCAGGAACTAAAGAAGCAATGCAGGTGGTCCCTGTTATTGCACTCATGGTCGCTTTATGGTTGATCTTCTTTTCAATTATTAAAGCAGGACGTGCTGTTAAGTATATTTCTACACCTGTCATGGGTGGATTCGTAACAGGTATCTGTTTATCTATTATTATGATGCTTGTTCCTAAACTCTTTGGTGGGACAACAGGAACAGGTGAAATATTTGAATTAGTCAATCATATTATTAAAGAGTTACCACTCTTTAATGGTTTATCTTTTGTATTAGGTATTAGTACCCTTGTCATTATTCTTGTCGTAAAGAGAATAAATAAGAAGATTCCTATGCCTATTCTTATGATGTTTATAGGGGCTTTATTGACTGCCGTATTCCCTTTAGAAAAATATGGAGTAAAACTGTTACCTCATGTTGATTCAGGTTTACCAAAACTTGTGATTCCTTCTATTGCCCATGTAGATATTTCTGCTTTATTCTTTACTACATTATCTATTGCGATCGTTGTACTCGCACAGACTTTATTATCTGCACAGGGTAATGCAATGAAAGATGGCTATAAATTAGATGGAAATAAAGAAATATTTGCCTATGGTTTGGCTGAACTGGCTACTTCACTTGTAGGATGCTGTCCAACAAATGGTTCTGTTTCTAGAACTGGACTTGCAAGACAGTATGGATGTAAGACTCAGGTGATGAGCTTATCAGCTGCTGCAACTATGGCACTTCTTCTATTATTTGGTACAGGTTTTATTGAATATCTTCCTGTTCCTATTTTAACGGCGATTGTAATTACCGCCTTACTTGGTGCCTGTCACTTTGCGTTAGGTAAACGTTTATTTAAAGAAAGTAGAAATGAATTCTATATCTTTATGGCAGCATGTTGTGGAGTACTCATCTTTGGGACTATTTATGGTGTAGTAATCGGTATTGTCTTATCATTCCTTGCGGTAGTTATTAAGGCAGTCACTCCACCAGCTCATTTCTTAGGTGTAATTCCAGGGCAGACAGGTTTCTTTAACCTAGAGAAGAATGCGAACGCAAGACCAATTAGACATACTATTATTTATCGTTTCCCAGGAAATCTATTTTTTGCGAATATTGATAAGTTCCAGGAAGATATAGAAAAAGCGATTAAAGAAGATACTGAGCAGGTTATTGTAGATGCTTCTGGTATTAGTAATATTGATTTTACTGCAATTGATCGTTTGATTATCTTCTATAATGATCTACAGAAAAGAAATATAGATTTCTATTTAACACGTCATATGGATAACCTTAATCAAGCATTAAGAGAAAATGGTGGTATAGAAATAATTACAAGTGGTCATGTAAGACGTACAATGCAGCAGGCATTATTAGATTGTGGGCTTGTCCCTCCTTATCCATTAGAAGATTTAGAAACATCACATATCTCATTTATACAGCCTGAATTAGAATGGGCTTTTGGAAATAAAGCTGAAAAGTATAAACAGAAGATGACTCAAGAAATGTTGGATAAGATTCATTCTAAAACAGACTTATCTCCTGATCTATTAAAGGATATTGAAAATCATACAGACTTTGGTGAACTAGGTTTGATTGAAGCAGATGAATTCTTATCAAGACTAGAAATGCATATTCCAGAAATCATGGAAAAGATTCATGAAAATGAGCAGTATGTAGAAGAACGACTCGAACAATATCGTGATCGTATTGAAGAAAAGTTACAGGAAATGAATCCTGAAACATTACGTGTATTAAAACAGTACCGAAACAAATATGAAAAGAAGCTACAGGAATTAAATCCTCATGCTTTTAATCATTATAAAGAGCTCCATCAGAAACATTTAGAAAAATTGGAGAAAAACAAAAGGTGAAGATGAACCCATCTTCACTTTTTACATTAAGGAGTAATTCAATTATCAAATATTATCCGAGGATTTTCAAAGCAGCATCTAATACCTTTTCACCGTTCATCATACCATAGTCACGCATATTGATGACTTCAATTGGTGTAGATGTTAATTCTCTTAATCTCTTTTCCATATGACGAACTTGTGGGCCTAACATAATGACATCCCAGTCATTGAGTTCTTTTTCTGCATCTGTTACTGGGAGAGCCTTAACTTCCATTTCAATGCCTTTATCTTGTGCTGCCTTTTCCATCTTTAATACAAGCATACTTGTTGACATACCAGCATTACATACCAATAAGATCTTCTTCATAAGTCTCTCTCCTTCCTTCATATTTATTATATATTCATTAAATTCCAGTGAATCATTCAATACAAAATTAGAAACAAACTTATCAATATTTGTATATCATTCAAGTACTATTATGATAAAAATATATCAAAAAAGTGAAGATAGTCTTCACTTCATTGTTTTTTCCCAGACATCTGCTATATTACGACCTACATCTTCTGGATGATGCGCATCACTTGCAGTAATCATCTGAACATGATGTTTTTTAAACGTCTGTAATAACTGATCTGATAAGCCAATATCAGGTGTATGATAACGATAGTAACATCCTACATTGTTTTCTGCTTTCATATGATGCTCATTTAATAATTCAGCAAGTTCATCATATGTAGGCTGTAAGTCATAAGTAGGATAATGGCCAAACATCTTAATCGTATCTGGATGTGCAAGCTGTGTAAATAAATCAGATTTTACAAGTGAGAAAACACATTCATAGTATCTCTTATAGATTTCATCCACAGGATACTTGTTCCATAAGATTTCTTCTGACCATTTCATATCATAGAGTTTACCATCAATAGAATGAATGGCTCCTACTAAGAAATCAAAATGATAAGGTTTTAATATTTCTCGAATTATTTCTTCATATTCAGGTACATAACAAACCTCTAAACCAAAAGACACCTTAATAGGTAAATCCATTGCCTTGATTTCTTTAATTAAAGCACAATATTCATCTAAAGTACTATGAAACTTCATTTCTTTATTATTTAACCATTCTTCTTGATAAGGAGATGCTTTTCTTACACCTTCATAAACAGGTCTAAATTCTTTAAAACGATGTGTGTGATCAAGAATCTGTATTTCATCCATGCCATTCTTTACTGCACTTTCCACAAACTGTAGTACATACTCTTTTGAGAGATCCCCATATTCTAGATGCATATGTCCATCTATCATAAATATCACCTTCCTTTTTTGGGATTATAACACAGACATATACATAGTTGTAGAAATATGATAAATATTTTAGATAATTCTAAGAAAGTGATTCATATGTCTGACAAGGAAATAAGTGAAGCAGGTTTTAATGTAATACATTAGGATTATCTGATTTATAAGAATCATGTCCCTATTCTACTGATTTCTTCTACTGAATATGATCCTGAAATTGAGATTACGTTAAAAGAAAATCACTATAAGAAAATATCTTCCTATAGCACAAGATTAAGTCTATTATTTGTATTAGATACTCTTTATACAGCTTATTTAGGAGACATTATGAAGAGAATATTGAAAAGAAGACAAAGTACTATAATAAAAATGACGGGGGAATAAATATGGATATACGTGCTATTGTATGTGATGTAGATGGAACATTACTGACTAGTAAACAGGTCGTAGATGAAAGAACTGTTGCAGCTATCAAGAAAGCAAGAAGTAAAGGTATATTATTTGGAATATGTACAGGTAGAGATGCAGATAGTGTAAGAAATCATATGAAATCATGGGGTATTGAAGGATGTATTGATTTTGTAGTGGGTTCTGGAGGTTCTGAGATTGATGATTATATTCTTGATCTATATCAGGAGAATCATACTTTGAGTCCTGAATTGATTAAAGAAATCATGAATCATTACAAAGATATGGATTGTAACTTTACAATCTGTCATGAAGGTATTCTATATGCACCTAAGGATGATGACTATATTAGAAATATGGCTGAAGGTGATGGAATTGAATATAGAGTTGTAGATTTTGATACGTTCTTAACACGTCCTTATCGTAAATTGATGATTATATGTAATCCAAGCTATATGCCTCAGATAGTAGAACGTTCTAAATCATTTAAGAATAAAGAATATAAAGCGTCTGCCTTAGTGACTACCAGTTTCTTATATGAATATATGAATCCTCATGTGTCTAAGTCTAATGGTTTGAAAGAGGCTTTAGCCCTTCATGATATTTCTATATCTCAATGTATGGCTTTTGGTGATGAAGATAATGATATAGATATGTTGGAAGAAGCAGGTGTTGGTGTAGTAATGGGAAATGGGTCTATTCATGCGAAAGCTGTCGCTAACTATGTCACAGAGGATAAAGATTCTAATGGAATAGGCTTATTTATTGAAAAGTTTATATAAGCTTTTTTATCATTTTATGAGCGTTTTTTAAGAAAAATGATATAATGTGAAATGGTTAAGAAAGGAGTCAATAAAATGGCAAAAGTTGATATTATTTCTGGATTCTTAGGTGCTGGTAAAACAACACTTATTAAAAAATTATTAAATGAATCTTTAAAAGATGAAAAGTTAGTACTCATTGAAAATGAGTTTGGTGAAATTGGAATTGATGGTGGTTTTATGCGTGATGCAGGTATTACTGTCAATGAATTAAGTCAGGGTTGTATTTGTTGCAGTCTTGCAGGGGACTTCGAAACAGCTCTAAAGGAAGTTGTAGATACATATCATCCTGATCGTATTATTATTGAACCAACAGGTGTTGGTAAGTTATCTGATATTATTGCGGCTGTACAGAAGGTACATGGTGCTGATTTAACACTTGATCGTTTCTTTACTGTAGTAGATGCAAAGAAATGTAAGATGTATCATAAGAACTTTGGTGAGTTCTTTAATAACCAGATTGGTGCAGCAAGCTGTGTAATCTTAAGCCGTTCACAGGATGTATCTGAAGAAAAGATTGCGGAATGTTTAGATATTATTAGAGAATTAAATCCTCATGCACCAGTCGTTACTACTCCATGGGATCAGATTACAGGTGATATGATTCTTGAAGCAAGTAATCATAAGGATGCTTTAGAAAAGGCATTGATTGCGGCTGAAAAGGAACATCAGGAAAGTGTTCATGGACATCATCATGAACATCATCATCACCATGATCATGACCATGAATGTGAATGTGGTCACCATCATGAACATGATCATGAACATCATCATCACCATGATGGAGAAAGCACATTATACTATGATGAAGAAGATATGCATGATGCAGATGAAGTATTCAATAGTATCGGTATTGAAACAGCACATCCATTTACTAAAGAAGAACTTGATGATAAGTTAAAGACTTTAGGTGCTGATGAATCTTTAGGTCATATTCTTCGTTCTAAGGGTATTGTAAAGGGTACTGATGGTAAGTGGTTTGAGTTTGACTTTGTAAGTGGTGATTATGAAATCCGTGAATGTACACCAGATGTTGGTGGAAGAATGTGTGTGATTGGTGAAAAGCTTGATGCACATAAAATCTATGATTTAATGAAAGGTTAATGTATGGATAATTTAGAAACAAGAATTTATCTATTTACTGGCTTTTTAGAAAGTGGTAAAACAACATTTATCAACGATACAATTATTAATACTGACTTCTGTGATTATGAGACATCTGTGCTTATTGTGACAGAAGAAGGTGAAGTAGAATATAATGAAGCAGCTATTAAGGAACATAACTGTGAAATTGTTTATGTAGAGAATGAAGAAGACTTAACTGCCGATTTCTTTAAGGATTTAAAGGAGAAATATCATCCTACACAGGTTCTTGTAGAATTTAATGGTATGTGGAATGTGGATCAGTTTGTAGAATCAAAATTCCCTGAAAACTGGGATGTTGTACAGATTCTAACTACTATCAATGCCTCTACTTTCCAGCTTTATGTGAATAACATGCGTGCACTCTTATTCCAACATTGTGCTAAGAGTGACTTAGTCATCTTTAATCGTATTGAAGATGGTATGAAGAAGTCTACTTTAAGAAACAACATCAAGGCAATGAATCCTGTATGTCAGATCATCTATGAAAATAAAGATGGTTCTGTCAATACTATGCAGGATGATGAGTTACCATATGATTATACACAGGATCATTTAGAAGTTGCGGATCATGATTTTGGTATCTTCTGTTATGATGCGATGGAACATCCAGAACGTTATGATCAAAAGACAATCAAGATCAAAGGTAAGTTTATAGGTCGCGATAAAGTGATTCCTAATGGTTTTATTCTTGGTCGCTATGCAATGGTATGCTGTGAACAGGATACTTCATTAATTGGTATGCTTTGTGTAAGTGAATATGCGTCTAAATTCATACCTAATGAATGGCTTCTATTAGAAGGTCATACACATATTGAATATGATCCATCTATGAATGCGAATATCTGTGTTCTTGATGTAGATCATGTTGAAGGGGCTAAACCTTTAGATAACGAATATGTTACATTTGATTAATCCAGGATTATTTCCTGGATTTTTTCGTATTATAAAACTAGATATTACGTATAGTAAATGGTACTACTTCACACATTCCATGTATTTAACTAAAGTCATTAATTCTATTCCCAAAAGACCATAAAAATCATTTAAATGCGTCATAAAAAAACAATCATGTAAGCCTCTAAATTATAGAGCATCCTAACATAATTTATTATGCACTATTATTTTAGGAATGTATTTTTTAGAACTATGTAATAGTTCTTTAGGAGCAGTTCATAAACCATGTTATTTTCAAATGCTTTTTAGCGGTAATAGAAAAGGTGTCTGCTATTTTATAGCAAACACCCTTTCTTAATGACACGAAGGTATTAGTTTTCTTTATCTTAATACCATTGCCTATTTCACTTAAGGAACATATCATGAGTATCATTATAATATTTTTGCTGCGTAATATAATCACCCAAAGCAACATTTTACTTAAAAAGAGCGATTTCATTTAATACATAAGTTAAATTCTAGAATTACTTATGCTTATTTAAGATTAAAAAACCAAATATAATAATAAGCGCAATAATAACAATGCAACTAGCAAAAATAAAATCAAGGATAACAATATGATCAATTCCTGGTTGAGATAAATTACTATTACTAAGCAATGAATCAATAATATAAACCATTAGATAGGCTAAAAGAATTGAGACAATAAATTTTATAATAATTTTATTTTTCATTGTACTATTTCCTCCTTAAAAATAATTAGTACTTATAATTTTATTGTAATATATTTATACAGAACATTACAGACGTTTAATCTTCAGTCTTTTTCATATAATCATTTAAATGAATACCATTTTTCAAAGCATCCATGACATGATCTTTATCGATCAAATTTTCTACCTTTTCATCTAAAATCATTCCAATAAAGCGGGCATCATCATCAATTGTAAAAGGACAATAGAAATAGAAATGATTCCCATCTTTAAATTCAAAGCGATAATCAAGAACATACCAATCTCTAGCAATCGGTGTTCCATAGTTTTCATAACGATGTTTTAAAAGAAGTTCTACACTTTGAATATCTTCATATTTATATTCATTCATAAACTTAGCTTCTTTTCCAAATAAAACGGCATAGAAATATTTCAAATTATCCTTGAAACCTTTAAATTGATAATAACGAATACGATCATTTAAAAACTCTACCGATTGATTTCTTGTTTGATCAAGTGGTAATCTTAACCATAATTGTGAAAACTGGAAATCAGCAGCAATAAAACCATTTGTAAATACAAATGAAATCACTAATACTGAAAGTACTCTTGTTAAAACATCTTGCTCATTTACAGCACTAAAGAATAAAACAATTAAAAATGTAGGAATAAATTTATATAAGAATTTTTT
>OCHM01001481.1_pt1 | contig 10826 bp, 9 predicted proteins | sample 1538901 | NCBI WGS metagenome assembly OCHM01 (sample SAMN04571734, study PRJEB22368) | human gut metagenome | biome: human gut; material: stool | host: Homo sapiens | place: Luxembourg | collected 2012-11-08 | reverse complement strand
TTCAAGCCTTATTTGAGGCTTGATACCCCGCCATGCCCTTTCGCTGAATAGTTACTGTGAATAGCTATAATGTTAATTATTGATCTCAAGATTTAGATAAATCCCTCGTTTGCTCTTGCCATACACATAAGTTCATATTGTCTGCTTATACACTCATAACTATGAAAATCAACACGGTCTTTAATATCCTTAAAAGCTGTTCGGCTCATCACCTTATCAAACTGCTCCTTCCGATTTTGTGGAGCTACAATCAAGAAGCGGCTATAAAAATCTTGCAAATCGCAAAACTTGGTTACCGAATTCTGAATGTCTGTTGAGTGTTCTACTTCGAAGAAACTATTTGGCATTTTGCGGTCATTAAACCAAATCACATCAACCGTCCTTGCACGATTAACAATCTCGTCGCGCCCGAAAGTAGGAATATGAATAGTAGAGCAGATGTCTTTTAGCGGAGTTTCAAGAAACTTGCGATTTTGGTCTTGTGCAGGTACGTATGTTGTAAAATTTTTCATATTACCAATTTCCACTATCAATCCTTGATAGTAGCTATGCGTAAATCGTTCATCATCATTCGTAGCATTACCCTTCAAATTAAACTTAGCAAGCACTTCTTCACGACACTCCTCCAAAGCCCATAATCCAGGTTGAATTCTGAAAATATCCTTTGACTGCTGAACAATTCTACGTATAGATTCATTCGGAGTCTTTGTTGCCCAACTTTTAGTATCAACAAAGTGATATAAATTGCCCAAAGTGGCATAGCCACCATGATTGCGCAAGGTTTCTACCACTTGTCTTTCTTGAGTGTATTTCTTGTCTGCCATAACGGTATTGTATTTTCATAAAATTAAACCCGTTGGCGGAATTAATTTAGTGCATACTTAATTCTGCCGATGGGCTTGTTATTAATGAAGTTTACATATTGCAGAATGGTAAGTGCACTAATTTTGCCAATGATTCTGGCAAACAAACCATTCGTTATTTTCGCGTAGTTTCTTATTACCAAGAATTGGTCTGTAAGTTGCGAGAAAAGTGTTTCTATTCTCTTTCTTGCCTTTGCAAACGGTATGAATGTAGGCTTCCAATTCTTTTGGTTGAGCCTGTACGGGCACTCCAGTCTTATGTGTGCAGTCTCGAACAAGTCAAGCTGTACGTCGGCTCCGATATATCCTTTGTCACCATAGATATTACAATCGTGATAAGTCTGTTTCACATCTTTCATGTAATGGAGGTCAACCACACTTGCCTTTGACAAGTCGTATGAATGGATAACTCCGCTTAACCCACAGAGTGCGTGTAACTTATAGCCGAAATAATATGTGTTCTGTGAAGCACAGAAACCGAAGTCTGGGGCTTGCGAGAAATCGTCAGTACGCTCCATCCTGCAACGTTTTCCTCTTGCAACCCTACATACTTCTATCGGCTTGGAATCAATAAAGAATTGTTCCTCTCCGCCATCCATTTTCATGGCAATCCTCTTGCGCAGTTTCTCACACAAGCCTGCTGTTTTCTTCCTACGGTCGTTGAACTGCCTCCTTGATATGAGATTGGGAATGTTTGCCTTGTACTCCTGCAATTTATAGTCGAACAGCCACTTCTCGCTATCAATGCTCTCTGTCTCTGCCGTCAGGGATAATACCACCACTTCCAAATCCGAAAACTTTGGAACTGGACCACAGCGTGGAATGTTGCCAAGTTCATTGACGAGATTTTCTGAGAATTGCTTGCATATCTCAAGTATTTTGACGAATTTTGTATAAAGGTTGTACATACGATGATTTGAACTTAATGGGTTGAGCTTCACTAAGTTACTAAAAAACAGCGATATGTACAACTTCTTATTCATGTTTATCAACTTATATTAATTCCGCCAACGGGTCTTATTATATATATAAGAGCCGTATCCAAGCCCGAAAAATGCTTGAATACGGCTCTCTTATTTCTATTCGGTTACAGATACGTTTTGTAAAGGTCGTCTTTAGAATTCTAAAGGGCACCTTTAGCGCGCTAAAGATGCCCTTTACGATAGCTATCTGCCATCTTTGGGAAAGCAGACTTTATTCTGAGGATTAAAAAGACCTCAATACTCTTCCACAGAGCCGCCATTCCACCATTCCTTTTCGCTGATGTATCTAATATAACGAGGTGCCTTGAGCGTAAGTCTGTCAGTAGTCTCCATTTCGATACAGGGGCTACCCTGGAAGCTCATCGTGGTGAGTTTGCCCTCAATGAGTAGCTGCAACCAGGCAGCTGCTTGCGAAGATATACGATGTTCTTCCATCCGGAAATACCCTTGCTGTCCTTTTAGGGCTTTATCGTTGTAATCCCATACCTTTCCATTGGCAAGCAGATAACCCTCCCTTACATACACAGTGCTGGCTTCGCGACCGTCGAGCGTATGATTAACAAGTTTGGTAACATCTATTCCATCATATATTGTGGTGTAACCTTTTTCCTCAGTTTCTTTCATTCCCTTACAGGTGGATGGGTAAGGTGTAAAGTCACGCGGCACCCAAAAAATACTCGTCACTTTGTTCTTGGCATGGGCATAATCGCTTGTAGCGATTACAATGTAGTTACCATCGCCAGCATCGAGCAGTTTGATAGTGCGGTCTTTCACCTGCGCAAGAAACCGTTTCTGGTCTGCGGTCATCTCCTGGGAGGATGAAGGTGAAAGGGCGGATGACAGAGATGGCGAAACTGACGCTGCCGGAACTTTCCGGGATGGCGTAGGTGGCGCTGCAGTAGCTGAGGACGACGTGGCAGAGGACGGATAGCCCAACTTGCGCTTGATATCCTCTACTGCTTCATCGTAACTGAGGCACGAGCCGTCGGCACTGTGCATCACGTTGAAGTCAAGAATGGTAGAGCCTGGCTCATTGAGGTCTTCACCGCTGCTGGCATCGCTCACCAGCAGGTTTAGGTGATAATGATGGTCGCCTGTAGGCCAATCGGTAAGGTTGTAATTGACAAAGAGCGTATAGTCGCGGTGCGTTTCCACATCGTTTGTAGGTATGAACGTGGAGTGGTAGCGACTGACTACTTCAGGGTCTTTGCCCGCCACATCGCTGTCAAGAGTCACTTCGCCCTCCACGTTGACCTGTCGGCGTTTCATGCCGCCCACGGTGAGGTTGAAGTGAACCATCATGCCACGGTGACCCGCCAGAGTGACGTTGTGTTCTATCCATGCTTTGCTCACTTTGGCATAGCGCGAAGCCACCGCCCTGCCGCTCATGGTCATGAGCATGATGACCACGAGCAGCATACCTGTGCAGTGCCTAAATGACAAGGGACATTTCATAAGATACTATAATTACCCGTTGGCGGAATTAATTTAGTGCATACTTAATTCTGCCGATGGGCTTGTTATTAATGAAGTTTACATATTGCAGAATGGTAAGTGCACTAATTTTGCCAATGATTCTGGCAAACAAACCATTCGTTATTTTCGCGTAGTTTCTTATTACCAAGAATTGGTCTGTAAGTTGCGAGAAAAGTGTTTCTATTCTCTTTCTTGCCTTTGCAAACGGTATGAATGTAGGCTTCCAATTCTTTTGGTTGAGCCTGTACGGGCACTCCAGTCTTATGTGTGCAGTCTCGAACAAGTCAAGCTGTACGTCGGCTCCGATATATCCTTTGTCACCATAGATATTACAATCGTGATAAGTCTGTTTCACATCTTTCATGTAATGGAGGTCAACCACACTTGCCTTTGACAAGTCGTATGAATGGATAACTCCGCTTAACCCACAGAGTGCGTGTAACTTATAGCCGAAATAATATGTGTTCTGTGAAGCACAGAAACCGAAGTCTGGGGCTTGCGAGAAATCGTCAGTACGCTCCATCCTGCAACGTTTTCCTCTTGCAACCCTACATACTTCTATCGGCTTGGAATCAATAAAGAATTGTTCCTCTCCGCCATCCATTTTCATGGCAATCCTCTTGCGCAGTTTCTCACACAAGCCTGCTGTTTTCTTCCTACGGTCGTTGAACTGCCTCCTTGATATGAGATTGGGAATGTTTGCCTTGTACTCCTGCAATTTATAGTCGAACAGCCACTTCTCGCTATCAATGCTCTCTGTCTCTGCCGTCAGGGATAATACCACCACTTCCAAATCCGAAAACTTTGGAACTGGACCACAGCGTGGAATGTTGCCAAGTTCATTGACGAGATTTTCTGAGAATTGCTTGCATATCTCAAGTATTTTGACGAATTTTGTATAAAGGTTGTACATACGATGATTTGAACTTAATGGGTTGAGCTTCACTAAGTTACTAAAAAACAGCGATATGTACAACTTCTTATTCATGTTTATCAACTTATATTAATTCCGCCAACGGGTAAATTAAATGCTTTATTATTATATATGTGTTGACAAAGTTACTTATTTTTTCGAAATTATAGATAGGTGATTGGCTTTCTTTTCCTATTTTACTATTACTTTTTTCACATCAGGACACAATACCAACAGCATTAGTGAGTTCCGCCCAACCAGTTAGACTCGTTGTAAAGGCATTTGAGCCTGCTTCCTTCAAAAGGGGGTCGAATTCGACCCATTTGAAATTAGGGTTGTTCAGCTGCTCCTAAAGCCCAAGATATTCCTATGTATTTTTAGAACGCCTACCCACTTGATAAAAGGTTTAGCTTTTGCCATAATTGTTTTTAAGTCAGCAGGATAAATATTCTGATGTTCATTCGTTAAATACCTTATAATATATATGTGTTGAGAAAGTTACTTTTTTTTATTGTATCGAATTCGGTACAATTAAAATTCGGATTATATAGCATTTCCCATTCACCAAGATATAACGAGGCAAACCTATTCAACTCCTGCTCATCGAATAGTTCCCGGTCTGTACCACCTACCGCCATGGTAAGTCGGCTAAGAATAGATTTCGTAGTTGTCATAATGCTATCTTTTTATGCGCTTTTGAATAATATCGTCTTCGTTCCCTATCTATTCATGCAAAGGGAGAGTGTCGAAAGGCAACGAGCCGTAGTAACATTAATGAAGTTGCAATTAAATATAATCATGTATTGAGTCAATAATGTATTTTGCCTTTTCTTCGTTTATATACAAATAAGGTCCGTCATATTTGACAACGTCCAAAAAGCGTTTAGCTATTCCATGGATAACAACTTTTTTACCTTTAATAATTCCGACTGTCCACTCTGCATCTATAGAACGAATAATTGGCTTTTTGTCTCTTCTGAAATTCAAAGACCAACTATATATAGGTTGCGTATTGATGTCTGCATAACAATTATCCCATACCACAAACCTAATATTTGCATTGCGATTTTGTTTTCTTGTTTCAACCAAAATCTTAACCATGGATACTATAGAAGTTTCTTTATTCTCTTCCTTTTTGACAAATCCCATAGATCGGCCTAATTTATACGACTCTGTGCATACATCATACAATTCGGCAACCAAATACCCCCGTTTTCGAAAATATTCGATTGCACTTTCATGCAGATACGTAGCCAATCCCATTCTCAAGAAGTTAGGTTTAACACATACCGCATCAAATATTATTCTTATACCTTCTTCATATGGTGGTGAGAATGTCAAAAAAGCTACGGCTTTGCCTTTATATCTAAGTACAAAGACATTCTGCTCCTTAAAGGCCTCATGTATAAAACCGTTCAAATTATAATAAAGGCGATACCCATAAAGTTCTTTATGATTTTCAAAAGCATCCTTCAGCCACACGGAAATATCTTCTAAATCATTCATTGTCGCCTTTTTTATTAAACGAAAATGACTTAATGGTATCTTTTTAGATACTTCAAAAACAGCCTCTCGCATCCTCTTTTTCTGCATAACCTTTATTATGAGATAATAATTAAATATTTTGCATGCAAAGATATAAAAAAAAACTAATACTCGCCAAATAACATATTATCAATCTTCTTCCCATAAATCAACGAACTATAATCTCAAACTTTTTTCATATTTTTTCACTATAATATAATAGCTATTTAAAATAAATGTAGTAATTTTGTTTTTTGAACACCCCCTATAGGTGTTTTTAATAAAAACATAAATATTATTTAAAACATCACATGACAGATTTAGTTAAAACAAAATGCTTAACAGCATACTACAATACAGATATTGAGCCTACACTCGACCGCCTTAATCAGGTAAAAGATATTGTTATTAATTTCGAAACCGAAGGCGCTGACCGTCTATTGTGTGCACTTAGCATGAAGCACATGGACTTGGAAGAGATTGAAAGACTAACAGAATACATATCTCAAGCTCGCGACAAGATGAACAAAGAGCTGGAACGACTGCACAAATATGAAAAAGATTTTAATCGTGATTTTGCAACAGACCACAACGACTATTATAATTCTGTAAGCGAAATTCTTAGGCAAATGCGCAGCCACATGTCGCCGTTGAAAACAATATTCAAAAAATTTTGTCCAAGAAATCATCCAACAGTCACTCAATGCGCCAATTTTGGAATAAAGCAAAAGTCAGTTTTCGAAGAATCTATTTTGGGCAAAGGAGTTTATAAGGGTAGCCTTTTCGACATTTCAACTTACCCTTCTGCCGTACAAGGCTTATTTAATGAGCTAAATCTCTTCTTTAAAGCCGAAGAAGAGTGTATGGAACTATGCACAAGCATTCTGACAGAGGAAATGGAGATACGAAAAGACCCTGTAAGGAGCAAATATTTATTGGATATCTACCGACGTAAAGCATACAAACGAATGAAAAGTCTAATAATGCTTATACCAAAAGATATCGTCGAAGTGCTCAAAGGAATAAATCCTGCTTACATAAGCTATCAGAAATATGCATCAGACGAAGGATTTGCACAAGGTGAATACCATAAACATCATATTGCTGATATGGACCAATTTTGTGTTATTGAGCATCTAACTTCTCCCGGCAACATCACTCTTGAGGAAAAGGCGCTTTGGGGCAACAATCCTAAGACGATAAAGAAAATCAAGTATGTGATAAGCCATTTTGACGAGCTATTGCCATCCGACTTCCGACAAAAACACATGGGATTATACCTATATATATTCTGCCAATGGGCGCTACATAATAATGTCAAAAGGGCTTTAGAATATTTCACAGCTCATTATAAAGGTAAGTATAAAGTGGTAAAATATACCGGTGTAAATAAGCATAACGTAGACTATGACAAGAATTCTGAGATAGTAAAAAAATTCCTTTCCAACATTAAAGTATTGTTTGCTGACAGCAACGACGAGGATTTGATGGAAGAAATAGCCTAAAAAAGTAGATTAGTTTTTGGGCTATTTTTCTAAAACAAGCAAAAAGTGTATCGGTCAACCATAGCCGATACACTTTTTTTGTATACGCAAATATGGTTGAATATAGTTTCCATAAAAAGTAGATTGACTTTTCATAGTAAAGTAGATTACCATAAAGAGACCAATCTACTTTATCGAGTTTCGTAATCTACTTTTCGCATTGTTAATCTACTTTTTAACCTTTCATAATCTTTATAACTTATTACTAATCAATACTTTCGCTCACACAATCAATCTATTTTATTTCTTGGACATCAACGAAAAAATAGCGAATTTTGCATCGTCGAAACAACCAACAGACTACCCGACGTATGAGTTCGAAATCACACTACGGGGAATGATGGTACTACAAAAAGATGGCATGGCTTCCTCTTCGATTGCCATCGTACCAAAGAGGCTTATTTAATACAGACCCAAAAACATTATGAAAAAGGGTAATAACAACCCACGCTTCGCAGGCTCGCAATCGTCTGAGCCTCGCACCATCGGAGACATCATCGAGAAGATGCTCCAGAGTAATTCACCTATGAGCCGCGGATACCGCACATGGCAAAGGGCACAGTTCCCTACCACAGAACCTTGCGTAGACCTGAAGCTCATCACCATCCTGCCTGGCGGACTGCCTGAGGGCGAATACCTGTCGGGAGTGATAACACGCGATGGCGACGACCACTTCTCGTTCATCGAAAATGCCATGGAGAAGAAGGTGGAAAGGGCTGAGCAACGAAACCCTCACGTGTATGAGGGTGCGTACATCAATATCAATCGCAAACCCGATGGCTCGCTCTACCCTACATTCAACCGACCTCTACTCGCTACGTCCGACGACTTCAAACACTTCTGCCTAAACGCAGCTAAGGAACTGGAGACGGTTGCCTGGGAAAGGTAAAAAAGTAAAAAGGTAAAAAGGTAAACGAACAACGTTTCAGCGTTTCAACGTTTCAGTTGAAAAAAACGCCTCAGTTATTACAAAACCCCTATTTATAATACTTATAACTAATTAATAATCAATAAGTTATACAAAGAGGGTAAAATGTAGGGGTACCTATTTTTATAACTGAAACGCTGAAACACTGAAACGCTTGAGTCCAACCAACAAACTTTAAAACCAAGTTAAACAAATGATAAACAATGAATTACGATATCTTTTCTTCTAAGGCTCCTGCCATGCCACGAACAGGCAAAGGAACACAATTTGTGAAATTCATCCTCTCACAGGCCTCAAAAGACATGCGTGAACCACTCATTCCGATGGCAATACCAGCCTTGGCTGCTCATTTAAAGGATGTGAGGTTTAAGTATTCAGACAACAAATATTACGAGCTATGTGGTCAAATGGGGCATCTGATAGGACAATCGGGTATTGGAAAGGCACAACTTTCGCATCTAGTAGAGGCTATTTTGAGAAAATTTAGAGACCATGATGAAACGGAATTTCAAAAGCTCGTCGATTGGCAACGACAGATGAAAACCAAGGGCGCTAACAAGGAAAAGCCCGAACGTCCAGACGTGGCATTCTGGTTTCCACCTGCCGACGTCACCAACGCAGCCTTCATCCAAAACGCAATGGCGATGGAAAAACAAGGCGCACGCACACAATACGTCAATCTACCCGAGGTGGAGATGGCGGACCGCATGTGTGGCGGACATAGACAGGTGAGCCAGATGGTACGCAACATCTACGACTGCCAACGTGCGGGTGCCTTGAGAGCAACGGCCGAAGGCGTGACGGGAAATCCAACACTCCGCGTAAACATCACATTCACCTCAACACCCGAAGCTGCAAGAGCTTTCTATAAGAAAGACCTCACTAATGGTTTCTTCGGACGAATTCCGTTCGCCTATAAAGCTCGTGGTGAGAGAAGCGGACGAATACCGAAACAAGGTACATACAACAAGGAATTTCTCGACAAGCTCGACACCTACCTTGTGCGACTAAACGCCTGCAAAGGCGACTTTGTGGTGTTTCAACTCAACAAGATTGCCGACAAACTAGCTGAAGAAATGGCTCGACTTGCAGATATGGCTGACGATGACATGTTGTGGGAGCTATCTCACAGAAGCATCTTCTCGGCTTGGAAGAAGGGTGCCGTGCTTTGGATTCTCAACGACCAGACATGGTCGAAATCCATAGGCGACTTCGTGGAGTGGTTTTGCTATTACGACCTATGGTCGAAGGTGAAAGTGTTTGGCGACATGTTCAAGGAGTCGGATATGGCTAACGAGGACAATCAAAAGAACGGACCAAAGAACATGCTAGAAGACCTTGACGAAACATTCAACGAACAGCAACTCGAGGCTCTGAGACTAAGCATCGGAAAAACCAAAGAGGGCACCAAGCGTCAGCTCAGAGTCTGGAAAACACGCAAGTTCATCGCCTACTCCGCACAAACGGGCATGTATACCAAAACTAAGGAATACATAAAGGGGGAATGATTCCCCTTCATCTAATTTCACATGATAAAAAAAACGAAGAATTATGCAACAATACGAAATTCAACGTCTGCGCGACCTTCCTATCGAAGGCGTAGCAGAAAGGCTCGGACTGAGAGTGACACGCCACAAGTGCCTGTGCCCATTCCACGACGACCACCACGCCAGCCTCACGCTCTCCACGCGTCGCAACACCTACCGTTGCTTCGCATGCGGAGCAGGTGGCGGCACCATCGACCTGGTGATGCAACATCTGGGCAAAGACTTCCGCGAAGCCTGCCGTTGGCTTGCCGATAGCCACAACGTGATAATCGACGAATACCAACCGCGCACGCCTTCGCCAACTCTCACTCCTAAGCCCTTCGACGCATCACGCTATCTGCGACATTTCGAACACCCCTGGCTGAGCGACGAGGCACAACGATTCCTATTCACGGAGCGAGGCATAGACCCACGCGTGGCTGCTTGGTGCCGACTAACCTCATGGACCGACCGCGACGGCACGCATTGGCTGCAAACGCCATACTACAATCAGCAACGCCAACTCATCGGCATACAAAACCGCAACCTCGATTATCGGAAGGATCAATCGGAAGAAGCCAAGGGCAAGGAACATGAAACCCAAGCCGAAAAACCTCGCTTCCGCTTTCCCTATGGCGCCCGATGCACCATCTACAATCTGCAGGTCATACCGCTCCTGCAGCCCCACGAACCGCTCTTCATCACGGAGGGATGTTCCGACTGTTGGGCTATGCTCTCGTCGGGCCACAAAGCCATCGCCATTCCCTCGGCAACGCTCCTGAAGCCTGACGACGTAGACCAGCTAAAGCAGCTCGAAGCCATGCGCCACACCTCGTTCCACATGTATCCCGACAACGACCTGCCAGGCGAACAGCTCTTCATGCAGCTCCGCCATCTGCTCCCCTCGCTTGTGCGCCATCAGCTGCCACCCGGATACAAAGACTTCGCAGAGTATTACAGAGCCGCACAGCCAGCCTCTCAACAAACAGCCTCACCCCCAGCCCCTCCCCAAAAGGAGGGCACTGAAAAAGTAAAATCCACTTTCAGATTGAAAGTTAATGACGGATAA
>OCHM01001477.1_pt1 | contig 10870 bp, 12 predicted proteins | sample 1538901 | NCBI WGS metagenome assembly OCHM01 (sample SAMN04571734, study PRJEB22368) | human gut metagenome | biome: human gut; material: stool | host: Homo sapiens | place: Luxembourg | collected 2012-11-08 | reverse complement strand
CCTCCCCCTTTCCCCCCTCGCTCCGGCTATGGAAATGATGGAAAACCCTACCGGGTTTACCACATTACCACAGCCTCCGCACACCCCCCAATTCCCCTCCGACTTTCTCCCCCTCTAAGAGAGAAATTTACGAGTTTCTTTTAGAGCCAAAAGGCCCACAGGGGGGCATATATTATCAATAGAATTTTTCCCTATTTTCGACAGCCCAAATTGAGCCTATATTTCTCTCTCACACCACCCCCTTATATCAGGTATATATTATCAATAGATTATTTCCCTATTTTTGATTGTTATTATAGCCTGTCCAGGAGAGCTTTTCAAGTCCCCTGGACAGGCTTCTTCACTTCTGGCATTAAGTCCTCTGGAACGTCTCCCAACGGCTTAGTATGTACGATTGCCACTTCCCAATATTTAGATCGGAAATTCCGTTTTAACCGTTGCTGCCGAGCTATCACCACATTTCCACTATAAAAAGAATCCTCCGGATTCTGCTCCATGGCCTCCCGCATCTTTTCATAGCTGCCGTTATATTTACCAGTTATGCCGATCTTGGCAATCAGCCACTCTTTCCCCTCCGGGAACATTTCATCTTCTATCTGCTTTCTTACTACCGATTCCGCAACCTCTACTGAATACGGACTTTGAATGATGGTTTCCCACAGTTTTACTTTATACAGCCGCTTTCTTCCGTCCCTAAACGAGTATTCTTTTTCTTCAGAATGTACTACGACATACCCGGGCCGCTCCTTTTTAGGCTTCAGCCCTCGATCTGCATTAGCCCGTTCTTTTGCGATTCGCAATAAATTAGCGTTCAGGTGGCGCTGGTGGGCGCTCTCCGCCCGCTCTGCCTCCAGGGCCGCCCTCCATTCCTCTGTCGCCTGGTTGGCCTTCAGAGCGGCTTCCTGGGCCTTTCTGTCGGCTTCTCTGTTAGCCTCTCTTATTTCTTTATCCGCCTCGGACTTTGTAATCCTGGCTTTCTGCTCCGCATCGGACAGCTGCCGCAACAGCTTGGCATATTCGGCCTCCGTCAAAATCACATGAGTACACTCTGGATCAGAATGGCCGCCAGGAACTTCCTTATAGCCAATCATTGTCTTTTTTACAAACTCGCCCATGGCAGCGTACCTCCTTACAGGCCCCGAATGTAGTTGTCGGCCACCACGCTGATCCGGTTATGGCCCAGGGCCTTGCTGCAGATCAGCATGGCCGCCTTGTCCAGCTTTTTCCCGGCCTCGTCCTTTCTGCAGGTATAGACCTGGCTCTGATACCGCTTCCCCGTCCCCCGGTTCACCCGGTCATAGGGAATGTCCTTGATCTCCCTGGCGTGGGCCTTATAGATGGCCGTGGCATAGTCTCCCCGGTACCCATGAATATCAGCACTGTTATGGACGTGCTGCCACACCTTTTCCTCTGCCGGCGTGCCGGCGATCCGCTCAATGATCTGCTCCGCATTTTTGCCGATAATCGGGCTTAAACGCTCACGTCCCCCCTTTCCGTTGCGAACATGGATAAACCACCCCTCCGGGAACATCCGGGCGTCCTGGAGCATTTCAAGCCGCTTTGTGACGCTCGGCGCCCTCTGCTCCACCGGGACGCTCTCCAGCTGGGAGATCTCCGCCTCGATCTGCTCTCTGGAAACCAAGTCTTTTCCCCGCAGCTCCTGCAGCTCCTTCCGTCGCAGCCCAGTCCCCCGGCAAAATTTAATCAGCTCGTCGTTGTTGGTCTTGGAGAAGTGCCGATCCCGCACCCGATCCCCGCGGCTCCGCTTGATGTCCTCCCGGTTCCGCTTGGGCGGCTTGAAATAGTTTTCGTCATCCGGCGAGATCCCGTACAGCTTCCCCATGGCCTTGGCCTCCAGCTGCACCGTCCAGGCGGACAGGCCCTGGTCTACTCTGACCTGCAGCCACTCATTGACATACTTTTTTGCGCTTTTCAGCGTAGTACATTCCGGGTGGTTCTCCTTGATGTACTTGATAAAATACTTTGTGTGTTTCCAGTAGCTCTTGTATGTATTAAAAGAGTAGATTTTATCCTTCTCCTCCCCATGAGCCGTAGCCTCTTTCTTGCTCTCGCCAAAGGCTTGCATCCCCGTGAGCCGGTCATAGGCTTGCTGGTGCAGATCCTTGGAATACGCTTTATTTCTTCTTCCCACCCGGTTCCTCCTTTTCGGCGTCAGTTTTGAAAATCTATAAATATAGTTTCCTACACAAATATAAATCTATATTCATATAAATAAAGTTTTGTAGATTTATAGTAATCTACAATTCTATATATTCAAGTCGTTCAAGCAAAGCCGCCTCATGTCAGCTCCCCTCGGAGACTCGGCACTCGGCAAATACACTTTTTAACGTCTTATGTGTGACGGGTTTGGGATCGCTCCCTACACTTTTTTGAGCTGCTTATGTGTGCAGCCCCGGTTTATTGAGATCTACGGCAGTTCGAGATCTGTCGGCACTTTTGTAGAGGGTGCGGCTCTCCAGGAGATCTACAGTATCCTGGCTACTATCAGAGGGTGGATACGGACACGATACATTTTGCTTACCCAGGCTTTCACAAAGATTACTTACTCTGGGGTCCATGGTGCGCTTTCCAGTTCACAAAGGTTACTTCGGCAAGCCCGCACACCATACAGGAGTATCAACCCTGATATGGCTTCTGTATTAGCAAACTGCTAAACCCCTGACCGGCAACTCCCGGCCAAGACGCTCTGGGCCTAATTACTATTTACCCTCGCCCAGACGAGCAATTTATATTTTGTGATGACCGCAGCCAACTCCAGCCGTTCTATCCATCACCGCCTTTCTGCTGGGCCGCTCTCTCTGACTCCACCGCCAATCAGCAGCCCTTTTCTGTTCAAGAACATCTTACCATACTATCCAGGGCGTGTCAACATATTCATGAAACTAACCGTATAACGGTTTACCCGTTCACGCACAGCGCAAACGGGTAAACCGTTATTTCTATAAGTAAGTTTTATTTATATTCTTTACAAAGGACTGTTTTTACTGTATAATTAGCATAAATAAAGTTTGCATAATCATTTATTTTTTGTAGAGATTTTATGATGTCTATTATAACTAAGCGTTCTTGGAAAATTCGCTTTTCCTTTATCTTCGTCTTTATTCCTGTATTTCTGTTCCTTTCTGCGTGTTCACTACGCCATACTTCACCTCTCCCCCTCAATGAAAGCGTTGTACATCTATTAGAGATCATGGGATACCACGATTGTAATATTCTTAGTCTTGCAGACTACGAAACTCTCGCCACACAATATGAAGTTTCAAATGAAGAACTTGAGTCAAGGGTACAGGAACTCTTTCGACAAAACCCCATAGAAATTAAGTCAGATAGGCAGGTGCTTGCTCACGGAGATTTCGCTAAAATCTCCTACCAGATATTCGACAAAGACAAACTTATCTTTGAATCCCCAAACCAGGTTGTCAAGGTAGGAATCACAAATTTTGATTATTTTATTGAGTCTTCTCTTTTGGGAAAGCAGATTGGAAAAACATACTCTTTTAATTATAATAACCCCACTCTATCAAATAATCCTCTAATCTGCTATGTCACCCCGTTATATATCTACACATTATCCGATTTTATTCCTAATGATGAGTCCATACGGGAGGTTTTTGGTGCCAATTCATTAGAAGACTTCTACTCGAATGTTCTCATTGACCTGGAAAACGAAAAAAAACAAGAATGCTGGGCACAAATACAAGCAGCCTTAATCGAAAATAGTACCTTCGAAATTAACGATGAAGTTTTGATCGCGGCAACCACATCCGTTGTTACCCAAGAAAAATTATATTCAGCAGTATTTGGTGAAGACTTCGAGGCCTATCTTTTCGATAACTATGGATTATCAAAAGCAGAATTTTACGATTTTTGTTATGATAAATGCGAGGATGATATAAAGCTTTACCTTGTTATTGGTGCCATTGCATATTGCGAAGATATTCATATGGATACATCGACATTTGAATCTTATTGTTTATCATACGGCCTCGATCCACTCTCAATTAACGAAGAAGACTCTTGTTATATCCATTACTATTACTTGAATGATTGTATTGTTGACCAACTCTGTAAATTAAAATAATTGTAAATTGTTGCTGGAAAGGTTAACAAGCTCTATTTCTATACGTTCCAGATCACTCACCTCAACAAAATATTCAGAAAGGAAGGTATCTCTGATGAAAACCATTTATGGCAAAAAAGTAATTTCCGTAGTTTTATCAATTATGATGCTGGTATGCATCGCACCTACTTTCGCTTTTGCTCAAGACAATTCTTCTGATTTGGTCCCCATAATTGACGAACGACTTTCTTTGCAAGAAAAATCTACGTTTTCTGATCTGGATGAAGCTTGGCTGGCCGAAGCTCCTGCGGAAGAACAATATAACACTCTTTTGGATAGCCTTTCCTCCCCCCTCAACTCCGACATTATGCCAGCATCGACCAATAATGGAGCAGCCGTGACCTTAGAAGACTATTATGGCGGAGCTTTTCTAAACAGCGAAAACGAGCTTGTCGTATATGTCACAACTTCTAATGAATCTCTTATCTCAGCTTTTTCCGATGCTTCCAACGGTGCGATTATTATCCCCGCTGAATTTACCTTGAATCAGCTTAATGACGCATATGCTGAATTGACTGCCACTATAAGTGATTTGAATTCTCAGGCGGCTCACGCGTCTATGTTAGATGCTGGTGGATCTGTCAATTATCTTTCCGATATCCGTGGCTGGACACTTTACCAACATCGTAACCGTATAGTGGTAAAAATCAATCAATTAAACGAAGATAAGAAAGCGTTCTTTTTAAGCTTATTTGATGACATTTCGCCAGATATGTTCGTGTTCGTAGAATCTTCTGGTGTCACGCCTACTGAAACCATTCGCCCAGGTTCTCAGTTGTGGTCCTCCTCAACCATTAGCCCTTCATTCAATCAGAGCGCAGGATTTAGAGGATATCGTATTAATGCCTCTGGAACCCGAATTTATGGTTTTACCGCAGCTGGCCACGGTCCGAAAAACGCTCTCTATAGAAACGGCACTAAAGTCGGCACCTTGTATGATTTTGTATATACTGGTTCCTATGACAGTGCATTCTATGATAGGACTTCTAATACTACCCTTACTAATCAAACGGCTTATAGCAATTCCGAGGGCGGCGACGATTCTGTCGTAACGCTTTCGACAAGCTCCTCGCTGCCTTCTTTGGAAGGCAAAACCATTGCCAAGGTCGGCGGAAAAACCTTCTATACCACAGGTACTGTTCTTAGTGTTAACGACTCTTGGGTTGATTCTTCTGGGGTCACACACAGCAATTTTATAGAGACAACTGCTCTTAACCTGCATGGAGACAGTGGCGGTTGTGCCTTTATTAAAGACGGAAGTTCGTACAAAATCATCGGCCAAATGAGTGGCTCTTATCATACTGGTTCTTCCCTAACAGCATCTACTTTTACCTCCAGCGTTATTGGTCAAGGTTGCCATGTAGGCACTCCTTTCGATTCTACCATTTACAGGTATTAAGCCGATGCGTGGAAATGCCATTCGAGGCTGGGGCCTTTTAGCTGCCGCATTATTTCTTCTTTTCTTTGTTTTTCTATTCTTCCGCTTCAATGACTCTCTCCTTGTTTCGGAGCCATCGGGTCTTGATGTAGTTTCCCTCCCTTATGTTCAATTTGATGTCATAGACGTTTCTTATACTGGCGCAACATATTCTGTTTCAAATAACGGAAAAGGTTCTATAAGCTTTGGACTTGACTTTGGCATTGAAGTACTAAGAAACAAGAAATGGATCGAAGTTCCACATTCCGATGTACTTACTTCTTCTATCCAAATAGAGCTGTTGCCCGAACAATCCGAGTCTTTTACTTGTAGTTGGGAAAACTCTTATGGTTCTTTATCTTCTGGGCAATACAGATTGGTGAAGTATATCGATGCTTATGAAGATGGAAGTCCACATTCTTATTGGGTGGCTTGCGAATTTATCCTATAGTGTCAATTTCCCAGAAAAGGAGACACCAAGTATGGTGTCTCCTTTTTATCTCCGTATATGCTGATAGTGATGACTTTTTTATTTTCCTTTTGACATTGTCAATCCTTAACTTAACCAAATAGCAGGGTATTATGCAAGTATTACTTGCATACGGCCAATTTCTCAAAAAAACCGAGCAAAACCGTCAACCAACTTCTGCTCGATTCTACTTATTTCAGATACTCGTCTAATCCAATACGCAAAAGCTCATTGATCGTCTCAGTCAGGTTTTTCTCCTTATCCAATGCCATTCGCCGCAACGCCTTATCTATATCCCGATCCAAAAAATACGACCGCTGCACACGATCCTTATTCTTTCCTTTCGCCGCTGTCTGCCGCTCCGAGCTTTCTGTCTCTGGCTCCCGGCCAGCTCCGATAATACTCTTAAACGCTGCTTCCTGGTCAAACTTCGCTTTCCCTGCCATCACGCATCTGCTCCTTTCAAAAATTCCTCTATAAAGGTCCTGTAATCGTCGGCCACAGTAGACTTCCCGGCATAGTCAAATATATCGGCCCGGTTCGCCTGGGCTTCCTCGATGGCCACCGCAGACCGAATATAGGTCTTGTAGATCGGCGCCGAGATGTATTCACTCAGCTGCTCTGCCAGTTCCTTGATCTGCCGGCTGATATTCGCCCTGGGATTAAACCTGGTAAACAGGATGCCACGGATCTTCACCCCAGGGTTACAATACTTCTGGACGCTGGTGACCGTCTCATTGAGCTGGGATATCCCGGCCGTGGCGAAGATCCCGGCTGTGGTAGGAATCAGAATATCGGTGGCGCAGGTAAAGGCATTCACCGTCAGCACCCCAAGAGAAGGCGGAGTGTCAATCACGATGAAATCATAGTTAGCCGCGACCGGCGCCACGGCTTCCTTCAGCCGGTGCTCCTTGCCGGTCTGGGACAGTTCCTGCTCGGCTCCGGCCAGCATGATATTTGCCGGAACAACGTCATAGCCGCCCTTCGTATGCTGAATGGCATCCTGAATGCTGACAGCCCGCTTCATGACTTCATATATCGTCTGGACATTATAGTTCTCTGCTCCGCAGGCCGTAGAGAAGTTTCCCTGGGGATCGAGGTCAATGCCCAGCACCTTGTATCCTTTCTCCGCCAGTCCTGCAGCAAGGGCCTGGGCCGTGGTGGTCTTGCCAACGCCACCTTTCTGATTGGCTACTGCTACTATCATTTGTCACACTCCATTTCTACAATTCTATTTTTATAGAAATCTATATATCTATCTTACTATATTTCTGTCTTTATAGCAATATAGTAATACAGAAAACAAGAAGAAAGCCAGCCAATCAAGGCCGGCTTTCTTCATTCCCATTTCCAGGGCGATTCAACTAAATGCACTGTATCATCAGAATCAGAACGGTAATAATAAAAGTCCGTTCCAAAGGCCCGAAAGCGAATATGCCACAAGCCGCAGAACTGAATCTTCTCAATATCCTTCGCTCTGATCCCAATAGTACGCTCTACATCCTCCTTCAGCTGCTCATCCGTATAGCGGCAATTCATATCATCCCTCCGCTCTCTCACGCGCCCACAGGCCCGCTGGAGACACACCAGGATGACCTGGCATATACCATCCCCCGTCATTGTACTCAAAGGAGACGGCCCGCCATGTGCCGCCATCGATCCGATCCGGAAGCAGTACCTCCATACCCTGGCCGCAGTGAATATCCCAGCCGTCCCAGGTCAGACGATCACGCTCCGGCTCATAGCCGATCTGCAAGACTTTTCGAGACATAGTTCTCCCTCCAATCAGTCCTCATAGTGTCCCCGGCAGGACAAAACGACGATACTGTCATTTTCAACGGTATAAACAAGTCGGTTCGTATCATCAATACGTTTACTCATGCCTTTGATCTTCCGCAGCAACTCCGCTTTTCCTATGCCCTGCACTGCCCCATCACGCTGCAGCTCCTGGAGCAGCTTATTGATCCGCTTCAGCGTTTTCTTATCCTCTGACTGCCAGTACAGGTAATCTGCCCAGGCGTCAGGCGAAAAGGTAATGTTATGTGCCATCGCCCGCCATCTCCTCCAGCTCCTCCATCGTTTTCACAATCCCAAAGCCGGCGCGCACCTGCTCCAGACCTCTTTCCAGCTTTCCAAGATAGGCAGCATTCCGCTCTGCCTTCTCCAACTCGTTAAATCGTTCCTCGCTGATGATCACCACGTTTTTTTCTGCTTTCCTGGTTACAATCACCGTCTCTCCTCTATCCGTCACCCTATCACAGAAATCCTTCAGGCGACCACGGGCAGTCGAAAAGTTAATAGCAATCATAAAAGACACCTCCTATCTATATTATGCACATTATCTTGTACTGTTTATTGTACCATATTTAGCTATCAAAAATCAAGTTCTCTATTTGGATCTTAATTATATATTAAATTTTTCTAATTTATCTTGTCATTTTTCATTTTTTATTGTATGATATGTATATATAATTTTGTTCGGTAATCACACTATTATAAACGAGAGGAGTCTTAAGACATGAAAAAAAAGTTTCTGTCCAGTGTAGTTGTCATAACCGTTGTCAGTTGCCTCACATTTCCAGCCTTCGCAATGTATGGACGTGTAATTGCCAACAGTACGATGGATGTTGGTGGCGGCGTAATTATGGATACATCAATTGATGGTACTGGCAGCGCTGAGGAAGTAATTGCAGACAAAGACGACGTTATGAACATCTATGCTAAAACTGTAATCGTAGATCCCGACGATTATATTCTGGCACAAGATGAAACCACTGAACACTATGTACGTCAAGCCTATAATAGTTGTTCTACTTCACTTAAAAGATCTGATTTAAAATTAGGTGTCTATTCTGTGTCAACTTTTGCAGCTACACGATATACTGATAACACAACAAATAACGATGTAGATATCGTAGGACAAGAAATTGTTATTGCTACAAAATCTGCTGAACCTAAACAAAATGTAGATAATACTGATGACGAATACGTTCATGTTTCTCTTTATGATCTAAGCAATAACAATGCTATTTTGAAAAACTCATTAAGTTCTATACCACAAAAAACCATTTTAGAAGTGTACGGTCAGCATCTCAGTCAAGCTGGGGTAGGCGATAAAATTCCTCAAATTTATGTAAAGCCAGACGGTAATTCCCTTTATATTGTTGATGAGACTCTCACTGATGGAGTAATGAAAACATATTATATCATTGACGGTGGAGTAGCAACTAAAGTCAAATGACTTGATTTTAAATTTATCATTTTATAAAATGATAAATTCATTATTAGAAGTATTTTTATCTTGAGCTAACTCATACCAAAAGTAAACAATCCCACCATTTTCGAATTGTTTTTGGATCAAGGCCAGTATCTCTGTGACAGTCTGCCTTGCGTCCTTCTGGGTGCTGCTGACGCCATTCTGAAACTCGCTCCTGGGCAGTACCACTCCCTACGGGCCTCCCCTGTTTTGCCTCTCCCATATCCCTCAAAATCGCCAGCTGCCCTCGCGCCAATCTTAAATGTTGTTCCTGCTTGCGCCAGTTCCGCTTATTTACAGGCATCGTCAGACCGGAGATCTTCGCTATATCATCCCTGGGAAATGTTACATAGTCCTCGTTGAACATTTCCAGAGCACACACCACATCGTCCTTCGTGAAACGGTTGATGTCCTCGATACTCATATCGTCATAGGGCTTCAGCAGCGAAAAAGCATCCTCACGCAGCTCCTCCTCACTGATACCGCACTTCTTCGCATAAATCGCCAATGTCATAATACCGTAGAACCGATGGCCAACTCTGATCTCATCCCCGATCCGATGCAGCCACCAGTCATAAAGATCCCGCTTGACCGTCCAACGGCCCCGCCGCTCCTTCTTGACGATCCTCCGCTCATACCAGTCTGGATATTTCTCCTTCGCTTCCTCCAGAGAAAGCCGTCCCTTCCGCATGAGGCCCAGGAGTTGCTGCTGCTCTCCATTGCTATCTGGGATAAACTCCAACAATTCCTCTATCGTCACCCGCCCGCCGAGCCGATAGGCTGTCACAGGATATTCCCGGCCCAGCTTGGAGCCAGACCCGACCACTCGAAAGCCCTGCAGAATACCTTGTACCTGCGGCTCTTTGATGGTGGAGGTGTACCTGTTCCATATCTGCCGGGTGAGGGAGTATTTCAGCTCCTTCAAACATTTCTGATTATGCGGATACATAGGGATCGGCTCCTCCAGGACATAATACAGGTGAAGTCCCGTCCCGCTGTTTACAACAAAGGTCGCCTTGGGCAGAATATCCTTGTTCATCTGGTGAAGTGTGTCCCGGAGCTGCGGCATCCCGACCCCATCCAGATCAAAAACCAGGGCATAGAGATACCGAGCATTCTTGCCGCAGCGGCGGCGTCCAAAATAGGACAGAGGAGACATGATGGTAAAGTCCGTATCAAAGACCTTCGACAGCTCTGAAAGCTCATCGGTAATAGTATAGCGTTTGGCCTTACCTTCCTCCTTGATCTCCAGAGCGATCCCTGCGGCCTTCGGCGGCACCGTCACCGCGATCCCGTTGCCCTTCGCGTCCTCATAATGGCCCTTCCGCTCAAAGCTGCCCACGGGGAAGATATCCCGGTAAAACTCAAAGGGCGTAACCGGCTCCAGAAATGTCTCCAAATGTTTATTCTTTTCCCTGTACAATTCCTGCAGCCGCTCCATAGCGGCCTGCTGATCCATAGCCATACGCACACCTCCAAAAGAAAAAGTAGCAAAAAGAAAAACCGCTGCGGCGGGAATCGCCTGCGGGCGGGAAGGGGGGAAAGGGGGAGCCAAAGAGCGGCCCCTTCGGGGCCTTAAAGAGAAAG
>OCHM01001469.1_pt1 | contig 10904 bp, 9 predicted proteins | sample 1538901 | NCBI WGS metagenome assembly OCHM01 (sample SAMN04571734, study PRJEB22368) | human gut metagenome | biome: human gut; material: stool | host: Homo sapiens | place: Luxembourg | collected 2012-11-08 | reverse complement strand
ACAGTCAATAAGGGTTATAGGTTACCTTTATCAACCTAAATACATTATATAAGGAGGGAGAAAAATGGAAGCTTTATATGATTACTTGTTGAAAAACTTTGAGCCCAATAAGCCTATCTTCTTAAGTGATGTTAAGACTAGCGGTATCAATTATGCTAATATCAGAAGACAGATGAAGAATCTGGTTGATTCCGGAAAAATCAAACGGTTTGATAGTGGCATTTATTTTCTTACGACTAAGACTATTTTTAAGTCAGGTTCTGAGCTTTCTCCTGATGATGTTCTTGAATATAAATATCTTTTGAGTGACAATAAGCGCTGTGGTTATATTAGCGGCCTTATGTTTTTTAATCAGCTGGGCCTGTCGACGCAGCTGCCGATGGTTTATGAGGTGGTTTCCAACAAGGCTACAAAAGACCGCCGCGAGACTACTCTCGGAGGCTCAAAGGTTGTTGTTCGTCGCCCTAAGGTGACTGTAACTGAGAGGAATTATAAGATTCTGCAGTTTTTGGATCTTATCAGAGACATTGATATGTATTCTGAGGTTACTGGCGCTTCTTTAAAGGAAAAGCTTTACCGGTACATGGATAAGTCTGGGCTGACTGTCAACGAAATGAAACCTTATTTTTCTTATTATCCCGATAAGCTGTATAAGAATCTTGTGGAAACGGGGGTTATCTTTAATGGTATATTTGCATGAGAATCGTGAACAATTTCTTCAGGCGCTCAGATTAACATATAAACAGACCAGGCAGATGATGCAGATTATAGAAAAAGATTATTATGTTACTGTATTGCTTAAACTGCTAGCCGAAAAAATTCCTTTTATTGTTTTCAAAGGCGGGACTTCACTCAGTAAATGTCATAAGGTAATTCGTAGATTTTCCGAGGATATAGATCTTACAATTGATGTTTCTTTATCCCAAGGACAGAAAAAGAAAGTCAAAAAAGCAATACTTGATTCCGCTGAAGAACTGGGAATGGTAATTGAAAATGTCGATGAAACCAGAAGCCGTCGTGATTATAATCGTTATGTTGTTGCGTATGATTCGGTTTTGGCTTCTTCCAGTTCCATTGTGAAATCTGCGGTTTTATTGGAAACATCTTATACGGCAGTATCTTTCCCGACTGTTTTACTGCCTGTATATAGTTATGTTGGTGATATGATGCAGCATGAGGCTCCTGAATTTATTGATACTTTTGGCTTAGATCCTTTTATGATGAAAGTACAGGGAGTAGACCGTACTTTAGTTGACAAAGTTTTTGCTGTTTGTGATTATTATTTATCTGGAAAGGTTGCCAAGCATTCTCGTCATCTTTATGACATTTATAAATTATTACCATTGGTATCGCAAGATGATACGTTCAAAGATTTGATTAAGGAAGTGCGCGAAGTTCGAGCACAATCCTCTATTTGTTTTTCTGCTTTGCCAGATGTTGATGTAAGTGGATTGCTTAAAGAAATAATTAAGGAAAATGTTTACAGGAATGATTATGAAAATCTGACAATACAGTTATTAGAAGAAAATATTTCGTATGATATGGCTATAGAATCATTAAAAAAATTGGCTGAAAGCAAGTTTTTTGATTCTTAGCTTCTCCAAAAAACTCAACACCGCCCGACAGTATTACCAAGTGATGCTGCCGGGCTTTTTTACGCCTGTTAAATTTTTTACCTAAATTTTACAGGCATTTTTTCTGATTTACGTATATAATTATAGCGAAAGAGTATTGATTGGTGGTGTTTTGCATGATTTTCTGCGTGGAGGATGAACAAAATATTTGCGAGCTGGAGGTTTACACCCTGCAGTCCGTTGGCATGGAGGCACAGGGCTGCGGCAGCGGCCGAGAGCTTTTCGCCTTGCTGGAAAAGCAGGTGCCGGAGCTGATTGTTTTAGATATTATGCTGCCGGATGAGGATGGCGTGAGCATGTTAAGACGTTTGCGCGCTGATAAGCGCTATGCGAATATACCTGTGATTATGGCTACGGCCAAGGGCTCGGAGTTCGATAAGGTTAAAGGCTTGGACAGCGGTGCCGATGACTATATCGCCAAGCCCTTCGGTATGTTGGAGATGGTTGCGCGCATCAAGGCTGTGCTGCGCCGCTGCGCAGCACCACGCCCCGGCGAGGATGAGGGAGAAATCATCCGCATCGGTCGGCTGGAGGTCAACCAGCTGGAGCATAAGGTGAGCGTAGGCGGCAGTGAGGTTGTGCTGACGCTGAAGGAATACGAGCTGCTGCGCAAGTTTTTGCAGCATCCCGGTATTGTCTTTTCGCGCGACAAGCTGCTTAACGATATCTGGGGCTATGAATTCAGCGGTGAAACCCGTACCGTTGATGTACATATTCGTACCCTGCGCCAGAAGCTGGGTGATGCCGGTGAGCTTATTGAAACTATCCGTGGCGTTGGCTACAGAATGGCGGCCGTAAAATGAAGCAGAGGCTTTTTCGCAGCATACTGCTGCTGACAGGGGCAGCGGTAGGCCTTGTTTTGCTGCTATTCTTCTGGGTTTCCTGCCAATATATTGCGCAGGACAGCTTCGCCAGCCTTAAGCGTGAGGCTAATCTGCTGATTGTGGCCGACGGAGAGGGCAATGTGCCGGTGAGCGAGCTGCAGCGCTTGCAGCTTGCCGACCGCTTAACGCTTATTGCACCGGACGGGCACGCCTTGTATGACAATTATGCGGATGCCGAATCTATGGAGAACCATCTGCAGCGCGAGGAGGTGCAGGAGGCACTGAAAGGCGGTGAGGGCCGCAGCCAGCGTGCCTCCGAAACCATCGGCAAAAATATTTTGTACTATGCAGTGCGTCTGTCGGATGGCAATGTACTGCGCCTGTCGCGCACGAATGACGCCGTTTTTCAACAGTATAAAATAATTCTTGGTTACTTTGTGCTGCTGGCACTGGCAGTTTTGTGCGGTGCCTTTTGGGCAGCCAAAACAATTACCGCCAGAATACTGCGACCATTGGAAAACCTTAATCTGGAGCAGCCTGATTCGGAAGCTGTAGTTTATCCTGAGCTGAAGCCGATTGTGGAGTATTTTGAGCTGCAGCAGGAAAAGCTGCAGAAGGAAATGCGCCGCTATAAAAATAAAAAACAGGAGCTGAAGGCCGTAACCAATAATATGGATGAAGGCCTGCTGTTCCTTAATCCGGTTTGGGAAATCGAATCGATTAATAAAAGTGCCGTGAAATTCTTCGGTAAGGAAAAGCAGGAGCTTTTGGGAACGAGCTTTTTTATGCTTGATGACAGTGACGAAATCCGTCAGCTTTTGCAAAAGATTGAGCAGGAGGGCAAGGGGCGTCTGGTAATCAACCGCGGCAGCAGCTATTATCAGCTAAACGGTAGCAGAATTACCGATAAGGGCTTTGTGCTGCTGATTATGGATGTGACGGCGCGTACTGCTTCGGAAAAAATCCGCCGTGAGTTTTCGGCTAACGTTTCGCATGAGCTGAAGACACCGCTGCAGTCGGTGCTGGGCTATTCGGAAATTATGCTCAGCGGGCTGGTAAAGCCGGAGGATACCAAGCGCTTCTTGCAGAAAATCAACGATGAGGCGCACAATCTGCTGCGCCTGATTGATGACATCATGCAGCTGTCGAAGCTCGATGAGCTGACGCATGATATGATGGAGGAATTTACACTGCAGGATGTGGCGCAGAGTGCGCTGGCACGCCTGAAGGACAAGGCAGGCAGATTGCAGGTCAGCCTGCAGCTTGTTGACAGCACCGGCGGCGACAGCAAGCTGCTGGGAATTTCTTCGCTGATGGAGGAAATTTTCTTCAACCTGTTGGATAATGGTCTGAAGTATAATCATCCCGGTGGTGAGGTTACGCTGCGCCTGAGCGAAGGAGAAAATAAGTATACGGTGAGCGTTGCCGATACCGGTATGGGCATTCCCGGCAGTGAGCTGCCGCATATTTTCGAACGTTTTTACCGTGTCGATCGCAGCCGTCATAAGGCGATTGAGGGTACTGGTCTTGGTCTTTCCATCGTCAAGCACGGCGTAGGCTTCCATGGCGGCAGCATACGCGTGGTGAGCACTGTGGGGCAGGGGACGGAGTTCATCATGAAGTTCCCAAAGCCAAAGTATGAGGCGGAAAAATAAGCGCTTTATTTATGTATACAACACAGAGCTCCCAAGATGTGATACAATAGGAGCAGTACTATGAGTGCTGCTCTTAATTTATTTTGAAGGAGGACGCAGATATGCGAGTTGTTTTAACTATCGTAGGCAAGGATAAGGTAGGTATTACCGCTAAGGTGAGCAATGCTTTAGCAGAAATGAATATTAACATTATCAACATCAACCAAAACATTATGCAAGGCTTTTTCAATATGGTGCTGATTGCTGATATGGCAGAGGCTAATGTGCCCATTGCCGAAGCACGCGACAAAATGGCTGCGCTGGGTGAAGAAATCGGCGTAGAAATCCGTCTGCAGAGCGAAGAGATTTTCAGCGCAATGCATCGTATATAGGAGGCTGTCATGTTATTCAATACTGACGATATTTTAGAAACTACGCGCATGATTACCCAAAACAAGCTGGACGTGCGTACTATCACCATGGGCATCAGCCTGCGTGATTGCGGTCATCCGGATATCAAGGTAACAGCGCAGAAGATTTATGATAAGATTTGCCGTAAGGCAGAGCATCTGGTAAAAACCGGTGAAGATATTGAGGTTGAGCTGGGCGTGCCCATTATCAACAAGCGTATTTCCGTAACGCCGATTTCCATGGTTGGCGAAAGCTGCGACAGCAACGATTATGTACCGCTGGCACAGGCTTTGGATAACGCAGGCAAGCAGGTTGGCGTTAACTTCATCGGCGGCTTTTCCGCTCTCGTTGACAAGGGCTATACCAAGGGCGACCGCAATCTGATTGCGTCTATTCCGGAAGCATTAGCAGTTACCGATATTGTCTGCTCTTCCGTAAGCGTTGGCTCTACCAAATGCGGTATCAATATGGATGCTGTAAAACAAATGGGCGAGGTTGTGAAGGCTGCTGCCGAGCGTACTGCTGACCGCGATGCAATCGGCTGCGCTAAGCTGGTAGTATTCTGCAATGCTGTGCCTGATAACCCGTTCATGGCAGGTGCCTTCCACGGCGTAACTGAACCGGAAAGCGTCATCAACGTTGGCGTAAGCGGACCGGGCGTTGTTAAATACGCACTGGAGCAGGTGCGTGACGGCGATATCGGTATGGTAGCCGAAACGATTAAAAAGACTGCCTTCAAGATTACCCGCGTCGGCCAGCTGGTAGCACAGGAGGCTGCACGCCGCCTGAATACCCAGTTCGGCATTATCGACCTGTCTCTGGCTCCGACTCCGGCAATCGGCGACAGTGTTGCGCATATTCTGGAGGAAATTGGTCTGGAAAGCTGCGGCGGCCCTGGCACTACCGCTACCCTGGCTATGCTGAACGACGCAGTTAAAAAGGGCGGCCTGATGGCTTCCAGCTATGTTGGTGGCCTGAGTGGTGCGTTTATCCCCGTAAGTGAGGATGCAGGCATGATTGCTGCGGTAGAACGCGGCGCTCTGTCTTTGGAAAAACTGGAGGCTATGACCTGCGTATGCTCCGTAGGTCTTGATATGATTGCTATTCCCGGCGATACTACGGCAGCAACCATTTCCGCAATTATTGCCGATGAAGCTGCTATCGGTATGATTAACAATAAAACTACTGCAGTACGTCTGATTCCTGTTCCAGGTAAGGACGTAGGCGACCGCGTTGAATTCGGTGGTCTGCTGGGTTATGCGCCTGTTCTTGGCGTTAAGAAGTTCAGCGCTGAAAAATTCATCAACCGCGGCGGACGTATTCCTGCACCGGTAAGGAGCCTGACGAACTGATGCGCAAGGCTCAAAGAGAAGCTATTCTGGCCAAGCTGGAGGAAACCTACAAGGGCAGCAAGACGGCGCTGAATTATAATTCACCGTTCGAGCTTTTGGTAGCGGTAATCCTTTCGGCCCAATGTACGGATGAACGCGTAAATGTGATTACGGCGCGTATGTTTCCGCGTCTGAACACGCCGGAAAAAATGGGCGCCCTGACGCAGGAGGAAATGGAAGCGGAAATCCGCGACTGCGGTTTATATCATGCCAAGGCTAAAAACCTGCTGGGAATGTGCCATATGCTGACGGAGCGCTTCAACAGCGTGATTCCGGATGACATCAAAACGCTGATGGAATTGCCGGGCGTGGGGCAGAAAACGGCGAACGTTATCGCCAGCATTATCTATAACATTCCGGCGCTGGCGGTAGATACACATGTTTTTCGTGTGTCGCATCGTCTGGGGCTGGCGAAGGGCAAGGACCCGCTGGCTACGGAAAAGGAGCTGGAAAAAATTATTCCGCGTGAAAAGTGGAGTGACGCGCATCACTGGTTTATCTGGCACGGGCGCAAAATCTGCAAGGCTCGCAAGCCGCTGTGCCGTGGCTGCGTTGTTGTAGAGGAATGTCCGTTCAAAGAGAAAAACTTTGAGTAAGTCTGCCTGGTACTAAACGCGTAAGCGTTTACAGGCGGTGCTTGCGGTAGAAGTGCTGACATAAGTTATAAGTAAAAAACGAAGCAAAAAATTGGCCTGCAACCCATGAGGGTAGCAGGCCTTTTGCATGCGCAGATTTGCTTTTTCAGTGTCCGCAGAAGATGGACTTTTTTTGGTGGATTTTATGCTGTCTTTTTATGACGCACACAGTTAGCAGCGGCTTCACCTTGCTACAGGCTGAGTTCACATCTATGTCAAAAAAATGTCTTTTGTGACAAAAATCTTTCACATTCTCTTCTTTGTAATAATTATTAAAGTATAAAATATATAAAAGAGAAAATTCTAACAACTCTGATTAATGCGTAAAAGTGACGAATGAAAAATTGTGTATGAATATTTTACTATTTAGTGTCTTTATGAAAAATACGAAAGTTTGACGTACGGAGACAAAAAGAGTACAATTAAAGCAGGTAAAGGAGACGAACTGCTAAATTTTCAAGGCCTTGAATTTTAGTACCACCTTATCTGAGTTATATTTGATTAACGAAATGCTTTGTAACGAGGATTAAGCTTGCGTCACTGTGGCGCAGCGTGGAAAAGGGGGATTGAAAATGAAAAAGAATAGAAAGCAAACTGCTTTGGCAAAGTGCGTGCTGGCGACAATTATGGCGATGGGCATGATGGGTTACACTACTGTGTGGGCTGACACTCCTACCCCATCTCCTGTTGACAAGACTGTTTCCAAAGACGCTGCAGGACAGATTTATGATGCTTCTCATAATTATCACCAGGGTTACTTCTGGACTGATTTAGGACATGCGCAGGTACAGATCGGCTCCGGCGAGCAGATTGAATTGTTTACACCTTTTATTTATCATACTCATAGTGAGGTATGGAATCCGAAGGACAGACGTTATGATCCTGTGCATACGGGCGACAATTCCGAAATGAAGTGCAAAGAGTCTATGAGCAGAATTACTGTAGGTGAATTTGACAGAATTATCAAATCTCTCTACACTAATGATATCACCATGGCAAAGACCATTTACGGTGAAGCAGGTCAGGCAGGCCTGAAGGATACTGTTATTAAAGCGGTTAGAGCAACTCCCGGTCAGGGTAAGACAGTCAATACCTATGAGTTGGTAAGAGCTAATGATGAGGTGGTTGCTGCAGCCATTGTTGATACCGATACCAAGATTACTGGCAATGAATTGACCTTTGCAAACGGCACGCTGACTTCCAAGATTACTGATAATGCCGGCGGAGTTTACACCGACAGCGTAGACGGCATTGCTTCTCAAGGCTGGGTAAACGAGCAGATGCAAGGTATTGTTGATACTAATACCACTAATACCGGCATGGAAGGAAGCCTGGATGAATATGGCAAGCTGACGGTAAAGGTTAAGGATTCTGACCAGCGCAGCGTACAGGCAGAGGTAGAAGGCATTGCTTCCCGCAGCTGGGTAAATAATCAGTTGGAAGGCATTGCCGGAACCGATACTGTTACTACCGTAGAATCTAAAACCAATATGCTGAAAATCACCGATGAAGGCATCGATGGCAACCATGCGTATAAGGTTGATATCAACGGCAATCAGTTGGGTGACTTTGTACAGCAGTATGATACTAACACTGTTACTACCGCACAGGCTGACGGCAAAGGTTATGTAAATGTTACCGAAATGGTTGATGATAACGGTAATTACAATTACACCGTAGGTATTAACGAAGATAAGCTCATGCAAACCATTCAGGAAAATGATACCAATACCATTACAACCGCTGAATCTGTTCACGATATCATTACTGTAAATAATAGCATGGAAGGTCAGGAAGACGGTAAGAATTATCAAATCGGTATCAATGAGGACGCTCTGAAGGGCTATATCAAGGAAACTGCACAGGATACCGATACTGTTACTACCGTAGAATCTAAAACCAATATGCTGAAAATCACCGATGAAGGCACCGATGGAAACCATGCGTATAAGGTTGATATTAACGGCGATCAGTTAGGTGATTTTGTACAGCAATATGATACTAACACCGTTACTACCGCACAGGCTGACGGCAATGGTTATGTAAATGTTACCGAAATGGTTGATGATAATGGTAATTATAATTATACTGTAGGCATTAACGAAGATAAACTCATGCAAACCATTCAGGAAAATGATACCAATACCATTACTACTGCGCAGGCTGACGGCAACGGTTATGTAAATGTTACCGAAATGGTTGATGATAACGGTAATTACAATTACACCGTAGGCATTAACGAAGATAAGCTCATCCAGACCATTCAGGAAAATGATACTAATACTATCACTACCGCAGAATCCGGTCATGCTATCATTACTGTAAATGACAGCGTGGGCGGTGGCGATTTGGATGATAAGAATTATGTAATTGGTATTGATGAAGATGCTCTGAAGGGCTTCATTCAGGAAAACACCCAGGATACCAATACCGTTACTACCGTTGCTGTAAATACCAATATCCTGACGATTGAAGATAATGGTGAAGACGGCAACCATGCATATGAGCTTGGCATTAATAGCGAACAGCTGGGCGATTTTGTTAAGCAGTATGATACTAACACCATTACTACCGCGCAGGATGATGGCAATGGTTATGTAAATGTTGCTGAAGCTGTTGATGCAGACGGTAACTACAAATACACCGTAGCATTTGACGAAGGCAAGCTCATCAATACTATCAAAGAAAACGATACTAACACCGTTACTACGGTAGCCGATGATGGCAATGGCTATGTAGCGGTAACTGACGCAATGGATGCGGACGGCAACCACAACTATACCGTAGCTTTTGATGAGAACAAGCTGAACCAGACCATTGAAGCGAAGGATAAGTTCGTTAATAGCGGCAATATCGGTGCAGACGGCAAAATTACTCTTAATGTAAGAAACGGCGAAGATGTTAAGCTGGAAGGCCAACTGAAGGATGCACAGCTGACTGCCGTTGAGAGAGATAAGGAAGCCGGCACTGCTACTTTGGTAGTAAAAGACGGCTACAACAATGAAGAAGTACGCAGACTGACGATTGACGATATCGCCAGCAAGGTACAAAATGATAGAGAGCATGCCGAATTCAGAGAACATTTTAATGAACTCGATTATCGTGTTGACAACCTCGGCAGCCGCGTTGACAAGGTTGGCGCCGGTGCCGCCGCTCTCGCAGCGCTGCACCCGATGGATTTCGATCCCGATGACAAGCTGACCTTTGCTGCAGGCTATGGCAACTACAAGGGCAAAAACGCTGCTGCGGTAGGCGCATTCTACCGTCCGGATGAAAAGGTTATGCTGAGCGTAGGCGGAACCTTCGGCAACGGCGAGAACATGGTGAACGCAGGCATTTCCTTCTCCCTGGACCGTACCGCACGCGTAAGCAATTCTCGTACAGCGATGGCTAAGGAAATCGTGGACCTGAGAGCGAATGTAGCTAACCTCACCGCATTGGTAGGCCAGCTGACCGCAGGCATGGGCGGCACGATTGAGATGGACAGAATGAAGCTCTTCCCGGATGTTCCCGAAAACCACTGGGCTTACGAATACATCGGCCGTCTGGCGGCAGCAGGCATCGTTGAGGGTTATCCTGACGGCATGTTCAACGGCAACCGCATGATGAGCCGCTACGAATTCGCAGCAATGCTGTACAGAGCGCTTGAAAAAGGCGTGAAGCTGGATCACAAGCTGGTTCGTGAATTTGAACCTGAAATGGGCCGCATCCATGTTGCCCGTATCTCCGGTGCGGATGGCGACAGAGGCAAGATTGAACGTGTACGCGTATACGGCGGCGACAATCGTGACCACTACGGCAGCAAGCTGAAATGAAAATGCAGACAGCTGCATACTCCAAACCTAAATAAACAAACACTCCCTTTTCTATAATTAAAAGAGGAGAACACCTAGTCCTTTACAGGATAAAAGGTGTTCTCCTCTTACTTTGTTTTACATAGTGTTTTGTTTAATCCCAGCGCTTGAGCATGTCCTCAATAATTTCCTTATTGGTTTTGCGGCGCTTCTTCTCGTAGTTACGGAAGTTGTTATCTCTGTGGTCGGTGGAGTAGTCGGCGTAGTCGAAGTCATCGTCGCTGCGTTCGTAGCTGCGGTTGTAGTCGCCGTGGCCATCGTCCAAGGAGAGGGGGATTTGTTTTGTGTAGGTATAGGGTTGTGTGTACATGATTGACCTCATAGATTTTGGAAGAATTGGCGTCGCAATTAATATATCCTTACGCTTGGTTTTCGAGAGAGCCTCTCCTTGGGGAGAGGTGGCATCGCAAAGCGATGACGGAGTGCACTAGTCAACAAATTTTAGACACAAATCATAAAAAAATATACAACAAAAAATTATCTGTTAGTCAGATATCCGTTCGTAATGCAACTTGCGATAT
>OCHM01001466.1_pt1 | contig 10913 bp, 9 predicted proteins | sample 1538901 | NCBI WGS metagenome assembly OCHM01 (sample SAMN04571734, study PRJEB22368) | human gut metagenome | biome: human gut; material: stool | host: Homo sapiens | place: Luxembourg | collected 2012-11-08 | reverse complement strand
GGATTTGGGGACAGAAGCTGATGTCTTCTGCTTACTCGAGAATGACTGGGAATAGGGGGATTGGTTCTCTTGGGCATCTGTCTAATGAATTAAATAATAAAAAAGGGGAAAAATATTTGGGAATGAGGATGGATGTAGTTTACTAATTAAGTAATTATAAGTAAAAATAATTATTTAAAGGAAAATATTGACACAGAACAAAGGCTGTGTTATGCTGTTGCTATGTTCATAAATTTATTTAATAATTAGTAGAGGTTTATTGGGATTGTGTCTTAAGTAGAAAGGCGGGAAACATTGCAGGGAGATGTTATAGATTCATGGGAAGAGAGACTTCGGCTTACTTTAGACCATTTTCGTAATGAGAATATGGCGGATTTTCGTAAGAATTCCGAAGCATACAGGCGTGAGAGAAGAAGAGGAAGCCTATGCGAAGCTGGACACGCTGAATCTGACAGAGGAGCAGAGGGAGGTTATTGAAGAGGCTTTTGAGGCTCAGAGTGCAGCGGAGGCAGAGTATGCGACAGAGAGTTATTTTTGTGGAATAGCAGATTGTATCCGTTTTTTGAAATATATTGAGGGGACAAGAAGCAAGTAATGTGGTATTTGGACATTTTATCCTCTTACAGCAAGAAGACTCCGACCTCTAAGGTGGGAGATGAATTGCCAGGCTATTAGAATTTAAATTATATTTGGAGGAAGATTGCGTATATAATATTTTTCTAAGATGAACAGAGATGGGGACAATGATAGAAACTGGATTAAGAGATTAAGCGGGAATCCCTGGCAATTCAACTACCGGGGACTTTACATAAGGATAAAGAGTCGAAAAAGATTGAATATATGAGATTTTCCTTGAAAAGAGGTATAGGGTTTGATATAATGTTTTATTGACTATGGGCTGAGGAAAAATTTTAAGTCCCATGATAAATGAAGATAGATACACTGTTTGAATGCCGGTAAGTACGGCACAGGGAAAGTAGGAGGAAGAAGAATGCATTGGTCTGAGAAGATTGCAAAGGATATTATTAAGAGATCTCCGGACAAGGAAGAGTACGTTTGTGCAGCGGGTATTAGCCCATCCGGATCCATTCACATCGGTAATTTTAGAGATATAGCAACAAGTTATTTTGTATATAAGGCTTTAATTAAACAGGGCAAGAAGGCTCGTCTGTTATTTTCATGGGATGAGTTTGACCGTTTCAGAAAAGTACCTGTTAATGTTAAAGAAGTAGCACCAGAATTAGAGAACGAGATTGGTAAGCCATATGTAGACGTTAAGGATCCATATGGATGCTGTTCTTCTTATGCAGAACATTTTGAGAAAGAGTTCGAAGCATCTCTTTCACGTTTTGGAGTAAAGGTTGACTTCCGCAGACAGAGCGAGAACTACCGCAGCGGTAAGTATGCGAAGTATGTTATTCAGGCTGTACAGAAGAGACGTGAGATTTTTGATATTCTTGATAAGTTCCGTCAGCAGGTTGCAACACCAGAAGAAAGAGAAGCATATTATCCAGTAAGTATTTACTGCCCGGTATGTGGTAAGGATGAGACTACTATCACATCTTCTTCTGAAGATGGAGTAACTTGTGAGTACACATGTAAGTGCGGACATAAGGGAACATGGGATTTCAGCAAGGACTTTAACTGTAAGCTTGCATGGAAGATTGACTGGCCTATGCGTTGGATGATTGAAGGCGTTGACTTTGAGCCGGGCGGAAAGGATCATGCCAGCCCAGGAGGAAGTTACGATACAAGTAAGATTATTGCTAAGAAGATTTTCGGAGCACAGGCTCCTATGTTCAAGGGATACGAGTTTGTAGGTATTAAGGGAACAACAGGTAAGATGTCTGGTTCTACAGGTCTTAACCTTACACCAGATACATTACTTAAGATTTATCAGCCAGAAATGATTTTATGGCTTTATTCTAAGTCAGAACCAAACAAGGCATTTGATTTCTGTTTTGATGATGAGATTTTACGTCAGTATTTTGAGTTTGATAAGATGCTCAAGGTATATCAGGCAGGTAAGGGTAAGAACTACGATTACATCGAAGGTATCATGCATAACTGTATGATTGAAGGGCGTGAGCTTTATCCGGTACCAATGCAGCAGATTGTAAACTTTGGTTCTGTTGTAGACTTTAATGCAGATATGCTTGAGACAGTATTCGAGAAGATTGGTACTCCATATAAGAAAGAGGAGTTTGCAGAGCGTCTTGAACTTGCAAAATACTGGTTAGAGAAGTGTTCCCCTGAGAACATGAATACTCTTCTTGGATATAGAAACTGGGATTTCTATAACACTTTGAATGAGGTAGAGAAGAAGGAGATTCAGTTACTTCATGACTTTATTGCTAAGGGAGAGTATGATTTAGATGCTCTTAACAGCTTTATTTACACGATTCCAAGAGAAGCAGACCCAGACTTCCAGGAAGAGAATAAGAAGACTGCACAGGCACAGTTCTTCAAGAATGCATATAACCTTATGATTGGTAAGGCAGCAGGCCCAAGACTTTACTTATTCCTGTTTGCTGTAGAGCCACAGAGATATCTTGGACTTCTTGATTTCTCCACTCCACAGACAGAGGAAGAGAAGACTCTTGCAGCAGAAGCAAAGGCTGAGGCAGAGAGAAAAGCTGCTGAAGAAGAAGCAAGAAGAAAGGCTGCCGAGGAAGAGGAAGCTCGTAAGAATGCAATCGCACCAATCAAAGAAGAGATTACAATTGATGAGTTTGATAAAGTAGATATGCGTGTTTGTAAAGTTATCAACTGTGAGATTGTAAAGAATGCTAAGAAACTCTTAAAACTCACATTGTTTGATGGATTAGATGAGAGAGTTATTGTATCCTCTATCCGTGATGAGTACACACCAGAAGAACTTATCGGAAGAAAGATTATCGTAATCGCTAACTTAAAACCAGCAAAGTTTGCTGGAGTGAAGAGCAATGGTATGCTTATTGCAGCAAGCGGAGATGATTTTGGATGTAAGATTATCTTTGTTGATGACTGCGTACCAGAAGGAACAGCAATTCACTAAAATATTTTTCAAACACGCTCTAAAGTGCTTTTACGATATTTTACAAAGAATACAGACAGATAAAATATATAATGCACGTCATATTTTGCCAGGCTGGTATAATGTGGCGTGCATATTTTTATAATAATTTTGCAGGAAGCGGGTAAGGGGATGTTATAGATGAATAAAAAAGAAAAGAAACTTATCGGAGCATTGATCGGACTTGCGAAAGCATGTAATGTTCACTTAAAAACAGAGAATACAGATGGTATTATTATAAAGAGTCTTGCGTCAATATTTCCTTTAGAGGAGAATGGCGAAGAATTATTACAACGTGTCCGTGAAGAAAAGCTTGCGGTAGCCCCAGATTGTGCCACCTGTTTTGCGCCTTGCGGCAATACAGACGAGTATAACCTGGATGAGCTGCAAGCGTCTGGTATAAGTGAGACTGTACGGGATTTAAAGTTTCAGCTTTTGAATGTAAGTCATGAAATCGCTTCTGGAATGGTATCTTATACAATAAACAGCACAGAAGAAAACATAAGCTTATTGTATAAGGCATTATGTGTGGTCAGTTATGATGTAGACGAAGAGAGGGTGCAGACTGTCCTTAAAGAACTGCAGAGGATTACAATATAATAAAAGGAGAAAAACAAACAGATGAATACTATCTGTTTGTTTCTCTCATCCCACAAATCAGCTTTTATTTTTTGCATTAAAACAGTAGAAAGTCACGGTGTCCCCAGATTCTAATGTTGCAGTATACCCTGCTACAGAGTCTTCGAATAAATCTTCTTCATCGATTTTGTCGTAGGAAATGACAGCAGGAATGGTAATAACACCTTCCTGTCCTGCAAGGTTGAACTGGATTTCATCATCATCTGCATAATAATTAAAGAAGCAGGAGTCAAAAGAAATCCAGATTTTGTTGATTCGTATATTTCCCATAATGCCGCGATAGTTGCGGAGTAAGGTATGGAATTCAGATGTTTTTGTCATAAAATAATCCTCCAGTCCAGAGCTTGTTTGAGAAATCAAAAAGGATATGCACGCTCCAGTATTTAATAGTAAATTACATGGATATAGTTTATCATGTTTCGACAATAATTGCTATTTTTTCTGTATAATGATAAGATTAAGACAGAGTATAAAATACATTCTAATAGTTATATCAGATGTGAGATGACTCCCACATCTGTAGGTGGCGAGCAACAAATCAGTATCAGTGGGCATTCTTGAAAAATGTATTTTGGGGATTGTCATGGACTATAGAAAGAAAATTAAGGGATAAATAAAATTTGGGCGCAATTAACAAAAATTTCTTATAAAATCAAACATAAAAAGATTTTGGGAGTACATAACATTTTTTAGAAATTAAGCAGGAATCTCGATAATTCAGGTACCGAGTTTTTCATGGAGGGAAATATTGAAGGAGAGAAGAGGGTTAAGTAGAGAATTGAAAAGGGCAGGAAGTATTCTATTTTTGCTTTGTTTTATTTTGGCGGGAAGCCTTTTTTTCACAAAAGATGTAGATGCAGCGACATTTTCAGATACGCAAAAAGAATATATTAATGTGCTGTCAAAGTTTATGATAGAGGGAACGGTTTCGGGAAATCTTGATGTTTACCGAACGGTGAGCCAGGGAAAATCTGGTAAGAAGTGTATGGAAGCGGCAGCTATTTCAAACAGAGCAGCTCTTATGGCTGAGGGAATAGATTTTCTTGATTCTAACTGGTCACAGTATTATGCAGTAGAAACGAGAGATGGAGCGACAACATTTAACAGTACGAAGCTCATAAGCCGCAGTAAGTTTCGCAGAAGGTATAAGAAGATTATACGAGGGCTGGATGAGGCATTGTCAACTGTAGATTCTTCTATGAGCCAGGCAGATAAAGCGATGGCAGTGTATATTTATTTTGCGGAGAACACGACGTATAAAGAGTCAAAAGATGCACACACAGGATATGATGTGTTGGTAAGTCATGTGGGTGTGTGTGACGGTTTGGCTAATGCTTATGCTCTTGCGATGAATACGCTTGGAATTCCATGTGCGGTTATCAGTAATTATTCAAAAAACCATTCCTGGAATATAGTAAAGCTTAATGGAATCTGGTATTTTGTTGATTTGACCAATGGTGTGGGAGTCGGCAAGCATGAGGGAATGGTAGTGACTTATGATAGTTTCCTTGTGGGGAAGAATACTTTTCTAAAAACCCATCCTGGATACAAGAAGCAGGATCTATACGGACAGGGCAATTCAAATAATCTGAAGATGCGGAAGATTAAACTGGCATCTTCTGATTATATAAAGAATTCAAAAGAGATGAAGCAGGCGCTTGAGAATAAAACATGTACATTCTATCATAAGGGATATTGGTACTGGATTTCTCAGGATAATTATCTGAAAAAGTCGAATTTGAGAGGAAATAAAGCGGTTGTATTTTATGCGCCAAGGTCGGGTAATTATATAGGGTGGATTCGGCAGTATAACAATCGGATTATTCTGTCATTGAATTCTGGCATCTATCGAATGAGCTTTTTAAATAAATATCCTATTTTACTGAAAAAGGTAGATAATCGGGATAGAAATGCGGAGACAAAGGGAGCATTATGGAGTCTTATTTATATTGGAAGATTCATTGTGAATAAGAATGGCTGGCTTTCCTATTATACGACAGACTTTCATGGTGTCAGGAGAGGAAATGTAAAGATTTTTCTCGGAAGGGCACAGCAATCTGGTCAGCTTACAAAGAGTGGCCGCAAGATCATACAGCTGCAGGCAGGACAAATAAAGCAGCTTGCAACGATTCATATGCATGACAGAGGGCTTAGGACAGCAGGCTGGACAAGTGCAAATCCATCAATTGTAAGTATTGATAATAATGGATATATGAAAGCAAAGCGGAGCGGAAAGACATATATTTCTACCAGAATTAATGGAAGAAAAAGAGCTTTTCGTGTAAAAGTTTCTGGCTACACGATTACTTATAAGAACGTAGGAATTAACTCTTCCAAGAATAGAGAGATGTTATCTGGAAAGAGAGCAGTTACATTGCGAAGTCCGCGAAAAAAAGGTTATACTTTTGTTGGCTGGTACGATAGCTCAGGAAAAAATGTAACAGTAATTCCAAAGGGAAATACAAAGAATCTTATTTTGCATGCAAAATGGGATAAGACAAGTTCAAAAGACAGCGTAAAAGCGAGATAACAGAAAAATAAAAGTAAACGGTATGGATTACATAAAAATACATATAAATAATAGATGCAGTGTAAAGAAAAGTGATATAGGAGAATGAGATCATGGAAGAGAACAAAGAAAAAACAGTAAAGAAAAGACAGGAATGTGATCCGGCCTACCAGTGGCATATTCAGGATTTATATACTTCTGACGAAGCGTGGGAGAAAGATTATGAAAGTCTTACGAGTGAGATTCAAAGCCTTGCAGCATATGAGGGACGTTTAAAAGAAGGTTCCGAAGTATTTGTGGAGTATATGCGTAAAAAAGAAGCGCTTATGAAAAAGTTTGAGGCGATTTATGTTTATGCAAATCAGCGTTATCACGAGGATACTGGAAACAGTTTTTACCAGGGACTTGCAGGTAAGGCGCAGACATTATCCATCCAGCTAGACAGTGCTGTAGTATTTGAGGAACCAGAACTTCTTGCAATTGGGAAAAAGACGATAGATAGCTGGTTTACACAGAACATGGATATGCAATTATACAAAAGATATTTTTACGAATTGTTCCGCCAGCAGAAGCATGTTCTTTCTAAAGAAGAGGAAGCGATTCTTGCTGATGTGTCCGATATGTCTGCCGATGTATCCAATATTTTTTCTATGTTTAATAATGCAGATATCCGTTTTCCATCTATTGAGGGAAAAGAAGGAGAAAAAATTCCAGTAAGTCATGGAAGATATACGCTTCTTTTAGAAAGCAGAGATGTGAATATTCGTAAAAGTGCCTTTGAGTCAGTTTACTCACAGTATGGACAATATAGAAATACTTTAGCGGCGCTCTATGCAGCGAATTTGAAGAATACTGCATTTTTCGCAAAGAAAAGACATTATAATTCTTCTTTAGAAATGGCATTAGAAGGCGGGGAGATACCAACTTCTGTATACACGAACCTGATTGATACAGTACATGAGCATATGGATTTAATGCATCGCTATGTTTCTCTTAGAAAGAAAGCGTTAAAGGCAGAAGAACTGCATATGTATGACCTCTATGCACCAATGGTCGATGAATTTGAGATGAAAGTACCATTTTCTAAGGCAAAAGAAATCGTAAAGAAAGGGCTTGCACCATTAGGCAAGGAATACGGTAAAGTTCTTTCTGATGGAATGGAAAGTGGCTGGATTGATGTATATGAGAATGAGGGAAAGAGAAGCGGAGCCTATTCCTGGGGAGCTTACGGATGCCATCCATTTGTATTGATGAACTATCAGGATAATCTGAATAATGTGTTTACGCTTGCTCATGAAATGGGACATTCCATGCATTCTTATTATTCAGATAAGAATCAGCCATACATTTACGCGGGATACCGTATCTTTGTTGCGGAAGTAGCATCTACATGTAACGAGGCTCTTTTGATGGAATATCTTTTAAAGAATACAGAAGAGAAAAAAGAGAAAATGTATCTGATCAATTATTTCTTAGAGCAGTTTAAGGGAACATTATACCGTCAAACCATGTTTGCAGAATTTGAGAAAATTACACATGAGATGGCATGGAATAAAGAGCCGCTTACTGCGGAAGTATTATGTGACATTTACTATAAACTGAATCAGAAATATTTTGGAGAAGACATTGTTATTGATAAAGAAATTGCCTTAGAATGGGCAAGAATCCCACATTTCTATACACCATTTTATGTATATCAATATGCAACTGGTTATTCAGCAGCGATTGCAATCAGCAGAAAGATTTTAAGTGGAGATGAAAGGGCAAAAGAGGGCTACTTTAAGTTCTTAAGTGGTGGAAGTTCCATGAATCCAATTGATTTACTTCGTCTTTGTAATGTAGATATGGCTGCAAAGGAACCGATAGAATCTGCATTAAAGTTATTTGGCGAGCTTCTTGACGAGATGGAAGAGATGCTGTAATTGTGGTATAGTAAGAAAATAAATATAAAAAATGCCATATAAATTATGTCTTGGAATGCAGGCTTTTTATCAAGGAATTTTTTGGGGATAATGAGGCAGTATATTTAGAGGTAAGCATTTAATATATTAAAAAATAACAGAGTATTGGGAGATAAATTATGTATGAATTTACGTTGCTAAAAAGCATGTTTTTTGAACTGGATAAATATAAAATAGAAGGGGTTACTCAGACGAAGGAGAAACAGAGAACTTTTCGCCGTCTGGAAGTTTCCTATGACAGTGTACCGGAAATAACGTCTATTACAGCAGAAGAGAGAATTCTTCCATATGTGGACAGATATTATCTTTTTATTAATGACGAACGTGTGGACACAGATATTCATGACCCGAAGGTAAAACAGGTTATCTATGAATTTTATAAACAGCATCATCCAGAATATTTAAAGGAGAATCTTCCTGATGATATGACAGATGTAGATATTTTAGACTGTTTTGAAGTATTTAAGATGCCAGATTACCGACCAAAGCATGCATTTCCAGGTCTGGTAACACTTGAAGACATCCGTAATGGCAATATTCACGATGAAGATAAACCCAAGTTTGCATTTCCGGGCTTAGAGTTGTATTCTAATAGGGATGCGTCTGAAGATGAGGAAGAAAAACCGATGGTAGCTTCTTACAAAGGTTATACTGCATTTGACGGTGACCGGGAACAGGCGAAAGATAAAATAGAACAGTTGAAGAGTCAGTTTGCTTCTCAGATAGAAGCATTAAACGTAGACGAAATTTTGAAAAACCGTTCTGAGAATCAGGAGGAATAGATAATGTACAGAGAAGTATCCAAATTAATTTTATATCGGGATTTAGGAGAAGACAGTATTCTTTTAAATATGGCAGATATTTTTAAGAGATTCGATAGCTGCCATTACAGAGCTGACGAATTAATCACAGACATTTACAGAGAAATGAAAGCGCTTTTAGATCTTGCGACTACATATGGATTTGACAAGAACTTATGGCACAATTACCTGACATTTGTCTTAGTAACCAATGAAAATTCTTTCAGCATGACAAGCGAGAAAGTCGGAGCAAATAATGGAACAGTCAATCACTTTGCAAAGAATGATTTCCAGGTATTTATGAATCTTTTCCATTATGACTTCAGACCGATCGAGGAGACATTAGGTATTGATTGTTTCAGCACAATTTTAGATTATAAGGCAATCGGCAAGACAGAGCGAATGTATAATAAAAATGTAAGTGAAAAAGTACGTGCCCTTTCTGATGAACTGGCAGCGGCAGAAGATGTAGATACATTCTTCAATGCAGTTGTGAAGTTCTATAAAGATTACGGTGTAGGAATGTTTGGACTTAACAAAGCGTTCCGTATCGTAGAGAATAATGGAAAGCCGGACTTTGTTCCGATCAATAATCTGGACAAGGTTGTGCTTGATGATCTTACAGGATATGAGATTCAGAAAAAGAAACTTGTAGATAACACAGAAGCATTTGTACAGGGTAAAGTAGCGAACAACTGTCTTCTTTATGGTGATGCCGGTACAGGTAAGTCCACAAGCATCAAGGCAATTCTTAACCAGTATTATGGTGACGGACTTCGTATGATTGAGATTTATAAACATCAGTTTAAATATCTTTCTGCGATTATCAGCCATATCAAGAACAGAAACTACCGTTTTATCATTTACATGGATGACTTATCTTTCGAAGAATTTGAGATCGAATACAAATACCTGAAAGCAGTTATTGAAGGTGGAATGGAGACAAAACCAGATAACGTACTTATCTACGCAACATCTAACCGCCGTCATCTCATCCGTGAGACATGGTCAGACCGTTCCGACAAGGACGAAGAACTGCATCGTTCTGATACGGTACAGGAGAAGTTATCACTGGCAGCACGTTTTGGTGTAAGTATCAACTACTCCAAACCAACACAGCAGGAATACTTCCAGATTGTAACAAATCTTGCAAAGAAGTATCCGGAAATCAAGTTAAGCGATAAAGAACTTTGTGCAGAAGCCAACAAATGGGAACTTTCTCATGGTGGAATCTCCGGCCGTACCGCACAGCAGTTTATTAATTATATAGCTGGTAAATCTGAGAAATAATATATTAAGAATAGAATCCTTCTTTTTTGCAAAAGATAATCTTTGAAAGCAGAGGTGTTTTTTGTGAAAAAGAAGGAAAAATTATTTTTAGGGGGAGAAATTAATCTTTCAGAGCTTGATGCGGATGTTCAGAAAAAATATGAGGTTGCAAAAGAGCTTGGAATCTATGACAAAGTTTTAGAAAAGGGTTGGGGTTCACTTACAGCAGAAGAGACAGGAAGAGTGGGCGGAGTGCTCAGAAAAAGAAAGAACTCCGGGGAAAGAGTTCTTTCTTAGCCTCGCTTAGAGGCATTCATTAAAAGGAGGAAGCCCATATATCCTGATATACGGGCTTCAAAATATGAAAAAAATCTTTAGCCACAAGAAATAGAGGGATTTCTTTGTTGCTGTCTATACTATAAAGAAAAAGTATGTCCGATTTTTGAAGAAAATTTGAACAAAAGGTGAAACGGATTGAAAAATATAGATATGTTTTACGGGGCAAGGAGGAAAATGTAATGGGTGTTGTGATTGGAAGAATGGATGGACAGGTTGAAAAAATATTTTTAGGAAATAATTTAACAAGAAGTACAAAAAATTATGCTAAAATCCTGAAAGATGAGAACTTGTCAGAAGAGGAAAAACAGCGTATTCTAGCAGCAGAGAAGAAAAAACAGGAA
>OCHM01001462.1_pt1 | contig 10922 bp, 11 predicted proteins | sample 1538901 | NCBI WGS metagenome assembly OCHM01 (sample SAMN04571734, study PRJEB22368) | human gut metagenome | biome: human gut; material: stool | host: Homo sapiens | place: Luxembourg | collected 2012-11-08 | reverse complement strand
GTATAACTTTTCTTTTGGTTTGTGGAATCTCTCCCCCTGCTTTGTCGGGTGAGCCGTTTGCACCGCATTGCGTCATGTGTATGTGCTTATTCCGTGCAACGAAGGTTCTGCCTCAGTTGCTCCACCGAACTGGCTCCTACCAGCACCGAAGTGACTCCCTCTTGTTGGAGAATCCATCTGAGTGCGTATTCGGGAAGTGAAAGGCCTTGGGCTGAAGCCTCCTGATGGTACAGTTTCAGTTGGCCGGCAATGTCGTCTGTGAGCATTTCCGGGCGCAGCGAGCGTCCTTTGGCCATGCGTTTCTCCTTTCTTTTGTCGTTCTTGATGCAAAGTTACAAAGGAAAGTTCATACGCAGCACGCGCCATCGGGGCTTTTTGCAGGCTTGGCGGGAGTTATTTGCCGCGCAGTTTGCACACCATCCAGGGGAAGAGCAGATGGGGGAGGAGGCGCACCCGCTCGGTCCATTTATCTACCTCGCACACCACTCGCACGTTGTCCCAAAGTGCCCGTGAGCGCTGGGTGTTGGACACACCATGCGTGTCGAAGTTGGCCACAGCGACGGGTACATGCAGGAAGGTCAGGCCCGAGAGGAACATCTGCTTGGCCTGCTTGAAGTCTGCCGAATAGCGGTGGGTGATGTCGAAGGGAAAGCGGCGCAGGCTGTCGGTGCGGGTGAAGACGCTCTGGTGGCAGTAGAACATCTTGTGGCAGTTGCGGGGTGAGAGCGATATCTTCAGCCTTCCATTCTTCAGGATATCGCCGTAGATGACATCGGCTGAGGGATGCAGTTCGCTGAACACGCGGCTCACAACGTGCTCATCTGTAAAGGTGTCGCCTGCGTTCATGAAAATGCAGTATTCGCCCTGTGCACAGGCAATGCCCTTGTTCATCGCATCATAAATTCCGCGGTCGGGTTCGCTTGTCCAATGGGCCAACTGCGGACTGTACTGTTTGATGAGTTCAGGCGAACCGTCCTGCGAACCGCCGTCTATGATGATATATTCCAGGGCGCTGTAGTCCTGGCGGATGACGCTCTGGATGGTTCGCTCCAGCGCCTCACGCGCGTTGAAAGTCACGGTGATGACCGTTATCTTGATATCTTGGCTCATGGGTGTGTGCTTGTGTGTCGGGTGGAGAATGGCGGTGCCTCTTTACTGGTCAGCCTTCAGCGCCTTGCGGTAGGTTTCCTCCGTCTTGCGTGCCGTCTCTTCCCATGTGAATAGTTTGAGTCTCTCACAGCCCCGCTCAACCAGCTGATTGCGGTAGGCTGCATCAGAGAGTGTGTGCAGGATGGCCTCTGCCAACTCCTGGGCAGACTGAGGTGAGAAGTAGGCGGCTGCGTCTCCTGCCACCTCGGGAAAGCAGCTTGCGCGGCTGGCTACCACGGGGCATTTCTGGGCAAAAGCCTCCAGGATGGGGATACCAAATCCCTCGTAGAGAGAGGGATATACGAAGAGCCGTGCGTGGCGGTAGAGTTGTGCCAGCACCAGGTCACTTATGTCGTTCATCACCAGTATGCTCTCCTGCAAGCCCTTCTGCACGAAGAGTTCGTGCTCATGCTTGGAGATCGGGCGGCCTGTGAGCACCAGATGCATGTTGGGGTAGCGCTCGTGCACTTGGCAGAATGCTTCCAGGAGCAGTTCGAAGTTCTTGTATCCTCTGCGCTCGCCCACATAGAGGATGTACTCATCGGGCAGCCCTTCGGGTTTTCCTTCGGCCAATGGCTTTGGGCTGAGGCCATGATAAATCACGTCGATCTTCTCCTCGGGTACATGCAGGTAGAGCATGATGTCGCGCTTGGTGCATTCGCTGATGGCTATGATGCGGGTGGCACGCTCTGCCAGCTGTCGCTTGTAGGCTGGCGTGGGGTCGTTGGGCGAGAAGTACTGTGGGTACCTCTCGTGGGTCATGTCGTGTATGGTGAGCACGAACTTCTTCTTGCCCAGTAGGTTGAGGAAGTATGGGTTGTAATAGGTGGGGTGAAAGAGGTCGAAGTGACCCTGTTTGATTTTGTGCGCCGCCCATCTCCTGTTGATCTGCCGGAATACCCCCTCCAGTATCTTGAAGAGGCGCTTGGGGATGTTCACATGATTTGCCATTCTGCTGTGGCGGATGTACTGGTTCATGGTGAAGGAAATGGCAAAGGTGGGCTGCACTCCCTTCATGCGGCATCCTATCTCGTAGAAGTAGCGGGAGATGCCTCCGAAGCGTTGGGTGTGAAATGTCTGGTAGTCGAACAGAATCTTCATGCCTGGGATAATAAATAGGTTACACGCGCGTGAGTGACGGGTAGGCCGGGCGCTCACTGCCGGGCGAGCGAGCGGTAGGTGTCCATCAGTTGTCCTGCCAGCACCTGTGGGTGCAGATGGGCGAGAGCATCCTCGCGCCCCTTGACGGAGAGTTGGCGATGCAAATCATCGTCGGTGATGAGGCGGTCCAATGCCTGGCTCAGCGCCTGGGTGTCGTGTGGGTCGGTAAGCAGAGAGTATGGGCCAGCCGCCTCGGGCAGCGACGAGAGGTTGCTGCTGATGACCGGACAACCGCTCAGACGGGCCTCTACCAGCGGCAGACCGAAGCCTTCGCAGAACGAGGGATAGATGAAGGCGCGTGCCGTAGCGTAGAGCTCGTGCAGCTGGGCATCCTCCACCTTGGTGCGGAATTCCACCCATTCGTGCAGGCGGTGTGCTTCGATGTACCTCTGTACCTCCTGCATATATTCCCGTCCGTTGCCTACTACCACCAGCGGAAGGCGCACCGATGCGGGCAGCATCTCCAGCGCACGTACAGCCCCAAGCAGATTCTTGCGCGAGTTGATGGAGCCCACGTAGAGCAGGAAGGGTCTGTGGGCAACCTTCTCTTCCCTTGCGCGGATGCAGTCGGCGGTGTAATAATAGGGTGCTGCGGGTTGGTATATTACCCGTATCTTGCTCTTTTCTACGTCGTAATACCTGAGGATGTCGCGCTTGGTGCTCTCGCTGATGGCGATGATGCTGTCGGCATGTGAGAGTGCATACTTCCACTTGCGGTCATAAATCTGCCTGTCAATCCACTGGTACATGTCGGGGAAGGTGTGGAAGGCCACATCGTGGATGGTGACCACCGATGGGATGCCCTTTCGCGAGAGGCCACAGGGAAGTTCGTTGCTCAATCCGTGAAACACGTCGGCCTTTTCCTGGCTTGCCTCATGTGCCAGCCTGTAGGTGCGCCACAGACTTCCCTTCAGCCATCCTGTAGGCTGTACGGTATGCAAGGCGCTATTTCTCAGATAACTGTCAGTGAGCTGGGTGTGCTTCACCTTGGGCGTGTAGAGTACGTAGTCATTGTCTGGGAAATAGCGCGTGAGGATGTCCAGAGTGGTGCGGCTGTGGTTTCCCAGTCCTGTGAAGTTGCAGTACGCTCGCTTGGCATCAAAGGCAATTTTCATCTTCTAATGGACTTTCTTTTGTGTTCGTGTTGGCTTGTTTCAATGTTCGTTGTTGCTTCTGTGGGTGCGTACCACCTCATTGAGGCGGTTCACAATCTCGTCGGGAGTAATGTCATGCAGGCAGCGGAAGTCGCCCAGGCGGCAAGGCTTGTTGCCGAAGATGCTGCATGGACGGCAGGGATAATCCTTCTGGATGCAGCGGTCAATCGTCTGTCCCCAGCCCAGGAATCCGCCCAGCGGGTGAGTGGCACCCCATATGCTGAGCACCGGAGTGCATGTGAGCGAAGCCAGATGCATGTTGCCGCTGTCCATGGTGAGCATCGCGTCGAGACCGGCTATCCAGTCCAGTTCGCCTGCCATGTTGCCCAGCCGGCCCACCATGGAGTGTGCATGCTCGTACGTCTTATCCCATTGTTCCATAATGGATTGCTCCTTCTCTCCTGCACCAAAGAGATAAACCTCGGTACCCTGTGCCGAGAGCAGACTCACCACGTGCTCCATCTGCTGCAGGGGATAAATCTTCCCCTGGTGGGCAGCAAAGGGTGCTATGCCGATGCCGCCACGGTGTGTGGCTTGGGAAGCCAGTTGGCAGGGTGGTGTGGGCTGCTTGAATGGCAGCAGACGAGCGATGGCCTTGGCATAGCGCTCGAAGCTCGTTTCCTGCTGCACCTTATGTGCTGCGTGCAGGAATGCCTTGCGTGCGCGTCGGTCCTTCACGATATGACTCACGGGAATGCCTGCCATCCTGAAGCGCAGGCGCAAATATTTGGTGCGGAGCACATCATGCAGGTCGCACACAGCGTCCGGCTCCAGCGCCCGCAGTTCCCTGTAGAGCCGCTCCAGACCGCCCAGCCCCTTGTATTGTGCCAGGTTGATGCCTACGAACTGCACGTTCTGGGGGAGCCTCTTGAATATGGAACCCACAAAGGGACGGCTCACCATGGTGATGCGCAGGTTGGGGTACTGGCGCGCCAAGGCTTCCACGATGGGGACAGTCATCAAGATGTCGCCCAAAGCGGAGAAGCGTGTGAGTAACAGATGTTTGTGATTCAATGCTCGAGGGATGGTTTACTTCTTGCCGTAGAGCACGGGATTGGTGCTGGGGTCGTTGTACATCTTCATCTGCTTATAGACCTTCATGTACTTGCGTCCAGCCTCGAAATCCTCAAGCAGCTGGTCGATGGCTGTAGAGAGGTCGGTGCGCTGCTGGAGCAGAATATCGAGTTTCTGCTGGCAACGGGCCTTGTGTTCAGCCGAAGCGTCGGTGCGATCCACCTGCTCCTGCATGTGGTAAATCTTCAGAGCCAGGATGCTGAGACGGTCGATGGCCCAGGCTGGGCTTTCGGTGTTGATGGTGGCGTTGTCCTGACACTTCACGTTGTGGAACTTGGTGTAGAAGTAACTGTCAATCTGCTCTACCAGGTCGGTACGGTCCTGATTGCTCTTGTCGATGCGACGCTTGAGCGCCAGTGCATCCACGGGATTGATGTCCTCATCGCGGATGATGTCCTCCAGATGCCACTGCACGGTGTCAATCCAGCATTTCTGGTACAGATCGTGTTCGATGGAACCGCTCTCATAGGGGTTCTGGATGGGTGTATCTACGTTGTCCGACTTGTGATAATCATCGATTACCGCGCGGAAGATAGGGTTGGCAAGTTCTGTAAATTTCATAATTCATTCATATTTTCAGCAAATTTAGGCATTCTTTCTGAATTGCCCAACCATTTTCGCCACCAATATCCATGCCGCCCCGCTTTCCTTCTCTTCCGAATGCAACTCTTGGCTCAGAAGACCGAAACTTTCAGTTGGAAAAGTTGAACCTGTTTACTAAGGAAAATGCTCCTTCCCTCTTGTCTGAATGTGGATTTGCAGATGCCGCTCCCGAATTCCATAATCATAGAAGAGGAAGGAGTTGCCAAGGAACTCTGCCTTTCTCCGTCAGAAATTTGCCCGGAAAAAGTATCCAAGGATACTCGGCAATGTATCCAAGGATACTTCGCAATTTATCCAAGGATAAACGGGCAAGTATCCAAGGATATGTCTTTTCTTGATTTCACTAGTATCTTTTCCAGATTTCACTAGACACTTTTCCTATTCACAAACTGAATCAGTGGACAGTGTTGTGGAAGTCATACTGAATCAGTTGGCGGATTGGTTCCCAGGATATATCGGGTGAGCCTATATGCTCTAGGGAGTTTTACCAGAAGCAATAACTCCGTAACAAAAGGAAGGCTGCCCGAGCTTGTCGGACAGCCTTCTGTTTCTGGTTGAGGCATTTGCCTCTGTGGATTATGTTCCTCAGAGATTAGCCGTTCACCTTCTTCATGTGGGCGATGAGCTCCAGCACCTTGTTAGAGTAGCCGATCTCATTGTCGTACCAGCTCACTACCTTCACGAATGTGTCGGTCAGAGCGATACCAGCCTTAGCGTCGAAGATAGAAGTGAGAGTGCAGCCCAGGAAGTCAGAAGAAACCACAGCGTCCTCTGTGTAGCCCAGTACACCCTTCAGCTCGCCCTCAGAAGCCTCCTTCATGGCAGCGCAGATCTCCTCGTACTTAGCAGGCTTAGCCAGGTTAACAGTCAGGTCAACCACAGATACGTCCAGAGTGGGAACACGCATAGACATACCAGTCAGCTTGCCGTTCAGCTCGGGGATAACCTTACCCACAGCCTTGGCAGCACCTGTAGAAGAGGGGATGATGTTGCCGGAAGCAGCACGGCCACCACGCCAGTCCTTCATAGAGGGACCGTCAACGGTCTTCTGTGTAGCAGTTGTAGAGTGAACGGTTGTCATCAGACCATCGGTGATACCGAACTTGTCGTTCAGAACCTTGGCGATAGGAGCCAGACAGTTGGTGGTGCAAGAAGCGTTAGACACGAACTGAGTGCCCTTCACGTACTTGTCGAAGTTAACACCGCAAACGAACATGGGAGTAGCGTCCTTTGAGGGAGCAGACATCACCACGTACTTGGCACCGGCCTCGATGTGAGCCTGAGCCTTCTCCTGAGTCAGGAACAGGCCAGTTGACTCAACCACGTACTCAGCCTCAACCTCGTTCCACTTCAGGTCAGCGGGGTTGCGCTCTGCAGTTACGCGAATCTTCTTGCCGTTAACAATCAGCTGGCTGTTCTCAACGTCAGCCTCGATGGTGCCGTTGAATGCGCCGTGCATAGTGTCATACTTCAGCATGTAAGCCAAGTAATCCACGGGGCACAGGTCATTGATACCTACGATCTCGATGTCCTCACGAGTCTGAGCGGCACGGAATACGAAACGACCGATACGGCCGAAACCATTAATACCTACTTTTGTTGCCATTTCTTTAATTATTTAAAGGGTTAGAAATAATAGCCTGTTTTATCCACAATTGCAGTAATGAGAGGACTTGCACGCCGCCAGCAGCAACGTGATTAAAAGCCAAAAGTGCATATATTTCAGTCTTCTCATCAACTTTTTTCCTTTTGTGGACGCAAAATTACGATATTCTTTTTAATTTAGCGCTCGATTTAATGCAAAAAATAGATAATTATGTCATTTATTCAAGACTTCAAGGCTTTTGCCCTCAAGGGTAACGTGGTTGATATGGCTGTAGGTGTGATTATCGGCGGTGCGTTTGGCAAGATTGTGACCAGTATCGTGAACAACATCATCATGCCTCCTATAGGCGTGCTCACAGGCGGAATGGATTTCACTGACCTCAAGCTTGTGCTCAAGGATGCAGTGAAGGAGGGTGACCAGGTGGTGAGCGAGGCTGTTACGATCAACTATGGTCAGTTTATCCAGGATGTGGTGGATTTCCTCGTCATCGCCTTCTGTATTTTCCTCATGGTGAAGGGTATTGCCGCTCTCTCACGCAAGAAGGAAGAGAAGCCCGCTGAGCCTGCTCCTGCTCCCGAACCGTCGGCTGAGGAGAAGTTGCTCACTGAAATCCGTGATCTTTTGAAGAATAAGTAATCTGCTCTCCGTATTCCCAGTATTCCCAGGAGAGTTGCAGGAACAGGCCCTCTCGGGCAAATGTGTGTAGGGTAGTGCCCCGAAGCCGTTTTGTCTGACAGGGCTTTTTGATAAACCCCATAGTGGAGAGGCTTTGATCAAATCTGCCTATGGGGATATTCAGGGGATAGAGGCTTAACCTCCGCATGGGGGAAAGGCTTTTTGTTCAGATGGTAAAAGAATAAAGGTAAAGAATAGAAGGAGGAGCTTATGAAGCGATTATACATTATTATATATGTAGGACTGGTATTGGCCAGTCTGCCCTTGGTGGCATATGGCCAGCTGAAACGTGTATCGCCCCGCAAGGTGCATCTCTCTGAAGAGAAACTGGCGCGAGCTGACTCGGCCATCATGGATGCCATAGGACGGGGAGAGATTCCCGGTGCCGTGCTGGGTATCGTGAAGGGAGGCTGCATGGCTTATGTGAAGGCTTATGGCAACAGGCAGGTTTATCCTTCGGTGGAGAAGATGACCATCGAGACGATGTTTGACCTGGCATCGTGCAGCAAACCGGTGGCTACAGCTATCAGCGTGATGCAGTTGTGCGAGAATGGCACTCTGCGCCTTACCGATGCCGTCTCTGCTTACATTCCCGGCTTTGCCAGCTGGACTGACTCACAGGGGAATTCTGAGACCATACGCATCCAGCATCTGCTCACCCACACTTCGGGTTTGCCTGCCTATGCTTCTGTAGATGAACTTGTACGCCGCTATGGTTCGCCTTCTCCGCAAGGGCTTCTCGAGCACATCTGCCAGGTGAAGCGAAGCTTTGAGCCTGGCACCGACTTTCAGTATAGCTGTCTCAACTACATCACTCTGCAGCATATAGTGGAACGTTGCACAGGTCTTTCGCTGCGTGATTATGCCCGCACCCATATCTTTGCCCCCTTGGGTATGGATCATACCGACTATCTGCCCTTGGGGGAAGACTTGAGCCGCTGGGGCAGTCTCATAGCTCCCACCACCCGCCAGCCTGACGGAAGTGTGTTGCGCGGACAGGTTCATGACCCATTGGCGCGAGTGATGAATGGCGGTGTGAGCGGTAATGCGGGTGTGTTCAGTACGGTTGATGACTTGGCAGTCCTGTGTGCAGCCTTGCAGAATGGTGGTCAGTGGCAGGGTGCTCGCATCCTTTCGCCTGGCACCGTGCTGGCCATGCGCAGCGTGCCACAATGGGCCAGCCAGATAGGCCGTACCTATGGATGGGATGTACATAGTCCCTATGCTTCGTGCAATGGTTCTTTGCTTTCGCCCCAAACCTACGGGCACACGGGCTATACAGGTACCAGCATCGTCATCGACCCTGTTAACGACGTGAGTATCATCCTGCTTGTCAATGCCGTTCATCCCATCGATGGCCGCAGCCGCATGGTACGCCTGCGCTCGCTCATCAGTAATATCGTGGCAGGGGCAATGTATTGATTTGATGCATCCTTCTGTCCGGCCGGACGAAAGTTGTAAGGAGAGAGATTATCAAAGGAACGCAGAGTTATTTTTAGGGGATAGAAGGAACATCTTTATTAAAATGATGCAACAACAGCTAAAAGCCTTACCTTTGCAGCTGCTTTGATGATGGCCGTTAGTTTGCCAGTATTTATTGACCGTGGGGCAATACAGTATTGTCTGACAGAGCACGGAAAGTATCACCAGGGCATTCATCTAATAAGGTATAAAGAAAGATGAACCTAAGAACTATGAAGAATACATATGCTAAATCCGACTGAAAACAGGTTGTATCACCTGTTTGTGTATATGCCAACAGCAACTGCTGCACAATGACGTGCCCGCTGTTGCTGTTGTCTTTTGGTGCAACCAGAAGTCTGCACGTTTTTCAGGCAAAAAAAGACTCTGGTTGGACATGAAATTCGGATTCTTGGAGGCTTGCAGGATTTACTCCAGAAGATGGTCTTAGGAAGCCATCTTTGAGGAAGAAAAGGGGGTGCTCGGTATTGGCAATGCGGGGTCAACTTTATTTGTGAGTGGAAAGAAGATGTCTTATGTATAGGATTCATTTTGCCTCAAAGGTGGGTATGTTACATACATTCACCGTCCAGCCTTGGGTTGGACAGTCATGGATAACTTCTTTCCTGATTTGAAGACATACAGGAATTGCCGAAAGAGCCTTCAGCTCCTTGTTCACTAACAGGCTTCCCTTGTCAGCCTCAAAATAGTCATCTGCAAAAGAATATGGGTAGTCATCCTTGAACTGGTTGCTGCTATCCCAAGAGTCTTCAATATCATGGATGAAGAAGTGTATGAAACTGTGGTTGACGAGCCTGACGAGCTGGCCCATATAAAATTTTAAAGATGTAAAACGGCGACTCAAGGAATTCCGAAAATTGAATGAAAATATAAACAGGGATGCAACTTTGCTCTTTGAACGAATGGCATCCCAAAACAAATTGGCTAAGGAAGAGGGGGGGGCTGCTGTGTTTCGGGACAGGAAGGTTTTTCCTGTCCACTGCAAACTTAATTGCCGTCTCTGATATTGCCCAGGGCTATACGGAGCTGAACACCACACCGCACACCTGAAGAGTGAAGACGGTGTTCTTCGTCATGCGCCATGCCCTTGACGATATTTAAGTTTGTCAGGAGTGCGTGGACACCATGCGTGAGCTGTTCAGGCAGTTCATGTTTGTGCTCATCCAAGAGAAAACGAAGGGCGAGGAGAGGAAGAACATATCTACCTCGACCCTCAAATCTCTTTCCTGGAAATAGACAAGTATTTCATTTTTTGATGTGCCTGTTCATTCTTCCAAGTGGCCACGGACGTTTAACTGACCTTCGTTGCAATCAGGAAGTGTGGAGCTAGAAAAACACCCCGAAAACTAAAAAAGTTTATGTCAATGTAGTACCCTCAATCCATTATTTCCCTATCTTTGTGCTAACAACCATATAAAAAACAACAAATATGGCCACAAACAAAGACACAGAAAACAACTCCCCATCTGCACCTGCTCCTGCAGATAACGATATTAGCATGCTAACCAAGGTAACAAAACAGGATCTGGCTGAAGCTATAGTAGATGAATATGGCGCAAAATATAGTAAAGACGGCAAAAGGCTATTAAAGGCACGAGCCTGGGACTGGAAATTGGAGGATGTCGACTTTAAGCATTATGCTATCAAAGAAGGAACCGAAATCATTTGTAAAGAAGCGTTCTTGAGTTGTGAAAATTTGGCCTCTATTATCATACCACCTAGTGTCAATACTCTTGGTGAAGGAGCGTTCTCTAGGTGTTCCCGTCTGACCTCTGTCACCATACCAGAACATGTCACTAATATTGGTAAGGATGCGTTCTTTAGGTGTGTAAGTCTAACGTCTATAAACATACCAGAAAGCGTTACTAACATTGGCGAAGGAGCGTTCTGGGGTTGTGAAAGTCTAACCTCTATCACCATACCAGAAAGCGTCACTAGCATTGGCAGCGGAACATTTAATCAATGTATTTATAACCATAGAACAACCAAAACTAATCAGAAATATCCGAGTGTAAATC
>OCHM01001453.1_pt1 | contig 10943 bp, 10 predicted proteins | sample 1538901 | NCBI WGS metagenome assembly OCHM01 (sample SAMN04571734, study PRJEB22368) | human gut metagenome | biome: human gut; material: stool | host: Homo sapiens | place: Luxembourg | collected 2012-11-08 | reverse complement strand
TTATGCACTTTTTTAGGGTAAAATTTGTTTTCTCTTTCAATTTTTATTCAGATTAACCTCCTACATATAATAGTATATTATTTTTTTATTAGACGCTAGGGATTGCGTCTGATTTCTATTCTGTCATTAAGAATGATATCTTAAGACTGTCATATCAAATACAATGAGTATAACTCAATATGATTGAGCGATATTTAAATGCTATGGTATGAAAATTGCCAAATATCATACTGTGAATACCGTACTGAATCTAGTATATATTTACATGATGTTTGTTAGATATTTCAAATCAAATCTTCATATGAGATTCGAGAAAAAAATTCCCTATATTATACCCTTTTTGATTGATAGTCATATCTCAATCAAATGCATTATCGACATCCCCCTCCCTCTTCAGTTTTTATATAGAGACGAGGAGGTATGCCGTATCGTTAGATAAAATTCTAATGTTTAAACGTGAGATTAGTCACGACTTATTAATCATCCATACTATAAGGTTTAGTACTAGACCACCATCCACCATTTCCAAAACTGTATGACTTATTTGGCCCACTACCAAACTTCATAGTTAGGCCTCTATTCGCATAACGTGAAGATCCATTACTGTTTCTCTGTAATGTATATTTGAAATAACCTTTAACTTTGGCACCAGGCACTAAATAAGCTGCTAAACTTCCATAACTGTATGCTTTTGAGATTTGTGAAACAGCTGTTTTAAAAAGTGCAACTGATACACCACAAGTAGATACAGCAGTAGCTACAGCCAAAATCGCTAATATAGCACCTGCTAAAACGCCAACAGTTTGAAAATCGACAGTAAAATTAATTTTACAAGTAGCCGCATTTGAAACCGAACGTGCTCCATTGGGCTGATTAATAGTCACAATACAATCTTGAACTTCCCCATTAATTGTAAGTACTCCGGTATTCTTATCATAGATAATATAATCCACATGCTCTGTTTCTTTATTAATTACATCCACAAATCTTTTTTCATCATTTTCAAATATCTCATATGTGTAATTATCTAAAATCTGTTCTACAGTATTATCTGCATGAACACGACTCATTGGAATATTTAAGATCATTAGAAATAACAAGACAATCATTATTATTTTTTTTCATTGCTTTTTACCTTCCTCTTTTTTATTTCCATCTAGATGTTAACTAAATATTATCCTATGACCTTAAAATTGCCTATAATTCTCGCATAAGAGACACATTTTCGTGCATAAAAGACATTCCACAAAAAAGTTCTCTCCAATCTAATAAAATAATATGCTAAAATATTACAGAGGTGACGTTATGAATATACTGATTTGTGATGATAATACTGCTTTCGCAATGCAGCTAGAAAAAGATATAAGTGAATACTTTCATAATCCTAATATGATTATAAATGTGGTAACTGACCATTTTGATCAAATAGAAGGAACATATGATATCATATTCATGGATATTGAATTAAATGATAAGAATGGTATTGAAATCGCAAAATATCATAAAGATAAACATAACTGTCTGGTTATATTCACATCAAGTCACGAGAATCTTGTCTTTAATACATTCCAGGTTGAACCTTTTCAATTCATAAGAAAGAACCATTATGATTATGATAAGAATATTGTCTTTAAGCAGTTAAAAGAGAAACTACTTACTCTTTATATTTCTATTACACTTAAAGATAGTAAACGTTCATTACAAATTCCTATTCAAGATATCCATTCAATTGTTTCTATTGGTCATGATCTAGTTGTACATACACCTAAAGAAGACTATATGACAACTGGTACTCTTAAAGATTTCTGTAATGATTATATCAATACAACACTTGTTCAGATTCAAAAAAATATGATCATTAACCTTCAATATGTAGAAGATTACAATCGTAATATTATTTTATATAACAATGAAAATCTTTCTGTAGGACGTATTTATAAAAACAACTTTTTACATCATTACAAGGAGTACAAAAAACTATGATATTTGATTTCTTATTTTCAACTATAAGTATCACAATGTTTTGTTTTTGCATCAGCAGTGCTTTAATACCCGAAAGAAAGTATTCCTATACAATTCTTTGCACTCCTCTTACTTTCACAGAACTGGCTATTTTTACGGATCCTTTCTTCATCAACAACTTTTTATTGATTATTCTTATATGTATAACACATGCATGTATGCTTTATATTTATAAATATAAAGCTGTACTTTATAGTATTTCTACAACACTTCTATTCTTAACCGCCTTAATTTTTGTGAATCTCTTATATGTTCGTTTATTAAACATATTTAATTTAGAAGAATTTTATGGACTTCCCTTCGGAATTCTTTATTGTATGATTTCCTTAGGCTTATTAAAGATATTAAAATACAATAAAAATAATCTTTCCTTCCTCGAAGAGAATAAGACCTTTGGTCTTATTGGGATTGTATTACTTGTATTAATCTCTTTATTAATGCAAGCTCTTTCTTTTATTAGACTACCCCAATCTACAATCATCTTAATGACTGTATTGGTGTTTGTATTAAGTTTATTATTTATTTTTCTATTTTTCCAATATAGACAGAATTACTTAGAAAAAGAGAAGTTAAGAATACAAAGAGAAAATAATGATCGAATCAATCATATATATGACTCTTTATTAAAGAAAGAACATCGTATGCTTTATGTATTAAGAAAGCTTGATCATGTAAATTCTGATGAAGAAACACATCTGTTTATTGAGAAAGAGATAGATGATTTAATGCATAAACAATTTGTATCTCATACTAATAATCCTATTTTCGATCATAGGCTAACTATTCTTATGCAAAGTTTAGAAGATTATGATATTAAGATGATAGTCATGATTCCTGTTGATGCACGTTTGGATAATACAGATATTATTGAACAGATGGAAATATTCATTAGAGAACATGTAACAGATCATACAGAAATAAGATTAAAGGTTCAAGATAATCAATTCATTATAAATTGTAATGATAAAACTAAAAATATCCGCTTAAAAACGCCTCATTAACGAGGCGTTTTCTTATAGGTTATAGGATGCAATATACAGCAATTGATCCTGAGCTACTACAATCAATGATCTTCCTACATCACTTTTCTTATAATACTTATAATCCTGAATGAAGTCTGGCAGCTGCTTTTGTGATACTTTTGCTTCTATGATATATTTATTGAATTCTTCTTCTATTTCATTATTCTTCTTATTATTCAATGTAATGGGAAGATTTTTATTTTTAACTTCCTGTACCTCATAATATATTCCATCATTAGTAAATGAAGGAGAAGGTTTTACTTGATAGACAATGGTATTTTCTGAAGGGAAGTCAATATTCCAGTTTTCAGATATATAATTCATATTCTGATAATGAAGAAGCGTAGAGACAATCACAACAACAATAAGTGTTATAAGAATGACTAATATTTTCTTGAGTTTCATCATTTCACTCCTTTCTACACTTCAACTCTATATGAGATATGATTTATTGCCTATAATTCTTGCACAAGAGACATAAATTCTAGCATAAAAAACATTGAAAAAGTGCAGCCTAAGCTGCACTCTATTATAAGTCTACACCATAATCAGTAACCACAACCTGTCCTGTAATAGGTGCTGCATCATCACTTGCTAAGAAAAGAGTGACTCTTGCAACATCTTCTGGACTACATGGTTTTAGTGATAAATCACTATGAGCACTCATAGCACCCATCATCTTCATATCCATTGTATCAGGTGTTAAACCTGCTGCCATATCTGTAGTAATACTACCTGGACAAATTACATTACAACGAATATTTTCTTTCGCAAAACGCATTGCAGTATGTTTAGTAACACCAATAATAGCGGCTTTTGTAGAAACATAAACTGCTCCTCCAGCACCAAACTGACCTGCAACACTTGCAATATTTACAATAGAAGCACCACTTGTCATAACCTTTAATGCTTCAGACATACAATACATTGTACCCTTCTGGTTAATATCAATAACTCTATTTAAATCATCATAATCAATACGATCAATCGCATTTAATCCTTTATCAAGTACACCTGCATTATTCACTAATACATCTACTTTACCAAATGCTTTTACAGTTTTAGAAACTAGATTCTTTACATCATCAATCTTAGAAATATCTGTAGGTACACATAATACAGTACCTCCTGCTTCTTCAATTTCTTTACCTACTTCTTCTAACACTTCTTTTCTTCTTGCTGAAATAACAACCTTTGCACCTTCACTTGCAAATAATTTTGCAATAGCTTTACCAACACCTGCATTACCGCCTGTAACGATAGCGACTTTATTATCTAATTTACCCATATTTAAGCCTCCTTGTTAAAATAGTAGCATAACTGCAAGCGTATTCATAGAGTGAATAATCAAATTCATCTATTTTTGTATAAAAAAACACCTCAAGAATAATCTTGAAGTGTTTGGAATATTACTGTTCTTCTGGTAATTCCTTAAGATCATTATCACCAGTTACATAGTGTAAGATAGTCTTTGCAGCAGTTCTAGGACCATCATATTCCTGACCCTTAATACCAAGTCTTGTACGAAGTACACCAACCTGTACACCCTGTTCAAACATCTTATGGAAGAATTCCTGTAATAATGGTTCTGTCTGTTCTTTTCTCTGAACTGGACCAAATGGGTTTGCGAAATAAGAGCCAACTAAACCATATTCAGTAGTAGTACCCTTAGCCATACGGTTACCAGCTCTGAATACCTTTAATGCATCTTCTTCATTGTCAAAGAATTCTAAGGCTTCACCTTCAGCTTCATAGTTATTAGCATATAAGAAGATATCTACATCATGATCAGCGATAACATCCTTATAATCAGTAATAGGAATTACGATACGTGCATTGACCTTATCTGGGTTCATGAATACAGATCTATCTAATTCCTTAAAGCTGTAACCAGCATCTAAGTCATCAAGACGAACGAAGGCACCAACTTCTGTACCTGAAGTCTTTACTTTACCATCAACTAATGATAAGCAACCCATATCATCATAGATAGTCTTGATATCTTCGATATAAGCTTCACCATAAGCCTTGATCTGTTCAATAGTTTCAGATTTACCAGCACCAGAGTCACCCATTACAACGATATTCTTTTCAGAACCATCATGTAACTTCATCTGGATCATAGCACCATGGATAGGTAATTTGTGATGGTTGATGTTAGATACGTTGTGAAGTGTTAAACACATCTTCTTCATATATCCGAAGTAATCGAATTCATCACTTGCTGATAGTTTAGCAACCATCATATCGTTCTTGTCATCCTGGAAGAATGACTGATCCTTCTTACCATCTTCATAACCATATACATATACTAGATCTGGTTTATTATGTCTATATTCTGATTCATCAGCAAGTTCAAATAAGTTACATAAAGTAACACCCTGTGCCATGAACTTAGTATTGAAGTAAACGAAACATAATAACTTACCAACCTTTGCAGGATAACATAACCACTGATCAGAATTAAATGTTAAGTCAGTGACTGGATTTGTTCTACTTTCTGGGAATACACCATCTCTTTTGTTTCTCTTAGAATAAGTGATAAATGGTGGATGAATAACAACCTGTTCAATGAATGGAACATCCTTTAAACATTCATAATCATCAGGTAAACCTGTAGTTAAGTGAGTAACAGTTAAACCAGCATTCACACCTGCTGTAATCTGTCTTAATACCTTATCGTTCTTACCTACAGCTCTCTGCATTGAACGATATACTTCTAATACAAGTTTTTCAAATGCTTCCTGAGCGTCAGCAAACTGTACACTCTGGTAACCTGATTTCTTTGAGTCATTGAAAACAATTGCATATCTCTGAAGTTTTCTCCAGTATAAATAAATGTCTTCAATTAACTTTACGAACATATCACGATCTTCAAAATACACTGCATATTCTGGTCTTAATGCACAAACCTGTTCTGCATCAAGTACAAGTAATAACTTGAAAATGCTTCTTAAATCTCCTAATAAGAAGAAATCATCCGCATTGCGTTCATGTAAATAAATATATAACTGTGTTTCTAATCTGCGCTGATTCTTAATGAATTTCTCCAATACTTTAGAGAAAGATTCACTTTCCACTAATTCACATCTACTCTGACAGAATTCTTCAGAGAAGTTTAAGATTGCATTACCTCTAGTAATTTCGAATTTCTTAGCCATTTTTTCATCCTTTCTAAATAGATTATGTTAGCTCCTATCTACTTTACCCCATAATAACAGAGAAATTTACAATATGCAAAGCCTAATTTTGTAATTATCATATGTAAGCGTTATTATTTATGGAATTTAGTAAATTCCTATTTTTGGCTTGCTAAGTTAGTGAAATCTAATCTGTAATATAAAAAAGACCTTTACTAGAAGGCCTTAAAGAATACTTTACCAACTATTTCTTTCTTAAAAGAAACAGCACCTATATAACGGGAATCTGTAGAATGGTTTCTATTATCCCCCATAATAAAGACATCACCTTTAGGAACTGTATAAGTCCAATTACTGTCTGTCATTTGTTCATTGATATATGTTTCATTGACTTTCTTACCATTACGATAAAGTTCATGATCAATACATTCTATTGTATCACCCTGCTTGCCAATGACTCTTTTAATGATCTGTCTCTGCTGTCCTAATATATTACATTTTGCAATGATAACATCACCATATTTTACATCATCATAATGATAGAACTGTTTATTGACTAAGACGATGTTTCCTTCATGATAATTAGGTTCCATAGATTGTCCTTCTACATGAGAAATCTGGACAAAGAATAAGAAACCATATGTAAGAATCACTGTCACAAGAATAACTTTTACATATTCTAATATTGTTTGTTTCATATTTTTCATTTTAATCACCGAAACGATTATACCACAGTTTTAGGATAATTCCTTGAATAAACTAAAAATAAAGGGAATAGGAATAATACTTGCACATAAATCAGCCAATGGCTGAGATAAGGCTAAGCCTGTAATACCCCATATGTGAGGCAATAGAATAACAAGTGGGATAAAAGCCAAACCACTTCTTAAAGCAGCTAGGAATGTCGCTATGACGCTTCTACCAATACTTTGGAATAACATATTTGCGCCAATACTAATAGCCATAAAGAATATCGCAATACATTCAAATTTCATCGCAAGCTGCGCAATAGAGAGTACTTGACTATCCTGTGTAAAGAGTAAGAGAAGCGGTTTTGTGAAGCATAAACAGATGACACTAATAATACTTAATAGAATAGTAGAAAGAGTCACAGTGAAGATAAATGCCTGTTTCAAACGGTCATATCGTTTAGCACCATAGCTAAATGCTGATACTGGCTGGAAACCCTGACCTATTCCTACTCCTACTGAGAAGATGAGATTAGATATACGACTCACAACACTCATTGCCGCAATCGCTTCATCTCCATAGATTCCTGCTGCAAAGTTAAGAGTCATAACACTGATACTATTTAATCCCTGACGACATAATGAAATATGCGCATAAAAATATAATCACCAAAGATATTAATAATAGAACCAGATGTGAGTCCAATCATTGCAAGTGATGCCTGTCCTTCATATCTTAGTATATTATTCATCACACATGGTCAACTACCCACGACCTAAAGGTCATGGGCTTGTAACTGCCCAGTCGTATTAACGGTTTACACCTCCGACCTTTAACCCCAATAGATATTGCTATCTAAAGTGGCGTTACATCAAAGGGTGGTTGACAGCACCCTTTGTAGCAGAGTTTACTCTGTTACAACTGTATTAGGTACTTGGCTATCTGCAAGATAGTCTATTCCCATACGATACAGATTCATAGCTCCAATGCGGTCATCATTAGATTTGTAACCACAGTTTTTGCAAGCAAACAGATGTATCTTTTTATTGCGGTTAGATTTTTCAACGTGTCCGCAACAAGGGCAGCACTGACTTGTATAGCGAGGGTCTACCTTAATAACAGAAGACTGATTCTGTTTTGCTTTGTAGATTAGTTTTTGCTCAAGGTCATAGAAAGACCATGATACAGAAACATAACGGTCTTTTGTTTTAACACGTTCTGTAGCATTACGAATACCTGACAAATCTTCCAATACAAAGAGAGTGTGCTTTGGGTTGTTTTCAACGAGTGCCTTCGATACCTGATGGTTAATATCCTGCATCCAACGGTTTTCTCGCTGACCGATAGCTTTCAGTCTTCGTCTCGAGGATGGCGTATGTCGCATTTGAAGTTCTTTACGAAGCTTGGAATACTTAGCACGTTTCTGTTTAATAGCTTTGCCACTAACAAATCCAGACTTATGTTTGCTGTCATAAGTTGCAACAACAAAGTTAATACCTCTGTCAATACCTACAACATTACAAATATCAGAAATATTACTTTCTTCAACCTCATAGGTAACTGGTATATGCAGATAGTATTTACCATGTTTATTTACAAGTTTGGCAGTACCAAACTTATAAATTGTATGATCGAAATACTTAGACATTCCATCTGAAAAATAAGATAACTTCACACGACCATTAAGCGTATTGATTGAAAAACGGTTTTGCGTTAAGGAATAATCTCTGTTCCAAACCAGGTCGTACTGAGGCTTTTTGAACGATGGTTTAATCCACTCATTCTGATTTTCAAGAATGGTCTTATATCTGGCGATAACAGTCCTCAAAACAGACTGAGCCATCTGCGATTTAAGGTTAAACTTTTCTCGTAAAATAGAATACAAAGCCTTATTAAGTGAAAACTGCTTTAAGTCATGAGTACGGAATACATAGTCTGAAACATAATTACAGGCATTACGATAAACAGACATAGTTTCATCAAGCAAAACCTTATCTGTTTCAGCTGCGATTATTTGAATTTTAGCTGTAATAGTCATCTGTTCCATAGATGTACTCCTTTCATAGATATTTCACATATGTTATATCTAAATTATATCTAATTTATAGCGAAATATCTATATTTTGAGGTGAACTGTGGATAGTAGATACAATCGTCATAACAGACGAAAATACAGCCTTAAAGTACATATAGGCCTTGTAATCAAATACCGCAAACAACTACCAAAAGGCTCTATTGCCGATGATGTTAAACAAGAGATTCTCCATATACCTAATACACGTGGCTAAGAAATTATTGCGATAGAAACTGACAAAGACCATATACATTTCTTATTAAGTTACGATACAGCAGATAGAGTTTGCGATATTGTCAAAATTATAAAGCAGGAAACAGCATACCACTTATGGCAAAAGTATAGTTCGGTCTTATCAAGACAGTATTGGAAGGAAAAAAACATTTTGGTCAGATGGTTATTTTGCTTGTAGCATTGGAGAAATATCATCAGCAACTATACAAAAATATATTGAAAGTCAGGAATAATAGATACGATTTACGAGGCTCCTCCCACCGCCTAAACGCAGTGGGTTTCCGCCTATGACAAACGAAAGGATTTATTTATGAAGTCATGGCCGGTGCAGCAATCAAAATAAAGAAGGCATAGGCTCTTGCATAAGGTAATATGGTAGAAGTTGAACCCATTAAATACATAAGCGGGTTTAGGAATATAAGACCAAGTACCGCAATCAAAGCACCAAAAAAGAGTGAGCTAAAAAAGCTTGTAGATGCAAATATACGTGCTTCTTCTACTCTTTTTGCCCCTAGTCTTCTTGATATATTTGCGCCTGCCCCATGTCCAAACATAAAGCCAAAGGCTTGTAATATCGCCATCAATCCAAAAACAATCCCTACTGCACCTGTAGCACTTGTCTCTACTGTAGAGACAAAGTACGTATCAGCCATGTTATATATATTAGTCACTAACATTGAGATTGTTGTTGGTAATGCGAGAGTAAGTATCAGAGAAGGGATTGGCTGCTTGATCATTCTCTCATACTGTGATTCATATTGTGTCATATAACTTTCCCCTTTTGGCTATTTATTATAAAACTACTTCACACTTAAAACAATCTAGGTTCACATAATGAAAAAATTGTGATAATGTAAGAGATGCGAGGTATGAGAAAATGTATAAAAAAATATTAACACTAATATTATGTGCTTTCTTTGTATTAACTGGATGTTCTTCTAAAACAGCTGTTAAATCACAAGCGAGTACATATGCAGTACTTACTAAAAAGAAAAAGAGTGAGCTTCTTAAAATGAAGAAGCATTATGATCTTATTGTAGTGAGAAGTAAAGGTTTAACTACAGAAGATATGAAGGTTTTAAGAAAGAAGTCTAAACAGATTTATTTCTATATGAATTTAAAGAAACCACATCATAAAGCTGAAGAGTTAAAGGCTAATGGTATTTTTATTAGTAAGATTGATGATGCAGATGCATTAGATGCTCTTATTAAAGAAGCAAATCAAAATAAGTTAAAAGTCATTGTGAATAATGCCTATAATTACAGAGAAACTGTTTATAAGAATTCTAAGATGGTTGCAGGTGTAAACCAGACTTGTATGATGACTAAGAAACAAGGTAAAAAATATGTAAAACAGGATACTGAAGTATCAACACGCTTAAAGAAATATTTAAGTACATGCCAGGAAAAAGGTATTGCGACTTATTTAGTAGAGTATACTAAAAATACTGACTGGAGAGCTGCAATCAATGCTTATTGTAAGAAGCATCATATTACTTACTACAATCCAACTATTAAGTAAGACACATGGAAACATGTGTTTTTTATGTACAAAAAAGACCTCCGAAGAGGTCTATTAATAGAAAACCCGAGCAAACATCGTTTGCACAATGCCGCTACTGTAAAAGAATATCTTTTTCCACCTGTTTCGATGATACACTGTCTAAAACCAACTGTCAATGACTGATCTGAGAATTTTGAAGCGTTCTGATTCCAATGTGATAATGTCTCAATGTATCCAAGTTGATATTGTCCCAATTG
>OCHM01001448.1_pt1 | contig 10962 bp, 8 predicted proteins | sample 1538901 | NCBI WGS metagenome assembly OCHM01 (sample SAMN04571734, study PRJEB22368) | human gut metagenome | biome: human gut; material: stool | host: Homo sapiens | place: Luxembourg | collected 2012-11-08 | reverse complement strand
AATTCTGCAAATGTATTTTTGTTCTTGCATCAAAATATACTATTCGTTCCTTATCTCCTTTGCCAAAAACAACACATTCTCTTTCGTTAAAATCTATATCCTCACGATTTAGTAATACCATTTCTCCAACACGCATACCCGTCGAGGCAAGCATATCAATCATTGCCAAATCTCTTAGTTCCGTGCAATTATCTCTCATCAATTCAAGTGCTTCATCGGAATAAGTTTCTTTAATATTCGTTCCGGTTTTAACTTTATGTATTCGCCTAACTGGACTTTTCAAAATATAATCCTCATCCTCAAGCCAAGAGAAAAAGCTAGAAAGTATTCGTCTAATATTGTCTATTGTAACTTTACTCGATTTTTTCTTCGTTTGATATTCATTCAAATAGCAGCGAATGTCATCAGTTACAATATATTTAATACCTTTCCCAATACAATCAAGCATTGACTGTATCGTGGCTTTATAGTACTTCAATGTTTTTTCAGAACAACCTTCAATACGTTTTGCCGATAGGAACGATTCTACTAAATTCTGTTCTGAAAGTTCCTCGTCTTTTTCTATCTTTGTTACCTCATAGTCAAATAGTGTATGCTGCAATACCTCTTTCAACCTTTCTGTCTGTGCGTTATTCAGATAAGGTAACATTCCTTGAATAACATCTGTAATTAGGTTCTGTTTCATAGCTAATTCTCCTCTTTTTTAAGAGAACTCCCATCAACGGCAAACCCTTATCTAAACTCCCACCACTGATAAAAGTTCTATTGTAAATGATAATTTAGTAGCTTGATAAGGTTTGCAAAATAACTTCTGACATTTTATTAAGGTTTCTTATTTCCGCCCAATTACTCATCATCATCTTTAAGTACGGAATATGTCGTTTATTGAAGTCTTCTATTATAGAATTTTCAGGTAGAATAATAGCAATATCTTTGATGCTATCAGCACTCAAGTTATCTTGGGCACTTCCGGCAGTTCCATCGGGCTGAAGATAGCAAATAACTCTGCTATACAGAAGTGTTGAATACAAAAACGGAGCTTTTTCAATAGGATTTTCTCCTAAGAAGAATTTTCCTACTCGTTGATTAACTACAATCGGTTCATTGGTTAATGGAACTATACCAATTTTACCTGTTGTTGCCCCTGTCATAGCAATAAGTATATCGCCACTTTTAACATAGAAGTTATTTGCTTTGAGGGCGTGTTCTGCAATTACACAATCGCAACTATCTAAATCTATTGTATTGTTTACGATATTTGCAATTTTAATGACTTTGTATCCTTCAGTTGTCCACCAATCACTTTTGAATGCAAAGCCAGATTTAACATCGCAGTAACTGCCTATGCTTCCTTGGCGCCAACCATCAGGTAAATCTTCACTTTCAATAGTGTAACCATTAAGCATTAGAGCGTAATCGACAGAGCATTGTGCGGTTAAATTATCATTTATCTTCTGCTTTAAATCAATTCTCCTTGTAATCACCTTATAATCATTTACTATTTCAAGCTGTTTTTCAATAGGCGGAATAGGCAATTCTAATCTACAAATATCATCCCAAGTAATCCCACCTCGTACACTTCCATCAGTATGTAACCAGCAAACGCGATCAAATTCCGGTCTACGAAACCACATCATCAAATAATCTTCATTCAAAATATTATTATCAATTATTTCAAACATAAAATATGCTGGAGAAACAATAGCAGGTTCTTCTTCTTCATACAATGCAACCGGAAGTCGTTCATCACGACCAACGTGCATTGGATTACATGCAAACTTTCCTTTTGTTATCAATTTATATTTACTCAAATCTGTACCGATGACATTTGCAACAGATGGCATAAAGGACTTATCAATGTTAATTCCCAAAACTCTGTCCGTTATGCTTCCTTTATTACGAGCATCAATCAATCGAATGTGATTTCCTAAAATATCATAATTTGATTTCATACCCTAATCCTCTTAGTACTTCAAGTAGTTCTGCCTTTGACTTTTGTTCTTCAATAAATAATTTAGTTAGCTCTTCTTGTAATATTGACATTTTGGTGTCGTAGTCTATGCTTTCATCACGATTAACAAATTCAATATACCTACTTGGAACTAATACATAATCTTTTGCTCTTATCTCTTCTATTGTTGCACTATGACAAAATTCTGGTACGTCACAATATTCTTCACCATCTAATTGTCTCCACGCAACGAATTTATCTGTTACAATCTTCCTATCTTTACTATTTAGTTCTAAATACTTTTTTTCATATGGATGGCCCATTTGACGTAAATCCATAAATAAAACCTCACCTGTACGATCTCGATATGTTATATTTTCATTATCACGTTTTTCTATTCGCGTTTTTTTATTTTTATTTAGAATCCAACACGTAACCGATATATCAGTCGTATAAAAAAGTGTACGTGGTAATATGATAATAGCTTCTACCATATCATTTTCAATCATTCTTTTACGAATTTCATATTCTGTATTATCTGCAGATAAAGCTCCATTTGCTAATAGCACGGCTCCAACACCATTTTGCCCAAGTTTGCTTAAAGTATTTAATAACCATGCATAATTCGCATTACTTGTAGGTGGCACAGGATACCCGTTCCAACGAGGGTCATCAAGCAATTTGTTCGATTCGCGCCAATCTTTTTGATTAAATGGCGGATTTTCTAGTGCAAAATCAGCCTTCAAATCCTTATGTTGATCATCCGAAAATGTATTTGCTGAAGTTGCACCAAGATTAGCAGCAATTCCTCGAATAGCTAAATTCATCTTAGCTAGTCTTCTTGTTGTATCTGTATATTCTTGTCCATAAATAGATATATTACGTCTATTTCCATGGTGTTCATCAATAAATCGCATAGATTGAACAAACATACCACCAGAACCACAAGCACCATCATATACAATGCCTGAATACGGTTGTATTAATTCACATAAAAGGGCAACAACTGATTTTGGCGTATAGAATTCCCCTTTACCTTTTCCTTCTTTCAAAGCAAATTGAGTTAGACAATATTCATACACACGTCCAAACACATCTTTATCTTCTTCTTTTTTAAGATCTACTTTATTAATATGGTCTAGAAGTGCTGATAATGTTCCTGACTCTATGTGTAATCTTGAATAATAGTTATCAGGTAAAGCTCCAGTTAATGAGGTGTTTTTAGCTTCGATTTCATGTAATGCAGTGTCAATTTTAATTGCAATATCTTCTTGTTTTGCATTTTCCATAATATACGTCCAACGTGCTTTCTCTGGTATGAAGAACACATTGTCTTTAACATAAAACGGCATCATTTCAAGAAAAGCTTCTTGCCCGTTAGCAATCATATTTTCTCTATGTTCATCAAATTTGTCATTTGCGTATTTCAAGAATATTAAAGATAAAACGACATGTTTATATTCAGATGGTTCAACAGCTCCACGAAGCTTTTCAGCAGATGCCCATATTGTTTGTTCTAAAGTCATGTTTTCTTTCTTTTTTGTTTTTGCTTTAGCCATTTAAAATCCTCCAGTTAAATCAAAAAATATAACTTAATATTTTGAGTATTATCTATATTTTACTACTTTATCTTCATTTAGTCTTTACTCGACTATATAACAAAATCAAACTAATGACATATATAACTGTGTACTTAACAATGCCTTTTCAAAAGATGATTTTGTTATCTTTAATTCATCATTTGCGATTGCCCTAGTTATCTTTGGGAAATGTTCAGATTCATTTTCCATCATAGCAATTGCACTAGAATATCCATCAATGCCTACTGATTTGTGACTAGAAGGACCAAAAATAATATCTGAATAGATAAAACTATCTTTAAATCTAGAAAAATCAAATCTTTTATTCTTTTCATAATCTAGATGAAACTCAATTTTTGATGGATTAATTCCAGCCTTTTTCGCAACAAGTTCAAGATTGTTGACACTTAATTTTGAACAACCAAACACCGCAATTTTTGCTTCTCTAGGAATAAATGATGCATTATAATTTGCCACAAATTCAGAACAATGAATAGATGTTAAATAATTATCTAAGCAACCTAAACTATTCTGTATTTCTAATTCTTTTTGAATTTTTTCCATTACTCTTAAAGTAATTTCTCTTAAAGCTTCAACAGATAATACCACACTAATCACTCACTTCCATATCAAATAAACCATTGATCTTGTTTTCATATTCAGCAACAGCTTTCTTTGCTTCTACCAGCTTTTGCTGTAATTTATTAAATCTTACTTCAATCACTTCTTGTGTATCCATATCCAGCATTGGTACATCCATCTCACGTAATGCCTTAAGTGAAATATTTTTAACAATGCCTCCTGTTTGAATCAACAACAATTGCTTCATCCATAAATCACTATTCAAATAACTTAATAAGAATTCCGGAATTAGATTTGTACATTCTTTAACACGAATAACGTTGATATTGCTATTAAAAATACATGGTTCATCTATATTTTGTACAATCGCTGCTCTTATTACCGTTCCTTTAGAAGCTAATAAAATATCCCCTTTCTGTACCAGATAATTTGATACTTTGGATTCCTCTATTTCTACTTCTTGTGCAGATTCTGTATCTACCACACATCCATCAAAATTCTCTACTTTAATCATCTTAACAGACACAGGTGAATCAATCTTTTTTCGAGTGTTATAGACATAGCCACCAATTACATCAGCACAATCACTTAACATAACTGGGTTCATATTTTCAGGTATTCCACTCTCATATAAATATCTATTTAATTCAAACGAATAATCTTTTTCTTCTACTTCTTTATAAGAAAAAGTAGAAGTTAATTGACTCTCCACCTTTTTAAAAGCTTCAACATCAAATTGTTTGATTCTTTTTTCGTTTTTATAACAGTTTCTTGCATCTACAAATTTTACTTCATCGTTATTATTTGAAAACACCAACAAGCTATATCTTACACCAGAATTTTTTAATGTTCCGTGTGGCATTAGAATAACTTTTTCTAATAATTTATTATCAATAATAATTTGTCTGCTTTTCATATCCGTACTATTTATTAAGCTATTTTGACTTAATATCGCAAATGTTTTTCCATTCTGATTCATTGCATTTATTGCCTTAAATACAAAAGCCCAATCTGCTCTCATGCCAAAATGGTCAAAACCTAATAAACCATTAGGATCCTCCACAATTTTTTGTTTATATCTAAGCGCTAATGGACATTCTGTAAAACATAAATCAAATTTTTCATCAAATGTATTTTGCAAAACATCCACATTGTGAATTTCAATATTTCCATCTAAAACATAAGCCATCATTTTAGAAAAAAGTACATCTTTTGTCACAAGTTCATAGCCAACTAACCTGCTTCTATTTTCATTCAATAAATTTTGAATTAGGAATGAACCTGAACCAGAACACAAATCTAATACTGAGTCATAGTTCTCATCCTTTACCAAATAGTTTACTAATTTAGAAATCCCATCTTCAGTATAATTAAATCGATATTTCATATTACACATAATATTAGTGTCGTCTGATAACAATTCTTTAACCAATTCAACCAATTCGATATTTGAATAATTTGTAGTTTCTTTTACACATCGATTTAATATAGAATAAGACTCTAAATTTAAACAACTCATTAATTCTCTTAAGTCAAATGGGAGACGCTCCACATTTTCAACACTTTCATATAAACGATCAAAGTAGGATTCATTCATATTCTCAAAACAAATCTCTTTGACCAAACCATTAATCTGTAACTTTCTTAAAAAACAAGAAACTTTTAATGCATCCACTGTATCCTCAATTTGAGCGTTTCCTCTAAATGTATTAATTAACTCATATAAATCTTTTGCCATATCAAGTCCTCCTAAATAGTTTTTAAAAACTATTTATCTCTTACACAATTATAGTATTACAAAACTATTTTAATTTAAATAGTTTTTAAAAACTATTTTTTGCGTGCAAATATTATTAGCTTTCAGATTTTTTTGATGTTACAAATAAAAGCCCGAACAATTAAATGTTGTTCGAGCCAAATATCAGCTATAAATAATTTTAAGGTATAATACCACCCTTAAATCCTTGAAGAGTAATTTTATCTAACCTCATCCAATTTTATAAATCTTTTTTTAATCCACTTTCATTATCATTTTAAAAATTCCATACATGGCCGCATATAAGACGGCTGCAACAGGCCAAATCATATAGGTTACATCCCATTGTTTTGTCCATAAGCTCCAACCAAGATAAACAGCTGTCACAAGACACCAATATACACCTGTGAATGTTTCCACTTTCTTCTTTACAAGCTTTTCTTTTTTCGTATAATCACCTTCTTGCAACAATGTATCATAGCTACTTTTTATTGTGGAAACACGAATCAGAATATTCACACCAACGGAAACCAAAATGAGTAATACAGCTAAACATAATGTACATATATAATCAGATGCTTCCATGCAACCTGCAATAACCAACGGAATTACAGATAAAATACATAGAACAACACCACATGCTAAAGAAAAGGAGTAATGTTGTTGATAGCTTTGATTCTTTTCTTTGACAAGTCCTGTTACACCATATTCTGTTTCAAAGGGTTCTTGTTCTAAATATTGTAGAGGGCTCAATTTAATTTCTGTTTTAATAAATATAAACACGGCAAGTGCAACCATACCTAATAAAATCGTACACGCAACTGCAATGGCTAAGCTATCATTGAAAGTTGATACTAGGAATAAAGGAATCGGACTTAAGATGCATAATGTTGTCGCATTTGCAAGCATAGGTGCTGCTTTTTTCTTTTCATTCATATATGCATTTGCTTCTTCCATACTCACACGATGTAATTCACAATCTGTATCGCATATTGTCTCTGTATTTTCTTTTTCAACTTCATCTTTTAACAAGTAATCTGTGCTCACTCCAAATAAGTCAGCTAACTGAATAATCTTTTTTAAATCTGGAATTGCTCCTGCACTTTCCCATTTTGAAACCGACTGTCTAGATACGCCTAGTTTTTGTGCCAAATCTTCTTGTGTCCACCCATTCTTTTTTCTTTCTTCAATTATTTTATCAGCTAGAATCATCGTTCTTCCTCCTTAGCCAAAGTTTACTAAAATTTGCGGTTGCATTCCACCAACTAGACTTGTCAATTTATCAATTTACAGTTGCATAGACTAGAAAAGACTTACTTTAACGCAAGTCTTTATCTATGCTATATATATTTACTTAATATATGATTAAGCTTTTGTTCATCAATCGGTTTTGAGATTGAATCATTCATAATTGTTTGATCAATACTATATTCTGATTGTGCACTCATGGCGACAATTGGAATGGATGGATTGATTTTACGAATGCATTTAGCCGCTTCATCCCCATTCATTTTTGGCATCATGATATCCATTAAAATTAAAGAGTATTGATTGGGTTGTTCCTTAACTTTTTCAACTGCTTCTAATCCATTCCATGCCTTATCTACATTAGCATGTACGGTATTCAAGTAAAACTCAGCTACTTCCATATTGATTTCATTATCTTCTACTAAAAGAATTCTTTTATCCTTTAAATCCAATTTTGAAGTATCTTGTTTTTCATTTTTAGATGTATCCAATTGGTAAGTAAGAACGACCTTGATTTGTGTACCTACACCCACTTCACTTTTAACTTCAATATTGCCACCAAGCTTATCCACTAAACCCTTCACAATCGACATACCTAAGCCAGTTCCTTCATATCTTGTTCTGGCATCTTGTTTAGCTTGTGAAAAAGGCGTAAACAAGTGATCTTCAATATAATCTTTACTCATGCCAATACCTGTGTCTTTGATTTCAAATTCAAATGTAACTTTTGAATCATCACTCTTTATTTCTCTAACATACATATCAATCGTGCCATTTGGTTTGTTGTACTTAATGGCATTCGTTAATAGGTTAATGAGAATTCTTCTAAGTTGTAACGCATCCCCAATTAAATGCGTATGGACTACATTCTCCATATGCTTGTGATATGTAATATTTTGAAGGGATACTTGGGCATCAATCAAACTATTCAATTCTTCAACCATATAATTTAAATCAAATGGTTCATTCACAATCTCCATATGATCTGATTCTAATTTAGACATATTCAAAATATCTTCAACCAATTCATTTAAGTGTTTTGTCAAAACTTCCATCTTATTTAAAGAATCATCCAACTTATCCATATCACCCCAGTTTTTACGTATAATCTGCATCATACCTAAAATACCATTGATTGGCGTACGAATATCATGGCTCATGCGATTCATAAAATCTGTTTTCGCTTTACTTTCTAAATCTACTTTTTGATACGCTAATTGTAGCTTTTCTTTTTCTCTATCTTCTTTCTCATGAAATGCCGATGTATTTCTAAATAATAGAATAGCACGAACTATATTTCGTTCACTTTGAATATCTATATCATAAATTATCTCTTCACTCATCAATATCATTTCTTGAACCCAAATCACTCGATCATCTGGCATTTTAATTTGATATTCAATAGTAACATATTTATCCCCAGCCTTATAGCGATCTAGTAAATTTTGACAAGATTCCACAATACTGAAACTTCCCAAACAATCTTCTAATACATTGGATTTCCATTGTTTAAAGTATGCCTCATATGAACAAGGTAAAGCAGGTCTTATATTCTCTACCATATATTTATCATAAATACCATCAATTTGATTCTGCGTTAAATTCACAGAAAAAATAGATTGCGCCATATTCATTAAGGCTTCAATATAATTCGCATTCTCTAAGATGGATTGTTTCAACTGATCATAATAAAGCATCAATTGTTTCTTTTCATCCATCTCAATCGCATCGCTATACATTTTAAAGCCCAGCACAAAATGGTGAAGATTACCATACTCATCGCTATCCAAATAGACAACCATGATTTTACCTTTCAATTCTGCATTATTCATTTGATGATAATATGGTATTTCAAATATAGGATTATCCTTTGTGACATACTTATTCAAACTATTCACATTTAAAACATTTCGATAATCCATTCTTTTATCTTCATTAAACAACTCATTTAAAATTTGCTCGATTGCTCCCGAATAATTTCCATCTTCAGCTAAAAAGAAAGAATGGCTTGCACGCAAAGTAAAATATGCGTCTGTCTTCGCATCGCAATAAATGCAATCTGAAAAATTGAATCCTTTTTCTTTTAATTGTTGAATCACATTTAATATTAAATTTCGTTTTTGTTTTGCTTCTTTGATTTTTGCCTGGTTTTTATCAATATACATATTTTTATCCGCCTGACAAAAAAGTTCACGCATTGTTAATTTTGAAAAATCATTTGAATACGCAAAACCAGCCGCATAACTTAATGGAATTTCTGAACATTTAGCACATTCTTTTTTGATATTTTCTAAATTTCTTTTTACATCTTCCTTTGTCACATTTTTATAAAAAGCAATGAATTCATCACCGCCACAGCGACCTACAAATTGATTTTCATCCACACCTTTACGAAGACTTTTCGCAAACGAACGGATGTATAAATCACCTCTTTCATGTCCTTGTTGATTATTGATGATTCTAAGATTATTCAAATCAAATACGCAAATTGCCATATTTTGTTCAGCTTCTAAAGTTAAAATTTCTTCACACTTATTTTTATTTGGTAAACCCGTAGCTTCATCTAAATATATTTTGCTTTTTAATTCTCGATTTGCCTTTGCATAACGCAAAGCTTTAAGTAGTTCATACAAAATCATAAATACTAAGATAACAATATCAATAACCGTCAAAGTTTCAAATTGTTTAAGTCTTGTCGCAATTCTTTGTGAATACGATTCCGCAAGACCTGTCGCAACATCACATAAGTTAAAAAATATTTCACTCTTTTCAATTATACTTGTATTCTCATAACCAACTTGTCGTACAAGATCAATCTCTTGTTTTAAAGTATCAAAATACGCATCTAATTCTTCCATCTTTGCTTGAAAAGCCTTATCATCTAAAGATACTAAATCTAGTTCTTCACTACCAAAACGAAGGCCTTTTATATAGCCTTCGACATCCGCAATCATATCATCTTGAGGCATTCTGGCATCTTCTAATTTGATGATACGCTGTGTTTTTCCACGTACTAATCCCGCATAATTGACTACACGTGCGGTTCCTTGAATACGTGAAACCATAAGTATGATAATTAAAATGAGCACAATTAAAAGACTGGTTAAAGCCGTCATTAAAATACGCATTATTTTTGAGAAACGATTCTTTTTCTTATTCTGCATACAACTATTGTATAAAGAAAATGAAATTATCACAAGAAAATAATAAAAGGATAAATCCTAACGATTCATCCTCTTATTAATCCATACTATGATCCAAATGCCAATGCCAATACATACTAAAGCCAAGCCAATCAGCATTAAAGCAGTACCATCATGCATCGCACCATCATATCCTACATATGCGTTTATTTTCCCCTTTAAAAACAAGAAAACAGTTCCTGCAATTAAAAATAAATTTGCGATAAATGTAGGCGTAAAAACACGATCCTTTTGATCCATAATAACATCCCCTTATTGTTACCGATGTATTATATCATTTCATTCCTTTATTAAACCTTAAATTTCTCTTAACTTTCTAGACATTTGATTGTACAATAGATAAGAATAAAAGAAGGAAGGATTCTTATGCAAAACATTGATGATTTAGTTGAATTACACGAATGCCCTCTATGCGAAGGTGGTTCGATTCTAGAAGAAGAAGGAAACGGATTCTATGCACAATGCATGGATTGTGGCTGCTATACAGTTCACGTTGATTATAAAAACGAAGAAGATCGTTTAGAAGCGGCAAAAAGAGCTGCTGAACTCTTTAATACAGGTAAAGTATTAAAATCAAATCCTGGTGAATAAAAAAAGCCCATCAAATCATATAAAATGATTTGTATGGGCGCTTTTCATTTG
>OCHM01001445.1_pt1 | contig 10977 bp, 12 predicted proteins | sample 1538901 | NCBI WGS metagenome assembly OCHM01 (sample SAMN04571734, study PRJEB22368) | human gut metagenome | biome: human gut; material: stool | host: Homo sapiens | place: Luxembourg | collected 2012-11-08 | reverse complement strand
TGCGAAAGTAGGAGGTAAATGCCTCTTATGAGTAACATTTACCTCCTACCCGATTGGTAATTTTTGTCATCAATATCTCCGCTATTATATTTTTTATGTATTGTTCAGATTCTTAATGATTTCCAAAGGTAGCTGGGTAGCTTTGGCAACCTGTTCGGCAGAAATTCCCATTGCCAACAAACGTTGTGCAGTTTCTGTGTTAGCCTCATGTTTGCCTTCAGCTCTGCCTTTTTCCATACCTTCTTCCATTCCTTTCTGGTACCTGTCATCCAGAAGGGTTCTTTCAACACTTACCGAATCCCAAAACTTGTCGTAGGCTCTGAGTTCGGCATCTGTAAAGCCGGAAACTTCAAGATCTTCTACAGCTTTTCCAATCTCTGGGTCATTGAGCAGGTCGGCAGGAATCTCCTTCGTGTTGGAATTGATTTCAGTCAGGAAACGGAGCCACAAGACCATCATGCGCTTATCGGCAATGGAATGTGGAGTGAACTTAGGGAGTTCTATGAAGGTGAAATGCAAGCCCTCGATGACCTTATTGCTGTCCTTATCGTGCACGATGCGGTAGTTGTGGATGAAATCCGGAGTATCATGCGCAAAGATATCATTTATCAGGTTGAGAGAATACACGGGTTGCAGTTCGCTGTATCTTTCTCCCTTTTTAGCCTGACTCACATAGAGCTTGGATGCATTGAACAGTACTCGCTGCTGGAATGCGTCAGACCATTCCATCTGCATTTCCACGCAGAACTTCCTGCCTCTGACATCTGTGCAGAGAACATCCACTATGGTGTTCTTGCCCCCTTCAAGCTGGGGCACAAGTTCTGTAGGCAGATACTTGATTTTGCGTATCTGCTCCTCGTCGCTGAGTGGCAGGAGAGCGTTCAGAAGACTGATCAGTCTTGCGGGATGATTGCCGAATATCTTCTTGAACGTAAGGTCTGCCTTAGGATCTAAGTACTTCATAACCATCTGTTTTTAAATTCTATAGCGCAAAGTTACGGTTTTATTTTCATATCTGCAAGAGTTTTATGGGATTTTTAAAGGTAAAAAAGTAAAAAAGTAAAGATTTTGCTATCCCCAATACTATCTGATAACTTTTTCTAAAACTTTTCTATGAATTCCTTGCGTGTTTCAAAATAAAGTCGTAAATTTGCTCACATAAACGAAACAATAATATCTACGGATTATGAAGCAGGTAGAAGAAAGATATATCAGTTTGCTGACCGATTTCGGTTTCAAGCGAATTTTTGGATCAGCTCCCAACAAGGATTTGCTGATCTGTTTCCTCAACAGCTTGTTCAATGGAAGACAGGTTGTTAAGGACGTGAAGTATCTGAACCCGGAGCACGTGGGCGACATCTATACCGACCGCAAGGCCATCTTTGACGTATATTGCGAAGGAGAAAACGGCGAGAAGTTTATCGTGGAAATGCAGAATGCATACCAGACATACTTCAAGGACCGTGCCCTGTTCTATTCCACTTTTCCGGTTCGTGAGCAGGCTCCTAAGGGTAGTGAATGGGACTTCAAGCTCAACCATGTTTACACAATTGCTCTGCTCAACTTTAACATGAACGAGGAAGCCTTCAATAAGGAAGAAATCCGCCATCATGTGCAGTTGTGCGATACTGCCACGCACAAGATTTTCTACGATAAGCTGGAATTTATCTACGTGGAAATCGCCAAGTTCAACAAGTCGCTTGATGAGTTGGAAACGCTCTACGACAAGTGGCTCTATGCCCTGAAGAACCTCTACAAGCTTACTCAGCGCCCTAAGGCGTTATGCGACAAGGTCTTCGACCGTCTATTCGAAGAAGCCGAGATTGCAAAATTCACTCCGCAGGAGCAGCGGGAGTATGAAGCCAGCAAGATGGCATATCGTGATATCAAGAATTCGATTGATACCGCCAAGCGAGAAGGTAAAGAAGAGGGCCTGGCTGAAGGCATGGAGAAGGGACTGGCTGAAGGAATGAAAAAGGGCTTGGCTGAAGGCATGGAGAAGGGCATGAACAAGCGAAGCCTTGAGATTGCCAGAAAGATGCTGGCGAATGGTATGGATGCTGCCACGGTGATGGAAATAACAGGATTGTCGGAGAGTCAGTTACAGCAGCTGAAAGGATAAGGAACTGCCTGGAGAAACGAATGATCTCCGTGGCTGCATCTTTGATATCTATTGTGTAACCGACGATGGCAAGCATTTTATCGTTGAGATGCAGAACAGATGGGTACCCTTCTTTGTGAATCGTTTCATCTATCTTTCTCTTCCGTTTCACTTAATTAAGTTACCGGACAATCCTATCCGTTTATAATCCACAACGGTTCGTTTTTCCACTCTTGTGGAAATCCCATAGAACGAGTATTTACAATCTCACTTTTATCTATGAGTTTCAAAAGGCGTTTGGAAAAACTTCCATTTGCAGCTATAGATTGTTCCAAATATGCAAGGCAACACAGTTGAGGATACAATTTATTGGGACGAAAATTGCCGGTAATAAGCCATTGAGAAGGTAAATAATTGGGCATTATAGGCATTGTTGGAAAACGTCTGTTCCAAATGCGAGCATGATGAGCGCAAGCATTTCTTAACACCGCAATACATTTTATCCAATTCTCTAAATATAGATATTGTGGAAGTAGAAACTCTTTTGCCACCTTCTTCTTGACAGAGTTGTCTTTGAAGTTGCAAAACAATTATTGAAAATACTTTGATTCTTAAATTTGCTGGCATCCATGAACCAAAACGGACCATGTTCCATTGAAAAATAATGGATGATTCGAGTACGGAATGCTATTTCTATGTCTTGGATTGCCGTAAAAATCAAAGAACGAAGTTCACGGTCGAAGACATATAAATTAGTAGCAAAAGTGAAACTGCTATTTTGTGCAAATCTATGTTATTCTGTATTCAGTTCCATCGGTTGTAGGTAGTTCGCAAAACGAAAATAGCTTACAGAATGAAGAAATTTTATAGCATCTTCTTCATCTTCGATTGTCAGCCCGCGTTCTTTCAAAATGTCAAGTTGACAATAAAAATCCTTTGCTTGTTTTGTGTACTGCATATTACTTCAGTACAATATAAAACACGAAGTCCTGCCGTGGTACGCTTTCAAGAAGAGGCGTGGCAGGAACTGTTGCTGCAAAAATACTAATTTCATTCCAAAATGGCAACTTTTTGTTTGAGAATATGCATTTTAAATATGTTATTTAACATTGTATAACGGAATTTCGGTCAACGAACCATCTCATGTCATTTGATACTTTCTTCATAATTCTTTTCTTTTGATTCTATGTCGCGAAGATACAAAAGAATTCGAATAATCGGATACCATTTCATCTTTCTTATATTTTCGCGCACTTATAAACATTCATCGACCATTGTTCTAACCATTTTCAAAGGCCAAAGAAAACTAAAAATGTTCCGAAAATTTGTCTGTTAGTCTAATATTCATTTACTTTGCATTTTGAATATTAACTAAATAGATAAGATTATGCCGGATTTTTCAGACACAGAGCGACGACTTATCGATTTATTGAAGGCCGGAGCAAAAAAATCTGCCAAAAATTTGGTGTTTTAAAATAAATGTAGTATTTTTGCCACGATATATAAAACTATAGGCTTATGGTACATGTAAATGAAACAATAGTTATAAAGAGCTCTTCTCCCAAGATGGCAGAATGGGTGAAGAGGTTGAAGGCTCATAAAGCTGAGCAACTGGAGAAGTTGCGCAACGTGGAGAAGTGTGACTTTGAATTTCAGTTCTGATGAAAGAGGCGGTCTATTCTTTTTCTAATAGTGCTGGAGATAAATTTTACCTTCGCCTTGCTGCTGATAGTGATTTGTTTCTTTCAAAAGAATTGGCTTCTTTTTTGAAAGATAAGGGTTTTGAATTATGGGGTATTTATCTAGAGAGATTAGGTAATGTCCAAAAGGTAACACCTATGAAACTTTTGAATAAAGTATCTCAATTAATTGCAACATTTTTTATAGGTCATCCTAATGCTATATTGTATTATCAATGTGATGACATCTCGGATGTTCCTATGAGCTTTAAGAAAAAAGAAACTGGAATGTTGGTGCAGGAATATCGTAATCGGCTATTTACTAGTATGTTTGAAAAAATAGTCAGAAAGTTAAATGTCTCAGTTATAGATACTCCCATTTACATTGATGCATGTGGTAACGATGTGTACATTCATTTGATGTCGCGCGAGATACATGCGGATATAGCAGAGATTATCAGTAAGGACATTCATCAAGGCTTTGATAAATAAGCCTTAGTGAATGTCCTTGTTTTAGTATCCAATAAGTAAAATCCCTTTCAAAGGTAATTTGATTCTATTTGTTATATACATTGTTTCTAAGAACGGATAGATTCTTTCAAAATCATTGTGATTGCGATAAATATTTCTCACTGCAATCACTAAGTATTCCACGCTAAACATCATAGAAGCTTCGAAAATATCCTTTAAGAATTGGTGGTTCTCAGTGGCTCTGCCAGCTTCTACCTCGATAACAATTTTCCTGTCTGCACTAATGGCATCTGCATAAAAATGTTTGTCTATGCTGTTGTTGCATCCGAAAAGAACAGGTACTTTTATTTTTCCCTCATCCTTCTTGTTTTGTTCTACGCAATAACCGATTTTTTCGAGTTCCGGACGAACTATAGATAAAACATCATCAGACTTCAAGTCGTTTGTAGAAGACGAAATCTTATCTTCTGCTTTCTTAAATACATTGATAACTTCTTCCATAGGTTCGATTAATCCTATGGAACGTGGAAAGAATTGATATTGAATGTTTGTATCTTGCATAATTCAGAATCTTTTTTCTAGGCAAAGATAAGGTTTTTTGTCGATATGGCCAAGAGAAAATCCTATTATTTGTATAGCTATAACTATACATCAAGTAAACTTTTCTTATATTGTGACTTGTTGGAAACCTTGTTTTTAGAATTCGTGTAAGATGCCGTTGTATACTTATTACTATAAGATTATCAGGTATTTGTATAGTTGTAGCTATACATTAACAAACTTTGGCCTTCTTTTGGCCTTTATTGGCCTTTTTCTTTACAGAATTATTTGTGCGGAATGTATCTTTGCAATCTAAAAATAACGAATTATGGAATTGCTGATAAAAGAAGTATTAAAGCGCAAAGGTATATCTGTGAAGGAATTGAGCCAACTGTTGGGCGTAACTAGAGATGCTTGCTATAAATATATCAATGGGAATCCTACTATCAATGTTCTGGATAGGATAGCTAAAGTGTTGGATGTTGATGTAAGGAGTCTGATTAATGGCAGGGACGGGAAGGAGTTCCGTGCCTCAAACGATATTATGGGTAAGGCATAAGGATAGCTATGAATTTAATCAGTTTGTTTTCAGGAGCAGGAGGTCTTGATTTAGGCTTCCGGATAGCTGGTTTCAGGATAATAATTGCAAATGAAATTGATGCCAAGATTTGCCCCACCTTCCGTGCCAACTTCCCCGATGTTCATCTCATCGAAGGAGATATCCGGAAGCTATCGTCTTCGGATTTTCCGGATGATATTGATGGAATCATCGGTGGTCCTCCCTGCCAGTCTTGGAGCGAGGCGGGTTCGCTGAAGGGAATCAATGATGCACGAGGACAGCTCTTTTATGATTATATCCGCATATTGAAAGATAAGCAGCCACTCTTCTTCGTGGCTGAGAATGTATCTGGAATGCTGGCTGCCCGCAATGCTGAGGCTGTTAAGAACTTCCTGGCTCTCTTCGATGAGGCTGGATATGATGTGAATCTTCAGATGTTGAATGCCAACGATTTTGATGTTCCTGAAGACAGAGACCGAGTGTTCTATGTCGGTTTCAGAAAAGATTTGGGCATCAAGGAGTTTGTTTATCCTACTCCGCAGAGTCATCGGCCAACGCTTCGTGAGGCAATCTGGGACTTGAAGGATTCGGCAATCCCTGCTAAGGAGAAGAATCATAGTAATGGTGATGCCTGCAAGGTGCCAAACCACGAATACTTTATAGGTGCATTCTCACCTATCTTCATGTCGAGAAACAGAGTAAGAGCATGGGATGAACCTGGATTTACGGTGCAGGCTAGCGGTCGCCAGTGCCAGCTCCATCCTCAGGCGCCGAAGATGATTAAGGTAGAGAAGAATCTGCAGAAGTTTGTGCCAGGTAAGGAGCATCTCTATCGCCGTATGACGGTAAGAGAAGTAGCTCGGGTCCAGACATTCCCCGATGATTTCAAGTTTATCTATACCGATGTGAATATGGGGTATAAGATGATAGGCAATGCCGTGCCCGTGAATCTGGCTTATCACATGGCTAAGCAGATTAAGAGGACGCTTGAGTCTAGAGGCATCAGGAGCAAGAAGGCGTAGGAAACATTTCTTTTTTCTGCGATTTTGATTATCTCATTGAGCCAATTTGTAGGTATCAAATAATAGAGAAACGAAGAAAATGAGGTGAAAATAAAAAAAGTGAAATATTTTTTGGAGAATTAAAATAAAATCATTACTTTTGTGCCACAATAACAACGAACGGAAGGCCCCACCTGGTGATGAGACTGAGCGCTCTAAACCTGATGGGGCTTTTTCGTGCCTAAAAATTGAGATAATGGAAATGATAGAGAATATAATAGAAGAACATTTCGTAAGGCCCTTAATGAAAATCTTTAGTGGCGAAGAAGCGCCAGTAGGATGGAATCTTCGTAAGAAGGCAGAAGACTGGAACTGCTGTTTTCATGACCCGTACTGGAAGAAAATCTTTCATCAAGCAATGACACCTATTTATAGGCGGCTCCTGTCGGGAAACTATTCCGAGGAGGTCGATAGGGGTGAGGTACTCTTCCCTATAGCCCAATGGATGTATTCCTACGATGGGCTAGATAAACTTGTAGGCGAGCACAATATATTGGATGTACTGAATTCTGCGTATTACAAGTGGAAAGGTTCATATGAATTCTTTCGTTTGTTGCACAGTATTATGGCGCAGTCTTATCGCCCGTATATCCAGCAATGGCCAGAGGATACGATTAATGAAGAGATTGAAAAACTGGAAGTTAACGGTGATAGTGTGCGTGGAGAATTGCTGTGCATTATGTCTGCATATTTGATGATAGAGCATACGGATTTGTCGGAATCACATAAGGATTTCCTGGAGAAACAGCTGGATAAAAACTGGAGCTACTTGACACATGTGTATTCTTTTATGGTGAGAAGAATCGTAGGGTCTAATTTCAAAGGCTTCTTGCAGATTATCAATAATGTGGCTATTTCACCGTCTTGCCATTCCTATGTACACATATTCCATAAGGTGGTTCTGATGCGAAGGGATGAATTCTTTGATACTTCCAAGAAAAAAGAGAAACTGGCGAAGCACATGGCGAGATTGGAAGATATCATGAAGACTACACCGCAGAAGGATGATTTGGATGAGCTGTGTAATATCATCTTCGGTGCTGATTTTGAAGAGATGATGAAAAACAGATTCATGAGTTATGATGAACTGAATGAGAAGGCTAACCAGCTGCAGGATTCCGTAGAGAAGTTGGCTACCGAAATGAAGAAGGTTACGGAGCAATTTGCTGAGGCTGTAGAGTCGCGCGTGTCGGTTGAGGTGATAGAGAAGCAGTTGCTGCGTATGGCTCCTTCTATGGCATCTACCATCTTCGGTAATCTTTGCTTTATCTTGGCAAAAGACCCTGCATGGATTAAGATTCAGGCAGAACTGTCTGAGAAGATTATTCAGAAATCAGAACCTGAACCTTCTGTTATCAATTGTGGGGCTTATTATGCTAAAGGTGCGAATCATGAAGATCATAGCCGTCAGCTCTATCTGACTACTGGCAATGATGCATCAAATAAAGAAATGTTGGATTCTAAAAACGATAAAAGATGAATGTATATTATGCGGGTGGTGCCACACACAACGACCATCATAAGGAAATAAATATTGGAGGGGATGTCACCGCTGAGGCTCTCCAGCAGATTGTGACAGATTTCTTTAAAGATGAAGATGCTGAACCGGTGGATGCTGAACCGGTGGATGATACAGAGAAATGCTCTGCTTCTGCTGATTCTGACTCCTCGGTTGTCTCTTCTTCTGCCTCTGCTGGTAGAACTCCAGATGCGCTCTTTTTGGATAAGAATGGTAAAAAAGATTTAAAGCTGACGGCAAGGCTGGCTGGCATTTTCGTGAATTATCTTAAAGTGCATCACCTTTCAAGGGAACAACTTTCTACCAGTACCGGTCTGCTCAACAAGAGTGTGGTAGCTTTTTATCAGCTCTGGCAGAAAGAGGGATATATCCGACCTGGGGTGCCGAATGGCTCCTCTGTTGCCCGGTTTTTGAATGAGGATTGTCATCTGCAATTGGGCGTAACCCGTAAATCTTATGCTGATTATATCAGAAAGAAAATCTCTCAGGGGAATATTGATTATGATGTTGAGGCGAAGGTAGACGATTATATGATGTCGCTACCCGAGTCTGATTCTTACGCAGAATAACGGGTGTTATTTGGCGTAAAGAAAAAAGTTTAGATATTGAAAGTACCTGTTAAAAGGGGCATTCCGAAAGGTTTGCCCCTTTTTCTTTTTCCGTCAAATGCTATTTCGCGTATTCGGCGGAAATGACGTAAAGAAACATTCTTCCTACCTTTGCCCCCGGAATTCAGAGCCGATATGGTCTGGGTTTCGGGGGCTTTTGTGTATAGGCACATCAACCGTTGTGGGAGCGCCCAACTGTTTAAAAAGGAATTTATAAGATGAAAGCAATGAAACCTTTTTATTTTACTCATCCGCAGTACGGAAAACTGAGGGTGGTGATGATTGGAGGCAAAATCTATTACTGCCTGATGGACGTGAAGAACATCTTCAAGAAGTCGGTACAGAAACTCTATGAGACGATTGCTGACTCGGAGGGAGAACTGAAAAATCTGAACATCATGATGATGAAGGATATGAAAATCAAGTATAACCTCTTCTTCGAGAACCAGGAAATGGGGAAGGAAGAAGCGGAGGCTGAGAACGTGAATGCGGATATCAACTTCTGCGATGAACAGCTGGTGAAAGACCTTGTAGACAGGCGTGTTGCTGCCGAGAAGATTGCGGCAAAATGGGTAATAGGCTTCGTCAAGAGCAGACTGAATGATGCTGAGAATGCTTCGCTCTTCGAGGCGAACGGGGTCGACGAGATTTCGGATAACTCGCTGATTCTACCTATCAATGTAAGCTATGGCTCAGGGTATATCATGATTAACAGCGAAGTGTTCGATTAATAAAAATATGGAGGTAAAATGGAGACAGTACATGTAGTGGCAATTAATCCTTATCGTAAGGGAAATAAAGGGAAAGTTTTTTCTTACAATATCGATACTTATGATAAGGTCATCGGATCGAAGGAAATCAAGAAGATGATTCAGCAGATTCGGGGTGAATTGCCGATTGACGGAGTGGATTTGAACGATGCGCAGGCGGTGAAGAAGGCGCAGGAGAGGCTCAAGAGCGAGCTGCCTTTCTTCTGTCCGCACTACGGCATGTTCAAGAATAATGTGCGCAGACAGGAGAATGCGATGCCGGAAAGCTTTCTCTTCCAGACGATTATCGATGTGGATGATAAGGAGTATGTGGAGAAGGCGATTGAGAAGGCGCGCGAGCTGAACTGCTCTTCGGGTATCTGGAATGGGAGTTTGCTGCATCTCTGTTATAGCGCTCGCAAGAAGCTGCATATCGGGATTAGAATGCCGGTTGGGATGACCATCGAGGAGACGCAGAAGGCGTATTGTGAGGCGCTGGGTGTGCCTTATGATGAGAGCTGCATCACACCTGAAAGGATGATTTTCCTGACGGATAAGGACTCGGAAATCTACCGGTCTAAAATGTGGTGCGCGGTGCTGCCGGAGAGCGAAATACAGGCTCGCAGAAAGGCTTTTCTGGACCGTGGGTTGACCGTAGACGGAAGAGGGGATGCAAAAGTTAATAGTTTACAGTTTACAGTTAATAGCAATAGTAATGACAAAGTTCAAAACAATAGACTTTCGGGCAATCATGGCACTGGTGAACTGGGAGAGGCCAGCGAGAAGAATCTGATAGCCTTTGATCTGTTCGTGCAGTCGGCTGGGCTTGAGGGGATGGCGATTGATACCGTCGGGTCTCGGCACTCTTCGCTCCTCGCCATTATGAGCGCAGGCGCTTCGAGGGTGATGAGCGAGGAGGAACTGATGAAGGTGGTGAGGACGAAAATGCCAAGCTACTATCAGGAGGATGACTGCCATCAGCTGATACATGATTTCTATGCGAAATATGCTGACAGCTCCAAGCCGATGTCGAGGGATGTGATAAGGGTGAATGCGCTGGCGGAGCAGAAGGCGAATGAAGTGAAGAGTGAAGAACGAAGAGTGAAAAATTCAAATGCAGATGGTAATTATACAGTTCAAAGTTCAAATCTCCAAGTTCAAAGTAGCGACGAGGATTATCCGGAACCGCCAGCGATGCCGGAGAAACTGCCGAAACTGGTGGAACTGCTGATATCTCGGACACCGGAGGTTTATAAGCCGGCAGTGGCGCACGCTATCTTTCCACCGTTGGCTACTCACCTCTGGCAGACGAGCTTCCGATACATTGATAATGTAGTGCATGAGGCTACGCTTTCTACTTGCTTGCTTGCCGGTACGGGTGCAGGTAAATCGTCTGTGGATAAGCCGATTAGGTATATTATGGAGGATATCAGAAAGCGGGATGCGGAGAATCTGAAACGTGAGAAGGAATGGAAGGAGGAGGTGACGCGCAAGGGTGCCAACAAGGATAAGCGCAAACGACCGGATAATCTTGTTATCCAGGAGATTGATGCTGATATGACCAGTCCGGCATTCGTGATGAGAACCGCTGAGGCGCAGGGGCGTTTCCTCTATACTTCGCTTAACGAGCTGGATCAGTTTGATGCACTCCGGGGTAGCGGTAACCAGCAGTTCCGCATCATGTGCCTCG
>OCHM01001444.1_pt1 | contig 10979 bp, 10 predicted proteins | sample 1538901 | NCBI WGS metagenome assembly OCHM01 (sample SAMN04571734, study PRJEB22368) | human gut metagenome | biome: human gut; material: stool | host: Homo sapiens | place: Luxembourg | collected 2012-11-08 | reverse complement strand
TTCTATGTGGCGGGAGCCGTATTCGGTATAATGCTGGCTTTTTTACTCTATCTCGGATTCCCCACTCTGCTGAACCGCTGGTTCAAAACCCGTATGGGTGTTTTTATCGGTATTTGCAGTGCCGGTTCCGGTATCGGGGGCGTACTGTTCAATCCGCTGGCGGGATTCCTTATTACGGAATATGGCTGGCGCATGACATACTTGATATTCGGAATTATAATAATGGTGATTGTTGCTCCGATCTTGGGATTGCTCCTGTGCAACTATCCCGAAGATAAGGGGCTGAAACCTTATGGAGAGACCGAAGTGTCTGACACTGTTTCCTCTCGATCAGACGGTAAACAATCCACGGGAGACGGAATCGAGTATGTCCTTGCCGTCAGGATGCCTGTCTTCTACGGGTTGATTGTATTCGCGTTTCTAATGAACGCGGCGGCAACGCTTAACGTGTTCGTTCCGACGTACATGCAGGAAATTCAGTTTTCAGTGGAGCAGGCATCATTTGTAGCCTCTGCGGTTATGGTCGGTGTCACGGTCGGTAAAGTTTTTTTGGGAATGATAAATGACCGGAGCACGTTGTATGGTATCCTTACAACCATAGGACTGGGTATATCGGGCTTGGTGCTGTTGTTGATGGGGCACATCGGAATAACACTTTCCATTATCGGCGGTTTCCTTTTTGGTTGGGCTTACGCCGGAGTATCTGTACAGACGCCGATGTTGGTACGTTCTGTTTTCGGCAATAAGAATTATGCCCGGATTTACTCCAACGTGTCGATGGCCATTGCCATAGGCGGGGCTATCGCTGCCGGGGGCTGGGGACTTTTAGCCGATGCGACTTCCTACGGTTTTATCTTTATTGTGGGAATCGTATTCCTCGTGTTATCCGGTAGTATCGGTTTATTTGCCCTGTATATACGCCGTAAAAACATGAGGCGACAAGCAGCCTGACAATCCGTAATTTCGGTAAGATACTCTGTAATCGGGTTAAGGTCGGGCAAACGATAATACCGTAATTTTGCAATCACTAAGAATAATAATTAAAGTAATAGATTTTGAAAATGAAACAAGATGTAATGATATTGACCGGAGCCGGTCAGATTGGTATGGCAATAGCCCGTCGCATGGGCTATGGAAAGAAAATTGTCGTGGGTGATAAGAAGATGGAAAATGCGGAGGATATTGCCCGAATCATGAATAATGCCGGGTTCGATGCAATACCCGTTGAAATGGATCTTTCATCCAGAGCATCCATATTGAGCCTGATTGCCGAGGCCCGGAAACACGGTGAGATTTCGATGCTTGTCAATGCAGCGGGCGTATCGCCGTCGCAGGCTTCGATGGAGACCATATTGAAAGTGGACTTGTACGGAACTGCCGTTTTGCTTGAAGAAGTCGGTAAAGTTATCAAAGAGGGTGGTGTCGGCGTTACGATTTCCAGCCAGTCGGGATACCGGATGCCTGCACTCACTGCCGACGAGGATGAGCAACTGGCCTGTACACCGACAGAGGAATTGCTCTCGCTCGGTATTCTTCAACCTCAAAATATCCGGGATACGCTGCACGCTTACCAAATGGCCAAACGCTGCAACGTGAAACGTGTAATGGCCGAGGCCGTGAAATGGGGTGAACGGGATGCCCGTATCAACTCCATCTCTCCGGGGATTGTCGTAACCCCGCTGGCACTGGATGAGTTCAACGGACCGCGAGGTGATTTTTACAAGAATATGTTCGCCAAGTGTCCGGCAAGGCGTCCCGGTACGGCGGATGAAATAGCTAACGTGGCCGAACTGCTGATGAGTGACCGGGGAGCGTTTATCACAGGAGCCGATTTCCTGATCGATGGCGGCGCCACGGCGTCCTACTTTTATGGAGCGTTGAAACCCGAAAGATGAAACGATTAAATCAATGTGGTTATGAAAAGGGTGTAAGAAATATAAAAACGAAAACTCAATATATCTATTCGCAATGAAACAAAGATTATTAGGAAACAGTGATATGCAGGTCTCCGCCATCGGTTTGGGTTGTATGGGTATAACCCATGCAAGTGGACAGCCCATGGGCAAACAGGATGGAATTGAAGTGATCCGCAAAGCATACGACATGGGTTATACCTTTTTCGATACGGCGGAATGTTACACGGCAATCTATCCCGATGGTTCCACCGCCTACAATGAAGAAGTGGTTGGTGAGGCCTTACGTACCGTTCGCGACAAAGTGGTAATCGCCACGAAATACGGTGTGCGACACGGGGGAGACCACTTGCTGCTGGATAGCCGTCCGGCTACAATCCGCTCCTCTGTAGAAGGAAGTCTTTCCCGATTGGGAACAGACTATATAGACCTGTATTACCAACACCGTATCGACCCCAATGTAGCACCGGAAGAGGTGGCGGAAACAATGGCTGAATTGATAAAGGAGGGGAAAATCCGTCACTGGGGTATCTCCGAGGTGAATGAAGATTATCTGCGTAGGGCACACGCTGTTTGCCCGGTCACTGCTGTTCAAAATCGTTATTCCATGATGGCGCGTTGGCACGAAAAACTTTTCCCCGTACTGGAGGAATTGGGCGTTGCATTCGTGGCCTTCTCGCCCCTTGCCAACGGATTTCTGTCAGGGAGATATGACGAGAATACTTCATTTGAGCAAGGGGTGGACTTTCGTAGCAATATGCCGCAATACACGAAAGAAGGCTTTGACAGAAGCCGAGAGTTGTTGGAATTATTAAACGAACTGGCAAAACGGAAAGATGCCACTCCCGCACAGTTATCACTCGCGTGGATGTTGTGTAGGAAACCGTTCATCATACCTATTCCCGGCAGTCGCAAAACTGAACGCCTGCAAGAAAACCTGCGTGCATCTGAAATAGTATTGACCGTGGAGGAGATTTCCATGATTGACTCTCTGCTGGATAAAACTGATTTTTTGGTTTTTGGAGGACATTGATAGGATGTTATAGTGAAAGAGAAAAATAATATAAAACAGGATGTATTTATGAAAAATGTAATATCAGTATTAATGATACTTTGCGCATGTGCGTTTACTTCCCATGCGCAAGGAAACAAATCTCAAACAACAGATATGGAAGGCAATAAAACAATACTTGTAGCTTTCTTTTCCCGAACGGGTGAAAACTATGCAGTGGGCAACATCAAAAAAGGAAATACCCACATTGTTGCTGAAATGATCGCGAATGAAACCGGAGGCAAGTTATTTCAAATAGAAACGCTCAAACCTTACCCGGATGAGTACAAGGCTTGCGTGGATATAGCGAAAACGGAGAAAGAAAACAATGCACGTCCAAAAGTACAAGGCGATGTAAAAGTCGAGGATTACGATATTATCTTCTTGGGGTATCCCAACTGGTGGGGAGATATGCCGATGGCAGTCTATACCTTCATTGAGAAGCATAATTGGAACGGGAAAACTGTCATTCCGTTCTGTACGCACGAGGGCAGCGGGCTGTCGGGTACGGAACGTAAACTGAAAGATGCTTGTAAAGGAGCTAAGGTAAGTGAAGGGCTTGCCATAAAAGGCACAACTGCACAAAACTCGCAGCCACAAGCACTGAAAACAGTACAGACGTGGCTAAAGAAGGTAAATAATTAATTAGTGAATTGTTATGCAACCAAGATTTTTAATGATGGCGCTTGTTGCTCTCTTATTTCTGGGGAACACCTGCGCAATAAAAGCACAAGAAAAGAAGATGAATAATAATACTTTTCACCAACCTTTTCCACAAGGAGAGAGACTACCTGAACAATTTTCAAAATATTTTATCGGTCAGGCGTATTTGGCCGGATTGACACAAAATAAAGAACTGAATGTTCCCGTATCGAATGTTACTTTTGAACCGGGTTGTCGCAATAACTGGCATAGCCACACGGGAGGACAGCTATTGATAGTTACGGCTGGTCGTGGATATTATCAGGAACAAGGACAACCGGCACGGGAACTGCTTCCGGGTGATATTGTAGAAATAGCGCCGAATGTGATACATTGGCATGGTGCAGCTCCGGACTGTTGGTTCTCACATCTTGCCATCGAGTGTAATCCGCAGACAAATAAGGCAACATGGCTTGACCCGGTTAATGACGAAGAATATACCGCTGCAACTGCTAAGCCTATATCATCTATTCGTCTTTCGGAAACAGCTATTCGTAATCATGACGAATGGTTTCCCGGTTATGTCTCGACGGCAAAACTGACAGATCCCGAATTGATCGAAGTATTCGATAACTTTGCTTTCGATGATGTGATGCAATACGGGAATCTTGATCGTAAGACCCGTATCATGGTTACAATGGCTTCTACTATTGCCCAACATACCATATACGAGTATAAAATGATGCTCCGTGCCGCATGGGGAAATGGTATCACTCCCACAGAGATTAAAGAAATCCTATATCATGCCGTACCTTATGTCGGTATTGCTAAGGTTATTGATTTTCTTGGAGTAGCGAATGAGTTTTTAACGGAAAATGGAGTAAAACTACCGTTGGAACCGCAATCCTCCACATCTCCCGAAACCCGGTATGAGAAAGGACTTGAAACAATCGAGTCGATTTTCGGGAAAGGCATGGTATCTGAAGATGCTGTCCCGGAAAACCAAAAACATATCCAACGCTATCTTGCCGCCAACTGTTTCGGCGATTATCAAACCCGCTCCGGGTTGGATATGAAAATGCGTGAGATGCTGACCTTCTCGATACTAATTTCATTGGGCGGATGTGAAGCGCAGGTTAAAGGCCATATCCGTGGAAATGTGGCAGTAGGGAACGACAAGGATACGCTGTTGGCAGTCGTTACGCAATTATTGCCATACAACGGTTATCCGCGAACACTTAATGCTATCGCCTGCCTGAACGAAGTAATACCTGAAAATAAATAACCGCATGGAAAAAATATTAATAGCCTACTACTCCCGTCGGGGTGAAAATTATGTCAGCGGGAATATTGTGAATCTACCGATAGGTAATACGGAAATGGTGGCTCAAAAAATAGAAAAACTCACCAATGGAGATATGTTCCGTATTGACACGGTAAAGAATTATCCAGCTGACTACAACGAATGTACTCGGATAGCAAAATCGGAATTGCAAAAAAACGCCCGTCCTCGTTTATTGGATAAGGTGGATGATATGGAACAATATGGCATTGTCTTTTTAGGCTACCCTAATTGGTGGGGAACCATGCCTATGGTTGTACATTCTTTTCTGGAGTCCTACGATTTTACGGGCAAAACCATTATCCCATTCTGTACTCATGAAGGAAGTGGCATGGGACAAAGTGTGTCCGACATCAGGAGATTGTGTTCCTCTGCCACAGTTTACGAGGGCGTTCCTATTCGAGGAAGCCTTGTTGAAGACTTCGACAAGGAGATTGGGAAACTGGTAATGCTAATGCAGAAAAAGTGAACAGAATGATTAATAATGACAGCACTTGAAGCATTGCTCCGGGTGCTGTCGTTATTATATTTATCTGTAATTTTGGTAATTCAAACCGTAATTTGTCTAAGGCGTAACTTGTAGCCTTTCTGTACTTTTGCTTTATAAAAGCAAAAAATGGAAATGACGATGAAAAAGAATGTTTTATTCAGTACAATGATTGTGACGGTGATAGCTGTCATGTCATTCGTTTCTTTCACGGGGAAAGCAGAGGAGGCTGCATCTTCCACAGTAACATCCCTTGAAAAAGTTGAGATAAAAGGTAAGATTCTGGTCGCTTATTTTACTTGGCCGGAACCGGATGGTGTGGATGCCTCGTCAGGAGCAAGCCGGATTATTGCAGACGATAAACTTTATGGAAATACCGAGTTCATCGCACATATTATCTCTGAAGCAACTGGAGGAGATTTATTTGCAATCAAAACAGAAAAAAGTTACCCCTCCCCTCATAAGGCACTTATCGATGATGCAAAAAAAGAAGCTGAAAATAACGAACGCCCCAAAATGACGACCCGTATTGAGAATCTGAAAGACTACGATGTTGTTTTTGTCGGTTATCCGAACTGGTGGTATGACATGCCGATGGTTATCTATTCATTTTTCGAAGCATACGACTTCAAAGGCAAGACGATTATTCCGTTCGTGACGCATGGCGGCAGCCGTTTCTCACAGAGTGTACAGACTATAAAGGAATTGGAGAAAGAGGCCCGGGTGATTGAGGGACCGTCCGTTTCCGCCCGGAATGTCCCTTCGGCTGAATCAAGTATCATAGTTTGGCTGGAAAAACAAGGACTCAAAAAATGACAGCCAATGGATAATGAAAATATGACTCGCCGCGAGGCCCTCAAGAAGATGGGCATAGCTGCTGCCGGTATAGGACTGGGTATCGGAGGTGCAAACGCATTTGATGTTTTGGGAAAGGACTATAAAGAACGTAATATGAAAGTTTTACTGGTGAATGGCAGTCCGCATAAAGAGGGCTGCACATATACGGCCCTGTCTGAAGTGGGGAAAGCTCTCGAAGAGAGCGGCATTGTTGCAGATCATTTTTGGATTGGAACACGTCCGTTATCCGGATGCGTGGCTTGTGGCTCGTGTTCAAAGACCGGACGCTGTTTCATGCAAGATACCGTAAACGAGTTTTTAGATAAATCAAGGGATTATGATGGTTTTGTTTTTGGATCCCCCGTTCATTTTTCAGCTATCGCAGGCGCAATGACGTCATTCATGAACCGTGCTTTTTTCTGTGCGAGAGCATACGATGAACTCGCAGGAAAGCCTGCCGCTGCCGTTACGAGCCTTCGTAGGTCCGGTGCTATTTCGACACTTGACCAGTTCAATCGTTATTTCATTCATCGCGGGATGCCTGCCGTACCATCGCAATACTGGCCGATGGTGTTCGGAAATACTCCGGAAGAGGTTCTCCAAGATGGTGAAGGACTTCAGATTATGCGGACATTGGGCAGGAATATGGCTTGGATGATGAGATGCACCGATGCAGGAAACCAATCTGATATTACCTATCCTGAAAAAGAATCGAGAATACAGACCAATTTCATCCGTTAATAGTTTTTCTATGTTACATAAGATAAGAATCATATTAGGTGTATTGTTTTTCATCTGCATCACACTGCTGTTCCTCGACTTTACGGGAACTGTGCATGTGTGGTTTGGATGGATGGCGAAAATACAGTTTCTACCTGCTGTACTGGCCGTGAATGTAGGAGTCATCGTGCTGCTGGTTGCGTTGACCCTTGTTTTCGGGCGTGTCTATTGCTCCGTGATCTGCCCTTTGGGCGTGTTTCAGGATATCGTGTCGTGGATAAGTGGCAAAAGAAAGAAGAAAAAGTTTCGCTTTGCATATTCACCTGCTGTGAAATGGCTTCGTTATGGAGTATTGGGAGTGTTCGTCATAGCTCTTGTAGCCGGTATCGGTTCGGTTGTGGCACTATTGGCTCCTTATAGCGCATACGGACGTATCGCACAAAACCTGTTTGCTCCGGTCTGGCAATCGGGAAACAATCTGCTGGCATATTTTGCCGAGCGTGCGCAGAGCTATGCCTTTTATGAAATGGAGGTATGGATAAAGAGCCTCCCGACCCTTGTCATCGCAAGCATTACGCTGATGTCGCTTGTGGTATTGGCCTGGCGTAACGGGCGGACGTATTGCAACACGATTTGTCCGGTAGGAACAATACTCGGTTTTCTTGCGAGATTTTCATTGTTCCGCCCGGTTATCGATTCGGACAAATGCAATGTGTGCAGCCTTTGCTCGCGTAAGTGCAAAGCGGCCTGCATTGACTATAAAAATCATGCGATAGATTATTCCCGCTGTGTCACCTGTATGGATTGTATAGACACTTGTAAGCATGGGGCTATCCGTTACAGATTGAGAAAACCATTATCTGTCGGGAATACGAAGCAACCGGCAGCTTCCAATGAAAAACGGGATGCCCATACTGCCGATACCGCCCGTCGGAATTTCCTGACCGGTGCGGGACTGCTGCTCGGAACTGCGGCTGTAAAGGCGCAGGAGAAGAAAGTCGATGGCGGTCTGGCTGTTATTCTGGATAAAAAAATTCCACAAAGAAAGACTCCTATCATACCGCCCGGGGCAAAAAGCCTGCGCAACATGGCAACACATTGCACGGGATGCCAGCTCTGCGTGTCCGTTTGTCCGAACAAGGTGTTGCGCCCCTCTTCCGGGCTGATGACACTCATGCAACCCGAGTCTTCCTACGAACGGGGCTATTGTCGTCCGGAATGCACGAAGTGCGCGGAGGTCTGTCCGGCAGGAGCCATACTTCCGATTACCGCAGCCGACAAATCCGCCATTCAGATTGGCCATGCCGTGTGGGTAAGGGAGAATTGTGTGCCGCTCACGGACGGAGTGGATTGTGGCAATTGCGCGCGGCACTGCCCGACAGGAGCCATCACGATGGTTCCTTCCGAACCGGATATGCCGGACTCCCCGAAAATACCTGTTGTGAACGAAGAACGGTGTATCGGCTGCGGTGCTTGTGAAAATCTTTGCCCCGCACGTCCGTTCAGTGCCATCTATGTCGAAGGGCATGAGAATCACAGAATCATATAACGCAAATACCTCATGGAAAAGAAAGATAAAAAAGAAATGGACCGCCGGGAGTTTCTAAAACGGTTGGGTGGCGGTGCGGCAGCCGTCTCCGCTGTCGCCTTGACAGGATGCGATTCCAAAAATAATCCTGTTTCGGATAATCGCTCGGCGCAGGAGGAAATCCCGACAGACCGGATGACTTACCGTACAAATCCCAAGACGAATGAAAAGGTATCGATTTTGGGATACGGCTGTATGCGATGGCCGGATACAAGCGGAGGAGCCGGACGTGATCCGAATGCGGAGTTGGATCAGGAGACCATCAACCGGCTGGTGGATTATGCCATCGAATGTGGAGTCAACTATTTCGACACGTCTCCGGCCTATTGCATGGGACGTTCCGAACGGGCGACGGGCATCGCCCTTAAACGCCATCCGCGCGAGAAGATTTTCATAGCTACCAAACTGTCCAATTTCGCACCCGTCACATGGAGCCGTGAGGCATCACTGGCCATGTATCACAATTCGTTCAAGGAGTTACAGGTGGACTATATCGATTACCTGCTGCTCCACGGGGTGGGTATGGGTAACGGTATGGATGAGTTTAACGCCCGTTATATAGACAATGGCGTGCTCGATTTCCTGCTGTCCGAACGTGACGCCGGGCGCATTCGCAATCTCGGATTCTCTTATCACGGTGACATCAAGGTCTTCGATTACCTGCTGTTGGAACACGAAAAATATAAATGGGATTTCGTGCAGATCCAGCTCAACTATCTGGACTGGAAACATGCTCGGGAAATCAATCCCCGCAATACGGATGCCGAATATTTGTATGGAGAATTGGAGAAGCGGGATATTCCTGCCATTATCATGGAGCCTTTACTGGGTGGACGCCTCTCCAAAGTGCATGACCATATCGTTGCCCGTCTCAAACAACGGGAACCCGACCGCAGTGTCGCATCCTGGGCTTTCCGCTTCGCAGGAACGCATCCCGGAGTGCTGACCGTCTTGAGCGGCATGACCTATATGGAACACTTGCAGGACAATTTGCGCTCGTTTTGCCCGTTGCAGCCGCTCAAGGAGGAAGAAATTCAGTTCCTCTATGACACGGCCGATCTGATGATGCAATATCCCACGATTCCGTGTAATGACTGTAAGTATTGTATGCCGTGTCCTTACGGGCTGGATATTCCGGGTGTGCTGCTGCATTATAACAAATGTGTCAACGAGGGAAATGTACCTGAAAGTCAGCAAGCTGAAAATTACCGTCAGGCCCGTCGGGCATTCCTTATTGGCTACGACCGTTCTGTTCCCCGTTTGAGGCAGGCTGACCACTGCATCGGCTGCAACCAGTGTGTACACCATTGTCCGCAGGCCATCGATATTCCGAAAGAAATGCAGCGTATCGACCGGTTCGTGGAAGATCTCAAACAGGGAACACTATGATGGAAGATTTGATTCGCCTATTGCACGAGGGAGACCATTCGTTAGTGGTGGCCAATGGAGATGTCTGCACTTTCGACGGACGGGGTGTGAGTGATTTATACAACCTGTTCAAGGAAGATCCCGGATTCTTGAAAGGCGCTTCCATTGCGGATAAAGTCGTGGGCAAGGCTGCGGCTGCCTTAATGATTCTGGGAGAAGTGAAAGAAATCTTTGCAGACATTATCAGCCAACCGGCCCTTGACTTGTTTGCTCATAGCGAGGTACGTGTCAGTTACGGTACGGTCGTCCCGCATGTCATCAACCGTACAAAGACAGGATGGTGTCCGCTGGAAACGCGTTGCCGGTATTGTCTTACTCCGCAGGATTGCTTTTCCCAAATCGAAGGGTTTATAACATTACAGTCTAAAAAATAAATTCAAATGAAGAAACAACATTTACTATTTGCAGCATTCATGTTGGCCGGATGTTATACCGTTTCGGCCCAAACCTCCAATACGGCAGACAGCTTGTCGGCCCAAAGGACATTGACAATCGACGAAGTGGTTGTCACCGGAACCCGCAATCAGACGGATATACGCCATCTGTCACAGACCGTTTCGGTAGTGAACCGGAATAAGCTCGAACAAGCGATGCAACCCTCGCTGCTCCCGGTACTCACGGAACAGGTTCCGGGACTGTTCACCACCTCGCGGGGTGTGATGGGCTATGGTGTTTCCAACGGGGCGGCTGGCGGTATTTCGTTACGCGGGTTAAGCGGCGGCAATGCCCGTCTTATGGTGCTTATCGACGGACACCCACAGTATGCCGGCATCTTCGGGCACCCGATTGCTGATGCCTACCAGACGCTTTTGGCTGACCGGGTGGAGGTATTGCGTGGCCCGGCATCCGTACTCTACGGCTCGAATGCTATGGGTGGCGTGGTGAATATTGTTACTCGCAAAATGCACGAGGACGGGATTCGCACCAGCCTGCACATGGGGTACGGTTCCTACAACACGTTGGAAACCGAA
>OCHM01001440.1_pt1 | contig 11018 bp, 9 predicted proteins | sample 1538901 | NCBI WGS metagenome assembly OCHM01 (sample SAMN04571734, study PRJEB22368) | human gut metagenome | biome: human gut; material: stool | host: Homo sapiens | place: Luxembourg | collected 2012-11-08 | reverse complement strand
CAAAATCCACTGGGAAAAACCTTGTGGATAACCACCGAAAATCCATGGAACAACTTTTTGATTATCCACAGGAGAAAATCCGGCGAAAAATCTACTGCAGTTATCCACAGTCTGCCAACAGGTTTTCCACAAATTACTGTGGACTGAGCTTTTTCTTCAAAATCTCAATGGTGTTGGCCAGATTTTCGTTGGTCTTTAAGTCCGCTGCGATCTTCTCACGCCCGTGAATAATGGTAGTATGGTCACGTCCGCCAAGGTAACGGCCGATCTCCTGTAAGGAGGCTCCGGTCATACTCTGGCACAGGTACATGACGATCTGCCGTGGATAAACGACTTCTTTATTCCGTTTTTGAGAAGAGATATCCAGAGGGGTGATGCCAAAATGGTCTGCAACCACCTGGATGATCAGCTCTGGCGTCACTTTCCGCTCCGCGTTCGGAGAAATGATATCCTTTAATGCTTCTTCAGCCAGAGCGATGTTGATCTCCTTGTTGTGATCCAGTTTGGAGAGGGCAACGATCTTGGTCAGCGCGCCTTCCAGCTCACGGATGTTGGATTTGATGTTGGTAGCAATGTATTTGATGACTTCATTATCAATATTGTAGCCTTCCATCTCTTCTTTTTTGCGAAGGATCGCCATACGGGTTTCATAATCAGGAGACTGGATGTCCACGGTCAGACCCCACTCAAAACGGGAACGGAGTCTCTCTTCCAGTGTCTCGATCTCTTTCGGCGGTTTATCGGAGGAGATGATGATCTGCTTTTTGGCTTCATACAGGGTATTAAAGGTATGGAAAAATTCCTCCTGAGTGCTTTCCTTACCGATAATAAACTGAATATCGTCGATCAAAAGCACATCGTTGTTACGGTATTTCTCACGGAATTCCGTGGTGGAAATATTGTTTTTGTTACGGATGGCGTCGATCAGCTCATTGGTAAATTTCTCAGAAGTCACGTATAAAATCTTGGCTTCCGGGTTATTTTTCAAAATAAAATGGGCGATGGAGTGCATCAGATGGGTTTTTCCAAGTCCCACGCCTCCATAAATAAACAGCGGATTGTAAACCTCGCCTGGGGATTCGGCTACTGCCAGGGCTGCCGCATGGGCTAAGTTATTGTTGGCGCCGACCACGAAAGTATCGAAGGTGTAGCGCGGGTTTAAGTTGGCGTTCTGCAGCGCAGTCTGGCTCACATCGCCAGGAGTATTCTGGATCAGCATTTTTTCTGGTTTTTCTTTTTCCTTGACGTCATCTTCCGTGATGAAATCAAGGGTACATGCAAAACCAGTGACCTCTTCGATGGAAACCTGCAGAATCAGGCCGTATTTTTTCTGGATGTAGCGCAGCATCTGCGCATCCGGAGCGAGAATCTTCACGACATTTCCATCCACCGCAAAGATCTTCAGCGGGAGAAGCCAGGTATTAAAGGAAACGTCCATGATATCGTGTTCTTCTTTGACATGGAGAAGAATGTTATCCCATTGTTCTTTTAATTGTTCAAGCATAGAGAATCTCCTAACGTGTTTTGAAAAATAGAATCCCATTCGCGGGGTTCTATAAAAAAGAGCCTGATGACCCAATCATATGACTATTCTATAACAGGAAAGAAATTTTTTCAACGAAAATAGCAAAAATCTGTGGATAACTATGTGAAAAACATGTGAATAGGCCGGAAATAGCCAGTCGTCAACATAGATATCCACAAAAATGTGGAAAAACCTATCTTCTGTTATGCACAAAGAGCTGTGCCTTAAAATATAAGGATTTCTGGGACGGGCCTGTGAACGAAATTTTAGTTGTCCAGAGCTTATCCAGACGGTTATCCACAAGTTATCAACATTTTGTGGATAAGTGGAAATAATTGCCCACAACACACAAGAGTGTGTGGAAAGTTGTTCACAGGCAAAAAAATACACGAACTTTTGAAATTTTCCCCTTGACGAAAAGAATTTCCTTCTATATAATTGAAACGATGTTTAGTTTAGAATAGTCTAAATGTACTTATGTAAATAGGTATTAGAATAAAGAGGAGGTGGCCGCGTTATGAAGATGACATTTCAGCCTAAAAAAAGACAGAGATCCAAAGTTCATGGTTTCAGAGCCAGAATGAGCACTCCAGGCGGAAGAAAAGTGTTAGCTGCAAGAAGAGCAAAAGGAAGAGCAAAATTATCCGCTTAATCGGATCGAAAGGGCCACAAGTAATTGTGGCCTTTCTTATTATAAGGAAACAAATGCGGTGGGGATTTTCCCTGATGCAAAACAAAAGGAGGTTCCATGAAACGTTTTCCATCTATTAAAAAGAATAGTGAGTTTCAACAGGTATACCGGAATGGAAAATCCTACGCAAACAAGTTACTGATCATGTATATCAGCCGTTCTGAGCGGCCGGATACCAGAATCGGTATCTCGGTCAGCAAGAAAGTAGGTAACAGCGTGGTGAGACATCACCTGGTACGGCTGGTAAGAGAGAGTTTTCGTTTACACAAGGATGAGATCGAGACTGGACTAGACATCGTAGTAGTTGCCAGACAGATGGCAAAGGAATCAGATTTCAAAAAAATTGAAAGTGCATATTTGCACTTGTGCGGACTGCATAACATTTTAAGAGAATCGAAGTGATGAGGGAATGATTAAAAAAGCAATGATCCTGTGTATCAGGAGCTATCAGATTTTTTTATCTCCATTAAAAGTAAGATATCACTGTATCTACACGCCTACGTGTTCTCAATACGCCATTGAAGCACTGGAAAAGTATGGCGTGGTGAAAGGTTTATGGCTGTCGATCCGGAGGATACTTCGGTGTCATCCGTGGGGCAGGGGCGGTTATGATCCAGTTCCGTAATGACGAGGAGGTAGTTCATTGGATTTATTAGTTCTGACAAAGACGGGGGGCATTTTCGGCCCTATCGCAGAGGTGTTAGGCTGGATTATGGATGCGTTATTCCGTTTTACCAGTGCATTTGGCGTGATGAACATCGGTTTATGTATCATTTTATTCACGCTGGTTATGAAGCTTCTTATGTTTCCGCTGACCTTAAATCAGCAGAAATCCAGTAAACTGATGGCTGTTATGCAGCCGGAGATCCAGGCAATTCAGAAAAAGTATAAAGGTAAAACAGACAATGACTCGATGATGAAGATGAATGTAGAGACAAGAGCTGTCTATGAGAAGTACGGTACTTCCATGACCGGCGGATGTCTGCCGTTACTGATCCAGCTGCCGATCATGCTGGCTCTGTACCAGGTAATCTACAAGATTCCGGCATACGTTGGTTCTGTTCGCCACTATTTTGATTTAATTATCGACAAACTGCCAGCTGGTTTCGCTACGAGCGAAGTATTTACCAACCTGGCTGAGACCCACAAGCTGGCCGGAATGGATTACTCCAACATGGACAAGGTTGTAGATCTCTTATATAAATTAACAGACAAGCAGTGGGGGGATCTGGCAGCAGCATTCCCGGATATTACCAGCGTAGCCACTGCAGGCGGTGAGAATGCGATCCAGGCGATCAACCGTATGCAGCAGTTCTTTGGTATGAACATTGCATACACACCACTGAATGTATTAACGGAGTTTATGAAGGGTGGTTCCGGCATCTCTATTTTCGTAGCCATCACCGCACTTTTAATCCCGATCTTATCTGGTCTGACCCAGTGGTACAGCACCAAGCTGATGACTGCAAACCAGCCAACACAGCAGCAGAGCGCCGGAGAAGGCGGAATGGGAAATGACATGATGAAATCCATGAACGTGACCATGCCGTTGATGTCTGTTGTATTCTGTTTCACATTCCCGTTAGGTATCGGTCTGTACTGGGTAGCCAGCAGTACTTTCCAGGTAATCCAGCAGATCGGTGTGAATGAATATTTAAAGAAGATCAATATTGATGACCTGATCGCGAAAAATGTTGCCAAAGCAAATAAAAAGCGCGAAAAGAAAGGTCTTCCTCCAACAAAGATCACGATGAATGCCAGCGAGACCTTAAAGAAGCTTCAGGAAGAGGAGCAGAAAGAGGAGAAGGTAAGAGAGGCGAAGATTGAGAAAGCTCAGAAGACCATCAAAGAGTCCAATGAGTATTACAATCAGAATGCAAAGCCGGGCAGTCTGGCAGCGAAAGCAAACATGGTTCAGAAGTATAACGAAAAACATAGCAAATAGGAGGGGAAGCTATGGAGATGATTACAGTAACTGCCAAGACTCTGGATGAAGCCATTACCAAGGCGTTGATCCAGCTGGGAACAACCAGTGACAATCTGGAATATACAGTTATTGAAAAGGGAAACGCAGGTTTTCTGGGGTTTATTGGTAAAAAAGATGTTGTCATTCAGGCAAAGAAGAAAAAGGAAAATGATCTGGATGACATTTTCTCCCTGGATGAGAAGAAAATCGAACCGGTAAAACCGGCAAGAGAGCCTCGGAAAGAGAAACCCAAACAGGAATTCCGCCAGGAGAAACCATGTGTTAAGGCAGAGACGAAACCGGAGGTGAAAGCGCCAAAGGCAGAAACAAAGATGCCAAAAGCAGAGCAGCCGAAAGCAGCGCCGGTCGTGGAAGCAGCCCAAGAGCCGGAGAAGAAGGCAGATGCTCCAAAGAAAGTGATCAATGTAGAGGCTTGCGAGAAAGCAGCCGTTGATTTCTTAAAGCAGGTATTTGGCGCTATGAACATGGAAGTGACGATTGAGACTTCTTATGATGCCTCTGAGCGGGAACTGGCTGTTAATATGACAGGCGATGACATGGGCATTCTGATCGGTAAGAGAGGACAGACTCTGGATTCCTTACAGTATTTAGTAAGCCTGGTAGTGAATAAAGAAAGTGATGGCTATTTAAGAGTCAAGCTTGATACCGAAAATTACCGTTCAAGAAGAAAAGAAACGCTGGAGACACTTGCCAGAAACATTGCTTATAAGGTAAAACGGACCAGAAGAAGTGTTTCTTTAGAGCCAATGAATCCTTATGAGAGAAGAATCATCCATGCAGCATTACAGAATGACAAGTATGTAGTGACCAGAAGCGAGGGTGAAGATCCATTCCGTCATGTGGTGATCTCTTTAAAGAGGGAAGCTCGTGAGGGACGGGAATACAGAGGCGGCCGCAATCGTGAGAACCGCGAAGGCGGCAGAGGGCCAAGAGAAAAGAAAGAGAACAGCAGTGCAGATCGTGCAGACAATGCAGATAATCAGCAGGCATAGGCAGTGATGGAAAAGTGTACGTTTTGTGCGTACACTTTTCTTTTTCGATTTTTATAGGAGATAGAATATGAAGACAGATACCATAGCGGCGATCGCCACAGCCATGACGAGTTCCGGAATCGGGATCATCCGGATCAGCGGCGGACAGGCATTTGAAGTGATCGAGAAGATTTTTAAGAAAAAAAATGGAGGAAAGATCGATCTGAGCAGATCCCATACCGTCCAGTACGGATATATCTGTGATCAGGACGAGGTGATCGATGAAGTCCTGGTCCTGATCATGAAAGGACCTCACAGCTATACAGCGGAAGACACAGTGGAGATCGACTGTCATGGTGGTGTTCTGATGATGAAAAAAATCCTGGAGACTGTGATCCAATATGGAGCAAGACCAGCAGAGCCGGGAGAATTTACGAAACGGGCGTTTTTAAATGGGCGGATCGATCTGTCCCAGGCAGAAGCGGTCATCGATGTGATCAACGCCCAGAATGAGTATGCGTTAAAAAGCTCTGTCAGCCAGTTAAAGGGCAAAATGTCGGAGAAGGTCAAGGCATTAAGAGAAAAGATCATCTATGAGATCGCTTATATTGAATCGGCTTTAGATGATCCGGAACACATTTCCTTAGACGGATATGGGGAGGAACTGGCGAAGAAATTAGAGCCAATGGTGAAGGAATTAGAGCGTCTGATCGCTTCAGCGGATAATGGGAAGGTCATGTCGGAAGGTGTGAAAACGGTTATTTTAGGAAAGCCAAACGCGGGAAAATCTTCTCTGATGAATGTGCTGGTTGGTGAGGAACGTGCCATTGTTACGGATATTGCGGGAACCACCAGGGATACGCTGGAAGAGCACATCCGCCTGCGTGGTATCAGCTTGAATGTAGTGGATACGGCGGGAATCCGCGACACAGAGGATGTGGTGGAGAAGATCGGTGTAACGAAGGCCAGGACGGCGGCAGAGGACGCAGATCTGATCATTTACGTGGTGGACGCATCTGTTCCACTGGATGAAAATGACCGGGATATTATAGAAATGATCCGAAACCGGAAAGCGGTGGTTCTGTTAAACAAGACGGATCTGGAGCAGGTGGTGTCTGTGGAAGAGCTGGAGAAACAGACAGGCCATCGGGTGATTCCGGTGTCCGCCAAGGAGGAGACTGGAATTGAAGAGCTGGAGAAAGAGATCCAGTCCATGTTCTATCAGGGAGACATTGATTTTAACGATGAGGTATATGTGACTAATATCCGCCACAAAACAGCATTGACAGAAAGCCTTTCCAGCCTTAAACTGGTTCAGAAAAGTATTGAAGACGGAATGCCGGAAGATTTTTATTCCATTGATCTGATGAACGCATATGAGCAGCTGGGAACCATCATTGGCGAGGCTGTGGAGGATGATCTGGTCAATGAGATCTTCAGCAAGTTCTGTATGGGTAAATAATTGTTTGGTAGATCTGCGCATGGATTTGCGCTGACCGTAAGAAAGAGGATAACAAATGCCATATTTAGAGGAAAATTATGATGCTGTAGTAGTTGGTGCAGGACATGCAGGCTGTGAAGCGGCTCTTGCCTGTGCCAGATTGGGACTGGAGACCATTATGTTTACGGTCAGCGTGGACAGCATTGCCCTGATGCCGTGTAACCCTAACGTAGGCGGCAGTTCCAAGGGGCATCTGGTAAGAGAGCTGGATGCTTTAGGCGGCGAGATGGGAAAAAATATTGATAAAACCTTTATTCAGTCAAAGATGTTAAATGAGTCCAAGGGACCGGCAGTACATTCCCTGCGGGCCCAGGCAGACAAACAGAATTATTCCAGGGAAATGAGAAAGACCCTGGAAAATACGGACCATCTGACCATCCGCCAGGCAGAGGTTTCAGAGCTGGTGGTAGAAGATGGCGTGATCAAGGGCGTTAAGACATTTTCAGGCGCAGTATATCACTGTAAAGCCGTGGTTCTGGCAACGGGAACCTATCTGAATGCCAGATGTATCTATGGTGATGTGAGCAATGCCACAGGACCGAATGGACTGCAGGCAGCAACGCATCTGACAGATTCTTTAAAGGCAAATGGCGTGGAAATGTTCCGGTTTAAGACGGGAACGCCTGCGAGAGCTGATAAGAGAAGTATTGATTTTACTAAAATGGAAGAGCAGTTTGGTGATAAGAAGGTGGTCCCATTTTCATTTTCTACAGATCCGGCTTCCGTTCAGAAGGAGCAGGTGTCCTGCTGGCTGACTTACACCAATGAAAAGACCCATGAGATCATCCGCGCAAATCTGGACCGGTCTCCATTATTTTCCGGTTCCATAAAAGGTACCGGACCAAGATATTGTCCGTCCATCGAGGACAAGGTGGTGAAATTCCCAGATAAAGAACGTCATCAGGTATTTATTGAACCAGAGGGACTTTACACCAATGAGATGTATCTGGGCGGTATGTCCAGTTCTCTGCCGGAGGATGTCCAGTATGCCATGTACCGGACAGTTCCAGGCCTTGAGAACGTGCGGATCGTGAGAAATGCGTATGCCATTGAGTATGACTGCATTAATTCCAGACAGTTGAAGGCAACACTGGAGTTTAAGGCGATTTCCGGTCTGTTTAGTGGCGGGCAGTTTAACGGAAGCTCCGGTTATGAGGAGGCAGCTGTCCAGGGATTTATGGCAGGTGTCAATGCTGCCATGAAGGTGCTGGGAAGAGAGCCGTTTGTGCTGGATCGTTCCCAGGCATATATCGGCGTGCTGATTGATGATCTGGTGACCAAGGAGAATCATGAGCCGTACCGGATGATGACCTCCAGGGCGGAGTACCGTCTGTTATTGAGACAGGATAACGCAGATCTGCGCCTGCGTGCCATCGGCCATGAGATTGGTCTGGTAAGCGATGCGGAGTATGAGAAGGTACTGAAGAAAGAGCGGGATATCGAGGAAGAGATCGAGCGTTTGGAGCATACCAATGTAGGTTCTACGGAAGAGGTCCAGACATTTCTGGAGAGTCATGGCAGCACACCATTAAAGAGTGGCGCCAGTCTGGCGGAACTGATCAAGAGACCAGAGTTAGATTATTTTATGTTAACCAAATTAGATAAGAATCGTCCGGAGCTTCCAGAAGATACTCAGGAACAGGTTAACATAAATCTAAAATATGAGGGCTATATCCGTCGCCAGAAGCAGCAGGTGGCCCAGTTTAAGAAGCTGGAGAAGAGAAAACTGGATGTGAATTTTGATTATTCAGAGGTCAAAGGACTGAGAAAAGAGGCGATCCAGAAGCTGAATCTGTTTAAACCAATGTCCATTGGACAGGCGTCCAGAATCTCTGGCGTGTCTCCAGCAGATATTTCGGTACTGCTGGTTTATTTGGAGCAGATAAGATATCATCATGATCATGAATAATCAGGCGTGTGCGCCGGAAGGGAAAATTTGATGGAGAAACAGTTTGCACAGTGGATGGAAGAAGAGTGCAGCCAGATCGGCGTGACGCTGAGTGAAAAGCAGATGGAACAGTTCTTTCAATATTATGAGATGCTGATCCAGTGGAATGAAGTGATGAATCTGACTGCCATCACAGAGATGGATCAGGTAGTGACGAAGCATTTCGTGGACAGTATGTCTCTGGTGAAGGCGGTTTCAGAGCTTGGAAGTAAAGAAATCCGGATCATGGATTTGGGAACAGGAGCCGGTTTTCCGGGAATTCCATTAAAAATCGCATTTCCAAATCTAAAATTGACGCTGTTAGATTCTTTGAATAAAAGGGTAAAGTTTTTAAATGAAGTGATCGGCACCCTGGGACTGGAGAAGGTCGAGGCGGTTCATGGAAGGGCTGAGGACTTTGGAAGAAATCCAGAGTACCGTGGTCAGTTTGATCTGTGCGTATCCAGAGCGGTGGCTAATCTGGCAACACTATCAGAGTATTGTATGCCGTTCGTAAAAGTAGGAGGCGCATTTATTCCTTATAAGTCAGGAAAGGTGGAAGAGGAGCTGAATCAGGCCAGGGGTGCTGTGAAGCTGCTGGGTGGCAAGATTGAGAATTCAGTGTCTTTTGAGCTTCCGAAGACAGAGGGAGAGCGGACGCTGGTGGTGATCCGGAAGGTTGAGGCTACGGCGAAGAAGTATCCAAGGAAGGCAGGTATGCCTGGAAAAGAACCGTTAAAGTAAGGAGTAAAACAGGTGGCTGTCAGGTTGTGGACAGACATATGAAGCAGGAGTGGCGCAGTACGAGGCTTGATGGATGAAAGATGATAACAAAAAAGGAGAATGTTTCACGTGAAACATTCTCCTTTTTTGTTAGTGCGCCCTGCGGCGCCCGTTTGTGCACCCCTTTTTTAACTGTTCATGTTCCGCATCGTCCGGGTAAGTGTAAAGAGGTTAAAAACCGAAGTACATCTGGATCGTGTGGAGAAGCTGAGCAGGCTTTTCCAATTGAGGGAGAAACTTGGTCTTAGAAATCAGGGTGTACTCGATAGCCGGGTTGTGGAGGGTATATTCTTTCAAAATATCAGATTCCTGGTCAAAATCTTCTCCACCTACTAAGTAAATACTGTTGTCGATCCGTTTCAAGGCATTTGTGATATTGCAGTTGGTGTAACCGCAGTGAACGCTGGCATAGATGGATTTGGCGGAGGCACCTAAGTGGGCAGCCTCATGGTATGCAGTGAGATCGGTATCCTTTACTGCAAATGGGTTGCTAAAATATCTGCGGCGGAAACGTTCCAGCAGAAAGTGGCGGCTGAAGGCGATATTATGGATCAGTGTGCCGATCACCGGGAAATCCAGGAAGGACTTATAGATCTTTGCGTATTTTCCTGGAAGATGGCTGCAGGCAGAAATGCTCTGTGGATTGATCAACAGCAGGCGGTTAAATAGTTCCGGGTTATGGTCGCAGGCCATGATCACAAAAGTCCCGGAGTTACCGGTGGTGATCACATCAGTCCGGTGTCCGATCTCAGATTTGATAAAGTCAGAAATCAACTGGACAAACAGATAGTTGGTGTAGGTCAGATCTGGCTTCTCGGAGCGTCCGCAGCCAAGAAGGTCGATGGTATAAACTGTAAAGTGAGCGGAGAGGGTAGAGCTTATATGGGACCATTGATAACCGCTGGAAGCCGGAGAAATATCATGGATCAGAAGCAGTGGATGTCCGCTTCCACATTTGGTATAATGAATATCTCCCAGTCTCCAGTGATAGCAGAGAGACTTCGGTTCGTCCAGCACGTGTCTTGCTGTGGCGGACAGTTTGAGACACTGATTGATCAAGGCGATGGATGCGATCGCACTGGCGGATAAGAGGGTAGTAGTGATAAGTTTATTTTTTGTTGTCATGAAATTCCTCCTATTAAAATAGAAAACAGAGTAACTGCTCTGTAAGTGCGCAGACCTACGGAACAGTTACAATTGGATAAGCTTATTATAATACATTGGTATGATCAAGGCAACGATAAAGCTGCTTAAATAATTCTTAAATGTTTCACGTGAAACAAAAATTTGGTGTTTTTATAAAAGACCATAGGAAAAGATAAAAAAATGTGTTATACTAAGTTTTTGAGAGTGCTATGTGCCAGTGACACATGTTTAGCACCAACCGAAGCAGCGCGGAGATGCGGGAGCACGCAGTGCAGAGCAATCCGGTATCAGAGGGGTCAAAAGCTTTTGACCCTAACATCAATTTTAATATTTATCTCAGTCGAGAAGACTCCCACCTCTTCAGGTGGTGAGTAATAACAAATGATTCTCAGTGGGAGGTGGGTCTCCGACTGAGATAAACGCTCCGCGAGGATGCGCAGTGATTCTGTAAAGAATATGTCAGCTTACGCTGACCAGAATCACGCGC
>OCHM01001438.1_pt1 | contig 11020 bp, 6 predicted proteins | sample 1538901 | NCBI WGS metagenome assembly OCHM01 (sample SAMN04571734, study PRJEB22368) | human gut metagenome | biome: human gut; material: stool | host: Homo sapiens | place: Luxembourg | collected 2012-11-08 | reverse complement strand
CTCCGGGAAAGTGATTCCAAGATCCTCAGCGACTTTGGAGTTTCCGTAGAAAGCAGCAGTCTCGATCACCTCGAAGTTCAGTTCACTTGCTTTCTTCTCGCCCTTTAAAACTTCTGCAGCCATGCGTCCTGTCTGCTTTCCAAGATCTACATAGTCAAGTCCCATAGCAGCGAGGCAGCCGATCTTGACCTGCTCGATCTCACTTCCGAATACCGGGATGTTTTTCGCGTTTGCCTTGGAAAGGATCAGCGGAAGGGAGGCAACGACGGTGTTGTCTGTTAAGTTGTTTAAGCAGTCGACCTGCTCTAAGAGGCTGTCAGCAGCGAGCGGGATGTCTGCTGTGGAGGAAACGCCGGACTCAACGATCTCGAAACCGTAGTCAGCGGCTTTTTCCTTGTACTCAGCCAGAGTGGAAGCGGAGTTTACTTCGCTTGTTGTATACATGATTCCGATCTTTTTCGCATCCGGAAGGATCGCGCGGATCATTTCGAGCTGCTGCTCGACCGGAAGCTTGTCACTGGTACCTGTCACTTCGCCAACCGGAGTTCCGTCAGCGTTTGCGAGCTCAGCTGCAACCGGATCCGTAACGGCTGTATAGATGACCGGGATGTCGTTCTTTCTGCCGACGCTGTATGCGCTCTGGGCGCTCGGTGTTGCGATCGCGCAGATGAGATCCACCTTCTGTCCGGCGAAGTTTGTGCTGATCTGTGCTGCTAACCCTGGGTCAGCCTGCGCGTTCTCTTCTAATACGGTAAGGTTCTTTCCTTCAACGATACCGTTCTCTGCAAGCCCCTCAAGGAAGCCTTCGCGGCAGTTGTCGAGAGAGCCGTGGACTGCGAACTGGTTGATGCCGATGGTGTAGGAACCGTCTGCAAGAGCTGTATCTGCTCGTCTGCAAGAGCTGTATCTGCTGCGTCTGCGGATTCAGCCGTTGTTGTCTCTGCGGCAGCTTCTGTTGCTGTGGCTGTCGTTGTCTCAGCAGCTGTTGTGGTGGAAGCTGTGTTAGAAGAGCAGCCTGCAAGGAGTGCTGCGGTGAAGGTTGCTGCGATGATTACTTTGATTGATTTTTTCATAATTTTGTTCTCCTCTTCTACTTTTGATAAAGATGTTTTGCAGCTGCGGCAGGTCCTGTTGCGGCGACCGCCGTTTTGCCGAGTAGTTGTTGGAGGTGTGGAGCGAAGGTTTTTGGGGATCGGGATGTTGTCCGGTGCAGAGCACTTATTTTTGTATAAAAAAAATCCCAAGTATCAGATATCGATTTAAAATCTGATGCTTGAGACGAATTTCATATCCGCGGTGCCACTCAATTTGACCTTTCGGTCCGCTTTTTTCGTATACCAACATATACGCCGCTCTCTTAACGACTGCGGTAGCCGTCAGTCCATACTAAAATTCAGGACTGCCCTCGAAAGTCCATTCCATTTCCAGTGCAATACTGCAATCCCACCGCCTGCAGCTCTCTGTGAAAACACGATCGAAAATGTACTCCTCTTTCTCAACGGTTTTTCTTGTTTGGTTATGGGTATCATAGTACGAAAAGGATTGTTTGTCAAGAAGAACAATAAAAAAAGTTTGGAAACCGGCAAACTCCGCCGGACAGAAAGAAAAATGGTAATTTCTAAAAAAAATATAACATTTCAGAAACTTCCATAAATTCCATTGACTTTCAATGTTTCCTGATATAGGATAAATATCACACGAAATGACAGGGTGTCATCTCACGCAGATCTTCAGAAAACAAAGCATGTAAAAGACAGAAAAAGTAACAGCAGAGGCTCGGATGCGATGAAAAGCTCTGCAGAAAAATGAAAATCAAGGAGGCAGACGTATGGGTACCAAAGACGGCGGAAAAAAGCCGAACCCGAATGATCTCAATTCATTTAAGGGATTTTTCTATTATATGATCATAATTCTGGTCATGACGGTCCTGTTGAACGGACTTGTATTCCCGTCCGCACTGAAAAGCCAGGTAAAGGAAGTCGGCTACAACGAATTTCTGGCTATGGTAGACAATAACCAGGTCACACAGGTAGAGAAAGATGACACGAACGGCGAGTACGTGTTTATCGCGAAAGACAGCAATGGAAAAGAGCAGGTCTACAAGACAGGACTCTGGGATGACCCGGATCTGACAGATCGCCTGTACAGCAAGGGCGTCACATTCGATAAAGTGATTCCGAGAAAAGAGTCAGCGATCATGAATATTTTCGTGAACTGGATCCTTCCGTTCGTGATCATGATTGGGCTCGGGCAGATCTTAAGCCGCAGCATGGCGAAGCGCATGGGCGGAAACGCGATGACATTTGGAAAGTCCAATGCAAAGATCTACGCGGAGAGCGAGACCGGCGTGACATTCGCGGATGTCGCAGGTGAGGAGGAGGCGAAGGACGCCTTAAAGGAGATCGTTGATTTCCTTCATGATCCGAAGAAATATTCCGATATCGGTGCCACACTTCCGAAGGGCGCGCTCCTCGTAGGCCCTCCAGGAACAGGTAAAACATTACTTGCAAAGGCCGTTGCCGGTGAGGCGCACGTTCCGTTCTTCTCAATCTCCGGCTCCGAGTTCGTTGAGATGTTCGTCGGCATGGGCGCCGCAAAGGTCCGGGACCTCTTCAAGCAGGCAAATGAGAAAGCTCCGTGTATCGTCTTTATCGACGAGATCGATACCATCGGTAAAAAGCGTGACGGAAGCGGCATGGGCGGAAACGATGAGCGTGAGCAGACCTTAAATCAGCTCCTTACAGAGATGGACGGATTCGACGGACGAAAGGGTGTTGTGATCCTGGCGGCCACAAACCGTCCAGAGACCCTCGATAAGGCTCTTTTGAGACCGGGCCGTTTCGACAGAAGAATTCCGGTGGAGCTTCCGGATCTCAAAGGCCGTGAGGCGATCCTGCGGGTACATGGAAAAGATGTCAAGATGGATGAGTCCGTTGACTTTAACGCCATCGCGAGAGCGACTGTCGGAGCCAGCGGTGCCGAGCTTGCGAACATTATCAACGAGGGCGCGCTCCGTGCCGTCCGCATGGGACGCCGCGTTGTATCCCAGGCTGATCTGGAGGAGAGCGTTGAGACCGTTATTGCCGGTTACCAGAAGAAAAATGCGTCCGTATCTGAGAATGAACGCCGGATCGTCGCTTACCACGAGATCGGCCACGCCCTGGTGGCTGCGTGCCAGAGCAATTCCGCTCCGGTCCACAAGATCACAATTATTCCGAGAACATCGGGTGCTCTCGGCTATACGATGCAGGTGGAGGACGGTGAGCGCCTTCTTATGAGTAAGGAGGAGGCACTCAATAAGATCGCAACCCTGACCGGCGGCCGTGCGGCGGAAGAATTTATGTTCCACTCTATCACGACCGGTGCCTCCAACGATATCGAACAGGCCACAAAGCTTGCCCGCGCTATGGTGACCCGCTACGGTATGAGCGACCAGTTCGGTATGGTTGCCCTTGAGACCGTGACGAACCAGTACCTTGGCGGAGACACCTCCCTCGCATGCTCACCGGAGACAGCGAAAGCCATCGATGACGAGGTGATCGCTACCGTGAAGGCACAGTACGAGAAGGCAATGGGAATCTTAAGAGACCATGCAGCAAAATTAAACGAACTTGCCGGATATCTTCTCGAGAAGGAGACAATCACAGGGGAAGAATTTATGGAGATCCTGAACCGGTAAAAGCAGTATATCAGTGTGAGAAGACTCAGAGACCATGCAAAGTGGCTGCTCTGAGTCTTTTTTCGTTTTGGGAAAAGAATCAGTTACTTTTCATGGGTAGGAATTTTCTGAACTGAAAATTCCGTACAATACAGTGGTGGTAGTGGATTTTGCCGATTCGGAATGCGAAGCATCGGCAAAATCCTGTTACAGTGCGCGGGCAAGGAGTGCCCGTGTACTGTAACAAGAATCAGGTATTGGGCTGACGATGTGAAATCTCGATTGTGTGCACTGGAAACCTATGTTAAAATGAGAGTAGAAATTTAGATGTTGGGCTTAAAATACAAAATTAAAATGACCTGAAAAGAGGAATACCGACAGGAGGAACAACGGATGAAACAGAGATATTGTCCATACTGCGACCAGAAAATGACATCGGGTCTATACTGCAGCGGATGCAAAAGGATCGTGTGGCATCCATATGTACAGGATGTGGATTACTATTTAAATGAGAGACATCCACAGCATGAGTCAGACTGCCTGTACCATGATGGCGGAAGCGAATACCCGGGAAGCAGAGCGTCCAGCACAGATTCGTACGCGGGCGTATTTAAAGGAAATGGGACATCGACCAGCACACAGGGCGGAAAGAAAAAGACAAATCGGGAGAAGAAAGCAGCGGATCCATTCCAGAATATGGGAAACCGGATGGCGGGACAGCGGAATGCGTTCGAACATATGAAGAGCCAGCTTGAACAGCACCGCGGTCAGGCAGACACCTGCCAGAGTGGAACTTACAGCAGCCAGTCCGCGAAGAACATCATGGATCGTGTAAACTCCGAGCGGGGACGGAAGAAGCCGTTTACCGGCATTCTGATCGTCGTGATCATCTGGCTGGTATTTTCCGTCGGCGGAAACCTGCTGTTTCTTATCACCCATGCGATCCGGGAATCGATCTACGGGATCGAGAACATCTTCGACTCGTCCAGCGGCGATCTCTGGTCCTCTGCCGATTCCAACGCCGTGGAGGTCCTTGGAGAGGGCGAGCTCTCCGACGAGGAGGTGCGGGCCATCGGAACAAACTGTACAAACTACGGTCACTATGACGCCCAGCTTGCGGATGTGACGGCCGCCCTGGACCGGCTCCTGCCGCAGTACGGATTTTCTGAGTGGTCGATGGAGGACACATACAGCTACAACTATGCTTCGGACGATATGAGCTGGTACAACACAGATCAGGCCTATTATCTGAGTCGTGACGGGGAGTATGTGGGAAGCATTACCATCTACGCCGACACGGCAACAGATGATCTCCATGGGATCGGTGCCTACAGCAGCAATGAGGAGGCCTTTTACCATATCGTGGACGTGCTGGAAGCTACATTTCAGGAATTCGGCTATCTGGATACGGATCTAAGCGGACAGGAGGTATATCAGGAACTGATCAATACCGAGGATATGATCGTTAGTAAGACAGATGACAGTGTCAACGGATTTACCACAGCTTATGGACCGGAGATTTTTGCAAGTAAAGAAAGCCCGTCAGGGGATGATTTTTATTCGATCCAGATGTATGCGCCAGGGTATTACACAAGCGTAGAGTAGAATGGTAAAAATTATATAGACTGATAAAATATGTGCTGCAGGATCATCTGAAAGATTCTGTAGCACATCTTTTGTTTAACCCCAATAAAATTTTTGTCAGAAGGAAAGAACCGGCCTTATCTGTAAAAACAAAGAAAAACTGCACATCATCCCGGACTGGATGCCATGAAGCGCAGAAGCTATTTCTACATATAAATAATATCCAGGAAAACCTTGCAAAAAAGTGCTTGACAGATTGACAAACCCATGATAGTATGAAATGTGCACTATTGTGGTATCATGTGCATATGGTACCAGTATGCCCAAAATTGGCTATTGATTATAGAGAAAGAAAACAGGGGTGAAACGTCAAATGGAGAAAAGCAGAATGCGTCCGGTGCCGGCCGGCAAGAGCGTAAGAATGAGCTTCTCAAGACAGAAAGAAGTTCTTGAGATGCCGAACCTGATCGAGATCCAGAAGGATTCTTATCAGTGGTTCCTCGACGAGGGCCTGAAAGAGGTCTTTGACGATATCTCTCCGATCGCTGACTTTGCTGGCCATCTGAGCCTGGAGTTTGTAGACTTCACGCTGTGCAAAGATGACATCAAATATACGATCGAAGAGTGCAAAGAGCGTGATGCGACTTACGCGGCACCTTTAAAGGTTAAGGTGAGACTCTGCAACAAAGATAAAGATGAAATCAATGAACATGAGATTTTCATGGGCGATCTGCCGTTAATGACAGATACCGGCTCCTTCGTTATTAACGGTGCCGAGCGTGTTATCGTCAGCCAGTTGGTACGTTCCCCAGGTATATATTATGGAATCGATCATGATAAGATCGGTAAGGAATTATACTCCTGTACCGTGATCCCGAACCGTGGAGCATGGTTAGAGTATGAGACCGATTCCAACGACGTGTTCTATGTCCGTGTAGACCGTACGAGAAAGGTCCCGGTTACAGTCCTGATTCGTGCGCTCGGATATGGAACAAACGCCGAGATCATCGATCTCTTCGGTGAGGAGCCGAAGCTTCTCGCAAGCTTTGGAAAGGATACATCCGACAACTATCAGGATGGTCTCCTTGAATTATATAAGAAGATCCGTCCGGGCGAGCCGCTGTCTGTTGACAGCGCTGAGAGCCTGTTAAATGGTATGTTCTTCGATCCGAGAAGATATGATCTCGCGAAGGTCGGAAGATATAAATTCAACAAGAAGCTCCACATGAAGAACCGTATCGTAGGACAGATTCCGTCTGAGGATATCGTCGATACATCTACAGGTGAGATCCTTGCTGAAGCAGGAAAGGCAATCACAAAAGATCAGGCGATCGCGATCCAGAACGCAGCGATCCCGTACGTATGGATCCAGACTGAGGAGCGCGTAGAGAAGGTCCTCTCCAACCTCATGGTAGACCTTTCCGCATATGTGACATTTGATCCGGCAGAAGTGGGTATTACGGAATTAGTATACTACCCGGTATTAAAAGAGATTCTGGAAAAAGCAGGGGATGACGAGGAAGCGTTAAAAGCAGAACTCCACCGCAACATCCATGAACTCGTTCCGAAGTGCATCACGAAGGAAGATATCCTTGCTTCCATCAACTACAATATGCACCTTGAGTACGGCATCGGCGTAAAAGACGATATCGATCATCTTGGAAACCGTCGTATCCGTGCAGTCGGCGAGCTGCTTCAGAACCAGTACCGCATCGGTCTCTCCAGAATGGAGCGTGTGGTACGCGAAAGAATGACAACACAGGACATCGACGGAATCACTCCGCAGTCCCTGATCAATATCAAACCGGTAACCGCAGCAGTGAAGGAGTTCTTCGGAAGCTCCCAGTTATCCCAGTTCATGGACCAGAACAACCCGTTATCCGAGCTTACGCATAAGAGACGTCTCTCCGCGTTAGGACCGGGCGGTCTGTCCAGAGAACGTGCAGGATTCGAGGTTCGAGATGTACACTACACCCACTATGGCCGTATGTGTCCGGTCGAGACTCCTGAGGGACCGAACATCGGTCTGATCAACTCCCTTGCGAGCTATGCAAAGGTAAACCAGTACGGTTTCGTTGAGGCTCCGTACCGTGTCGTAGATAAGACTGATCCGGCAAACCCGCGTGTTACCGATGAAGTTGTTTATATGACCGCGGACGAAGAGGAGCGGACGAAGAGGATAACTACATCGTAGCACAGGCGAACGAGCCGCTCGATGAGAACGGTTACTTTATCCACAACAATGTATCCGGTCGTTTCCGTGAGGAGACTTCCTCCTTCCAGAAGAGACAGATCGACTTAATGGACGTATCCCCGAGAATGGTATTCTCTGTCGCTACATCCATGATCCCGTTCTTACAGAACGATGACGCGAACCGTGCCCTGATGGGATCCAACATGCAGCGTCAGGCTGTACCGCTTCTTTCCACAGAAGCTCCGGTCGTTGGTACCGGTATCGAGGGCAAGGCTGCCGTTGACTCCGGTGTCTGCGTTGTTGCAAAGAATGCCGGCGTTGTTGAGCGCTCCGCATCCAATGAGATCGTGATCAAACGCGATTCTGACGGAAACCGCGATGTTTACCGTCTGATCAAGTTCTCAAGAAGCAACCAGTCCAACAGCTATAACCAGAAGCCGATCGTTTACAAGGGAGACCATGTAGAGAAGGGCGAGGTTATCGCAGACGGACCGTCCACGAAGGACGGAGAGATCGCACTTGGTAAGAACCCGCTGATCGGATTCATGACCTGGGAAGGTTACAACTACGAGGATGCGGTTCTCTTAAGTGAAAAGCTTGTTATGAACGATGTCTACACATCGGTTCATATTGAAGAATATGAATGCGAATCCCGTGACACCAAGTTAGGACCGGAAGAGATCACAAGAGATGTTCCGGGTGTTGGTGAGGACGCATTAAAAGACCTGGATGAGAGAGGAATCATCCGCATCGGCGCTGAGGTACGTGCCGGTGATATCTTAGTCGGAAAGGTAACTCCGAAGGGAGAAACTGAGCTGACTGCAGAAGAAAGACTTCTCCGCGCGATCTTCGGTGAGAAGGCAAGAGAAGTCCGCGATACATCCTTAAAAGTACCGCACGGCGCTTACGGAACCATCATCGACGCAAAACTCTTCACAAGAGAGAACGGCGACGAGCTTGCTCCTGGCGTAAACGAGACAGTCCGCATCTACATCGCACAGAAACGTAAGATCTCTGTCGGTGATAAGATGGCTGGCCGTCATGGTAACAAGGGTGTTGTCTCCCGTGTACTTCCGGTAGAGGATATGCCGTTCCTTCCGAATGGCCGTCCGCTCGATATCGTATTAAACCCGTTAGGCGTGCCGTCCCGAATGAACATCGGACAGGTCCTCGAGATCCACTTAAGCCTTGCTGCAAAGGCACTCGGCTTTAACGTTTCCACACCGGTATTCGATGGCGCGGACGAGAATGATATCCAGGATACACTGGAGCTTGCAAATGATTATGTAAATATGGAATGGGATGCATTCCAGGAGAAGTATAAGGATATCCTTCGTCCGGATGCGATGGAATACCTCGGCGAGCACCTTGACCATCGTGCTCTCTGGAAAGGCGTTCCGATCAGCCGTACCGGTAAAGTACAGCTCCGCGACGGACGTACAGGTGAATACTTCGATGGTCCGACTACGATCGGACACATGCACTACCTGAAGCTGCATCACCTGGTTGATGATAAGATCCATGCCCGTTCCACAGGTCCATACGCACTGGTAACACAGCAGCCGTTAGGTGGTAAAGCACAGTTCGGCGGACAGCGTTTCGGTGAGATGGAGGTTTGGGCTCTTGAGGCTTACGGTGCGGCTTACACCCTTCAGGAGATCCTGACTGTGAAGTCCGATGACGTTGTAGGACGTGTAAAGACCTACGAGGCGATCATCAAGGGCGAGAACATTCCGGAGCCGGGTATTCCGGAGTCCTTCAAGGTACTCTTAAAAGAGTTACAGTCTCTCGGACTGGACGTAAGAGTGCTGCGTGACAACGGTGAAGAGGTCGATATGTCTGAGAACATCGACTACTCCGATACCAACTATGACCTTCGTTCCATCATCGAGGGAGACCGCCGCTACAACGATAAGGAAGACTTATCCGACTATGGATTCCAGAAACAGGAATTCAAGGGCGACGAGCTCGTTAATGTGGAAGAAGATGACTATACAAACGACGGTGCCAAAGACGACTATGTCGATGACGATTATACCGAGGATGACGACAAATAATTAGAAGGGAGTACCGTTCATGCCTGAGACAAATGAAACTTATCAGCCGATGACATTTGACGCGATCCGTATCGGACTTGCCTCTTCGGAAAAGATTCTGGAATGGTCCCATGGTGAGGTTAAGAAACCGGAGACCATCAACTACAGAACCTTAAAGCCGGAGAAAGACGGTCTGTACTGTGAGAGAATCTTTGGACCGACCAAGGACTGGGAGTGTCATTGTGGTAAATACAAGAAAATCAGATATAAAGGTGTTATCTGTGACCGCTGCGGCGTTGAGGTAACAAAATCCAGCGTCCGCCGTGAGCGTATCGGACACATCGCGCTTGCTGCTCCGGTATCCCATATCTGGTATTTTAAAGGTATTCCGAGCCGTATGGGCCTGATCCTGGATATCTCTCCGAGAGTCCTCGAGAAAGTCCTGTACTTCGCTTCCTATATCGTTCTGGATGCCGGCAATACCGGCCTTCAGTTAAAACAGGTCCTTTCTGAGAAAGAGTACCGTGATGCTGTTGAAAAGTACGGCTACGGCACATTCCGTGTGGGAATGGGTGCTGAGGCTGTTCAGGAACTTTTAAAGAATATCGATCTGGATAAGGACTCCGAAGAGCTTAGAAAAGCTCTTCAGGAGGCATCCGGCCAGAAGAGAGCGAGAATCATCAAACGCCTTGAGGTCGTAGATGCATTCCGCAGCTCCGGAAACAGACCGGAGTGGATGATCATGAATGTGATTCCGGTTATCCCGCCGGATATCCGTCCGATGGTTCAGCTTGACGGCGGACGTTTCGCGACATCCGACTTAAATGACTTATACAGAAGAATCATCAACCGTAACAACCGTCTTGCAAGACTTCTTGAGCTCGGTGCTCCGGATATTATCGTCCGCAACGAGAAGAGAATGCTTCAGGAGGCCGTTGATGCCCTGATCGATAACGGCAGACGCGGAAGACCGGTTACAGGCCCTGGAAACCGTGCGTTAAAGTCCCTTTCCGATATGTTAAAGGGTAAACAGGGACGTTTCCGTCAGAACCTTCTCGGTAAACGAGTTGACTATTCCGGACGTTCTGTTATCGTCGTTGGACCGGAACTTAAGATCTATCAGTGCGGTCTTCCGAAGGAGATGGCGATCGAGCTCTTTAAACCGTTTGTTATGAAGGAACTCGTTGCTAACGGAACCGCGCACAACATCAAGAACGCGAAGAAGATGGTTGAGCGCCTCCAGACAGAGGTCTGGGACGTACTTGAGGATGTAATCAAAGAGCATCCGGTTATGTTAAACCGTGCTCCTACTCTTCACCGTCTTGGTATTCAGGCGTTCGAGCCGATCCTTGTAGAAGGTAAGGCGATCAAGCTTCATCCGCTTGTTTGTACCGCATTCAACGCGGACTTCGATGGAGACCAGATGGCGGTTCACCTTCCGCTTACAATGGAAGCACAGGCAGAGTGCCGCTTCCTTCTTCTCTCCCCGAACAACCTGTTAAAGCCGTCTGATGGTGGTCCGGTAGCCGTTCCTTCCCAGGATATGGT
>OCHM01001436.1_pt1 | contig 11024 bp, 8 predicted proteins | sample 1538901 | NCBI WGS metagenome assembly OCHM01 (sample SAMN04571734, study PRJEB22368) | human gut metagenome | biome: human gut; material: stool | host: Homo sapiens | place: Luxembourg | collected 2012-11-08 | reverse complement strand
TCCGGACGGAAAACATATAGCCTATATCTCCGACGCTACCGGCGAGACCGAGCTGTATCTCCAAGATTCCGAGGGGGGCGAGCCTACCCAGTTGACCAAGAATAACGATACGTATATCCGTACTTTCCAGTGGAGTCCGGATTCCAAGAAGATTGTCTATACGGATCGTAAGAATCGGATCAATCTTTTGGACGTATCTAACAAACAGCTAACAACTATCTCACAAAGTCTGTTAGGTGAAGCCCGCAACGTAAGTTTCTCTCCGGATAATAATTGGTTGACTTATTCCCGTGTGTCCGATAATAATTTCTCGATCGTCTATGTCTACGATATCGCGGGTAAGAAAGAATATCCCGTGACCGATAAATGGTACGAGTCTTATTCTCCGGTATTCAGTACGGATGGCAAATATCTGGTATTCACTTCCGCCCGTGATTTCAATCCTACGTATAGCCAAACGGAATGGAATCATGTGTATAATAATATGGGTGGCGTATATCTGGCGTTATTGTCTAAGGATACCGCTTCCCCGTTTATGGAAACGGATGCGGAGGTCGCCATTGAATCTACCCCAGCGAAAGCGGATGCCTCTAAAAAGGACGAGACAAAGAATGAGGCTTCTACTCCGGTCGTAAAGATTGATATAGAGGGTATCACGGATCGAATCGTTAAGCTCCCCTTGCCGGGATCGAATTACTACGATCTTTATTCCGATGGAACGAACGTGTATTATTTCACGAAAGGCGGCATGAAGATGTTTGACTTGAAGAAACAGAAAGAGGAAACCGTTAGCGATGCCGCTATGATGGTTGATCCGGCTGGCAAGAAAGCTGTTTTCTTTAAGGACGATCAACTATTCGTAACCGATATACCGAAGGGTAAAGCGGATTTAAGCAAGCCGGTTAATCTGGCGAATATGAAGATCACGGTAGACTATACGAAGGAATGGGCGCAAATCTTCGATGAGGCTTGGCGTGCTTTCCGGGATGGTTTCTATCTGGAGAATATGCATGGCAAGGATTGGAAGGCGATCAAGGAGAAATACGCCGCCCTTCTTCCTTACGTGAAAACACGTTTGGACTTGAATTATATTATTGGCGAGATGATCGGCGAGCTGGGAGTAGGGCATGCTTATGTGAACCCCGGTGAGGTGGAAAGTCCTAAACGGGTATCGATGGGTCTGCTAGGTGCTGAGGTTTCTCGGGATAAGAGTGGTTTCTTCCGCTTGGAAAAGATCCTGCCGGGGGCTTCTTGGAGTAAGGAATTACGTTCTCCATTGACAGAGCCGGGTGTTGAGGCGAAGGCCGGAGAGTATATCGTCGCTATAGACGGAGTACCTACGAATAGCGTGAACGATATGTATAAGTTGTTGATCGGAAAGGCGAACGTTCCGACCGAGTTGTCTTTGAATAGCAAGCCTCAGTTGGCGGGCGCTCGTAAGATCGTAGTCAGTCCGTTGGCGGAAGAGTATTCTTTGTATCATTATAATTGGATCCAAGATAATATCAAGAAGGTGGATAAGGCGACGAACGGTAAGGTCGGTTATATCTATATCCCGGATATGGGGCCGGAAGGCTTGAATGAGTTCTCCCGCTATTTCTATCCGCAATTGGATAAGGAGGGTTTGATTATCGATGATCGTGCGAATGGCGGTGGAAATGTCTCCCCGATGATTCTGGAACGTCTGTCTCGTGAGCCGTATCGTTTGACGATGCGCCGGGGTTCTTCTTTGATCGGGACCGTGCCGGATGCCGTACAGGTCGGCCCGAAAGTTTGCTTGATCAATAAGTATTCCGCTTCCGATGGCGATTTGTTCCCGTGGGGCTTCCGTGCGCTTGGCTTAGGTAAATTGATTGGAACCCGTACTTGGGGAGGTATCATCGGTATTAGCGGCCCGCTTCCTTATATGGACGGTACGGATATCCGTGTGCCTTTCTTCACGAGCTATGATCCGAAGACGGGTAACTGGATTATCGAGAACCATGGTGTGGATCCGGATATCTTGATCGATAACGACCCCATCAAGGAATGGAACGGTGAGGATCAACAGTTAGACCGTGCTATCGAGGAAGTCATGAAACAATTAAAAGAACGCAAACCGCTAGCCCCTGTCCCCGCACCAAGGGACTGGAGCCATAAATAATGAGAGGTTATTTGTAGAGACGGGGCACGCCCCGTCTCTACAAATAAATAGTAAACGGATTAAAAACTAGTAATCTATCTATGGAACGATTCGCAGCCATTGACTTTGAGACCGCTAATGGAAAGCGGAGCAGTATTTGCAGTATAGGTATCGCCATATTGGAGGATGACTGGGTAGTAGATAGCATTTATACCTTGGTACGTCCTACCCCTAATTTCTATACCCGTTGGACTACGGCCATACATGGATTGACTGCTGAGGATACGAATGACGCGTTATGTTTCGAGGAGGCTTGGGAAAGCATCGCCCCGAAACTAAAGGATCTCCCCCTTGTTGCCCATAACAGTCCGTTTGATGAGGGATGCCTGAAAGCCGCCCACGAGGTGTATGACTTAGCCTATCCGAAATATCCCTTCTATTGCACTTGCCGTCTCTCCCGGAAGATGTACCCATTTCTGGTAAATCATCAGTTGCAGACAGTAGCCGCCCACTGCGGTTACGACCTTACCCGACATCATAACGCCATGGCCGACGCTTACGCCTGTGCTCATATCGCCCTTACGATGATGCGGGAAAAAGAGGTCGATACCTTGGAGGCACTTATGGCTTCCTGTTACTCTAGGTAACTATGGGGTGTTTTTCCCGGCTATTTTATCCACCACGACAGCGATAGCGCCATCTCCCGTCACGTTGCAAGCGGTGCCAAAACTATCCATGGCAATATAAAGGGCGATCATCAACGCTTGCAGTGTCTCATTGAATCCCAGCATACTTTGCAAGATACCCAAAGCGGCCATAATAGCCCCTCCCGGAACCCCCGGAGCCGCTACCATCGTAATTCCCAGCATCATGATAAATCCGCTGAAGTTGGAGAAGGTAACCGGTTCTCCCGCCATGATCATGATAGCCATAGCGCAAGCTACGATTTTCATGGTGCTACCTGCCAGATGGATCGTTGCGCAAAGCGGTACGGTAAAGATCGCTATATTCTCCCGTACGCCATTCTTGACAGCCTGCGCCAGTGTCACGGGAATCGTGGCGGCGGAGGATTGGGTCCCCAGAGCCGTAGCGTAGGCCGGTAACATATTCTTCAAGAGGCGGAGCGGATTCTTCCCGGCTATGGCTCCGGCTATCGTGAATTGGATCAATAACAATAATACATGTAAGACAAAGATGACTATGATAACCTTAAGGAACATCGTGATAATACTCATGACTTGTCCGCTCACGGTCATGTTCAGGAAGATACCGAAAATATGGAGCGGTAATAACGGGATGATAACCACCTCGATTAGCTTAATGATAATTTCCTTGAAATCCGTGAAAGAGTCACGCAGGGTGGTTCCCGCTATATTAGAAAGCCCTAGGCCAATCGTAAAGGATAGCAGCAAGGCTGTCATGACATCCATTAAAGGCGGCATATTTACCACGAAGTAAGGTGTCAGCATGAAATCTTCCGGATTCTCCATCGCCGTCAATTCCGTGTTGGTCGGTAGTATGTGCGGGAATATAGCCGATCCGCTCAGGAACGTGAAGAAACCCGAGACTGTTGAACCGTAAGCGATCAAGGCGGTTATCAACAATAGCTTTCCGGCTCCTTTACCCAGATCTCCGATAGCGGGAGTCACCAGCCCCAATATGATTAGAGGGATGGAGAACGATAGGAAGTTGCCGAACAATGAATTGAAGGTTACAAAGATACGTGCGATTCCTCCCGGTAAAAACTGGCCGAACAATACGCCGGCGGCGATAGCGATAACGACTTTAGTTAACAATGATACTCTGATCTTCTTCATGGTGTTGCTTTATTTTGAAGCCAATGGCGGCCATCGTAATACTCATCAACGGACTGATCAGGTTAAAGAAGCAATAAGGAAGATACGTCAGGGTCGCTACGCCTAATATCGTGGCTTGCGTCATGCCGCAGGTGTTCCACGGTACCAGCACGGACGTTACGGTTACGGAATCTTCCGTCGTACGGCTTAACAGGCGACTCTCATATCCTTTTTTCTTGTAGATATCCTTGAACATATTTCCGGTAAGGATAATAGATATGTATTGATCGGCCGTAACGATATTCAAGAATAAACCAGAGAATACGGTAGACGCCACCATGCCGACCCTCCGTTTCATAAAGCGCAGGAATACGGACGTAAGGCTTTCCAGCATACCGCTGGCCGTCATGGAACCACCGAAGCACATGGCGCAGATGATCAGCCAGATCGTATTCATCATACCCGCCATACCCCGGGTGGCGACCAAGCTGTTCAAGGCCTCGTTGCCCGTATCGATTTGGGTACTCCCGTAGAATGTCATGAATAATCCCTTAAACAGGGAGGAGGCATCCGCTACCGACGCTCCCGCTACCTCTTGCAATAAATGAGGCTGGAAAAAGATCGCGAGCCCCCCCGCCATCGCTGTCGAGATAAACAAGGTGATCAAAGACGGTACTTTCTTGGCGATTAATATACCCGTTACCACCGGTACGATCAGTAGCCAGAGTGAGATATTAAAACTTTCGTTCAACGAGGCGGCGAACTCGGCTATTTGCCCGGATGCGTTCGAGGTATGCGTAAAACCCGCTATGGTAAAGATAATCAACGTGATCACCATAGACGGTATTGTCGTAAGCATCATATACCGGATATGGGAGAACAAAGGGGTATGCGTTACGGAAGAGGCTAATACCGTCGTGTCCGAAAGCGGTGAGATCTTATCCCCGAAATAAGCGCCCGAGATGATCGCCCCGGCTACCCACCCCGTAGCGAAGCCCTGTGCCTCACCGATACCCATCAAGGCGATACCGATCGTGGCGATGGTAGTCCACGAGCTACCGGTCATAACGGATACGACAGCGCAGATCACGCAACAAGAGGCAAGGAAGAAACTCGGATGGATGATTTGCATCCCGTAATAAATCAAGGTCGGGACGATACCGCTGATCATCCAGCTACCGGATAAGGCGCCAATCAACAATAGGATAATTATAGCCGTGGCCACTCCCAATATGTTTTTACATATCGCCTCTTCTATATCACGCCATTTGACTTTGCAGAAGATCATGGCCAAAAGGGAGGCGACCGCCGTGGTGGTAAGTAATACGACTTGGCTTCCGCCGCTCAACGCGTCGCTGCCAAAAGTGCGTATGGTTACAAACAAAAGAGCTACCAGCACGAGGATAGGCACTAGTGAAAGTAGAGGGGAGGGCATCTTCTTAAGATGATTTTCCATTGTTCATTCAGTCGCTTAAATAATGATGGTGCGAAAATACTAAAAATACCTTGAATAACGCTATGAATTATAGATTGATTTCCTTATTTCACAGTCTTTTGGACGATCTTATAACCGGTTGCCGCTATAAGAATGCTCATAAACGGGCTGACGATATTAAAGACGCAATAAGGGAAATAAGTCCAAGTAGATACGCCGAGGATTGTAGATTGCGTCATGCCGCAAGTCGTCCACGGGATCAGCACGGAGGTGACGGTGACGGAGTCTTCCGTTGTCCGGCTAAGCAGGCGGCTCTCGAATCCACGTTGCTTATATACTTCTTTAAACATTTCGCTGTTCAGGATGATGGCGATAAACTGGTCCGCCGTGCAGATGTTCAAGGATAATCCGGACACGACGGTAGAGGCGACCATGCTGGTACGGCCTCGCATGAAATGCAAGAAGATACGTGTGATGCTTTCCAGCATGCCGCTAGCGGACATGGCCCCGCCGAAACACATGGCGCAAATGATCAGCCAAATCGTGTTCATCATCCCGGCCATTCCCCGGGTAGAGACTAGAGAGTTCAGGGCCTCGTTGCCGGTCTGTATCTGCGTGCTGTCATAGAAAGTCATCAGCAGGCCTTTGATATAGGCGATAATTCCGCTATCCGTGATCCCGGAAATCTCCAATAAGGCGTTTGGCTGGAAGATCAAGGCGAATATTCCGGCGAGTATGGAAGAGGCGAAAAGCACTACGATCGAAGGTGTCTTCTTGGCGATCATGATTCCGGTAACGATCGGTACGATCATAAGCCAAGGCGTGATATGGAACGAGCCTTTCAAGGCTTCGGAGAAAGCGGCTATCTGGGACGCGTCCGCTGTCTCCCTCGAGAATCCGGCGATGCTGAATACGATCAGTGTGACGATCATAGAGGGAACGGTCGTATAAAGCATATACCGGATATGCGTGAAAAGGGGCGTGTCCGTTACGGAGGCCGCCAATACCGTAGTGTCTGATAACGGCGACATCTTATCCCCGAAATAAGCGCCCGATATAATCGCTCCGGCTACCCACCCCGTACTGAAGCCTTGCGCCTCGCCAATCCCGATCAAGGCGATCCCGATGGTGGCGATGGTAGTCCACGAGCTACCCGTCATAACCGATACGATACTGCATAGCAGGCAACAGGCCACGAGGAAGAAATCCGTTTGCATGACTTGCAACCCGTAATAGATCAAGGTCGGCACGATCCCGCTTACCATCCAACTGCCCGATAGGGTTCCGATCAATAAAAGGATGATGACGGACGGTGCGATCCCATAGATGTTACGGGCGATTTGCCCCTCGATATCTTCCCACTTGATCTTGCAATGAAAGACGGCGATCAAAGAGCAGATCGAGGTGGCTATCAATAATACGATTTGGCTGGCTCCTCCAAGGGAATCGCCCCGGAAAATATAGATGGCTACGGCCAGCATGATGACTAATGTCACTACGGGTAGTAAAGAGATCGCGATGGAGGGTGTCCGGGGCTTTTCTGCCATGGGTTTATTCACGTCGTTTGTTATTTATCATGGATAATCCGAATAAATTCTTTATACGGACTTGCCTTGTGTTATCGATTCTAATTAATTTCGCTGCAAAAATAAAAAAGGATTTGGATAGGAGGGTAACTTATGGTAGTAAATAATCGGTTAGGCTATTTATTTGTCTTTTTGGGGATGAGTATGGCGCTATATGCCCAGCGAAAGACGGAAGTGATCCGTTATGGCGATCTGGATCAGTGGGTGGTACGTAAGATCACGGAATCGGCTATTATCGGGAAGGAGACGAAGACACTTTACTGCGTTGGCCCTACGGATACGATTATCGGAAATAGACCTTTTGAGTCGAAAGCTTCGCCTTGGGGCAGTTCTAACGTGATGGCTAGGGTGAGCGGGATTACGAAAGCTAGCGTCAGTGTCTACCCCGAAAGACGGGATGAGGGGTATTGCGCACGGCTGGAGACGGGGATAGAATCGATCTCGGCGATGGGTATCATGAACGTGAAGGTGTTGGTCGGGGGATGCCTCTATCTCGGCCGTTTTCTGGAACCGGCGAAGAATTCTTCGGAGACGTGGGGACAGATCGTTTGCGGTATCCCGTTTCACCAAAAACCTACGTCCTTGTTATTCGATTATAAGGTGAAACTCTCCGGTGATCCCAATCGTATTAAATTGAGCGGTTTTAGCAAGAGATCGGAGGTAAATGGCATTGATATGCCTTTGGTGAATCTCTTTCTTCAGAAGCGTTGGGAAGATAAGGACGGGAACATATATGCTAAGCGTATCGGTACGCTGGTAATCCGGATGGATAAAAATACGGATTGGGTAAACGATGCCAATTTCACGATCTTATACGGCGATATCACGAAACGTAGCGATTATAAAGAATATATGGGGTTTCAACTCGGAGAGTCCGCTCGTTATAGTTTAAACAGCAAAGGTAAGAACGTCCCTGTCCAAGAAATCGGCTGGGGAACGGAGGACGATGAGGTAACCCATATGATCTTAGAGTTCTGTTCCAGTCACGGAGGCTCATACATAGGGTCTCCGGGAAATACCTTTTGGGTAGATAATATCCGGTTGGGATATTGAGCCTATTATCGTTGAAACCCTATGGTATTTGTCTCCGGTCTTGATACAGAAGCCAACAAATGAAGCGTAGCTTGTTTTATTCTATGGTTTCGTGATCAGAATATAATAGTCTGATATTAGCCTCTAATATTCTGAATCCACTCCCATGATCGTGCGGCATACCATATTTGGGGCCAGATTTATAGCTCCCGATTCTTATATCATACATTATCTTCCCATCGGTTAAGAGTGATATAAAACGCTCAAATGATGGCTCTGTATATATATCGGCTTTATTGAAGTAGAAGAGTTCCTTACCTCCTTCTTTTTTTGTTTGGGCAGTTACATATAATAAGTTCTTTAGCTTCTTTGTTAGTGCTTTTTGAATGTCTTGATAGGTGTAACCTACGCTACAATCTAACAGCTCTTTTGTATTTAAGTCAAATACTCCTATTAATATTGTCTTGGCGACAGGGTTGTTTAGGAGTTTAAAAGAATATTTCTTCATATATGTGTTATAGCTATTTGCAAACATAGACGTATGCAAGCTATTTATAGATGGTGCATCTTCATAAGGTGTTCCAAATTTATCTTTTAAATAAGCATTCGCACGTTTGGGAAATGAGGGGCTTTTAGTGAATAGGGTAACGTAAGAGCATGAAGCGCCGCGATGAGATTTTATTTCGAATCCAGCTAAATCGGGCTCGTCTAAATTGTTCTCGACAACTCCGATGTAATCTTCAAATGTTTTTCCAATCCCAGTATTGTTGGCTCTATTGCTTGGAACATATTCCAAGGATTTAACCTCTTTGAACTTTGAAATAATAAAATCCTTATTCTCCATAACGTATTATATTAAATATGAGTAAGTCAATAATATCTCTATCTTTGGAAAAATCTTCCTCTGATATGAATAGCTGTTCTATGGTAATGTTGAAATAGTGGCATATTTTATAGATCTGACTAAGGGTGTACTTATGTGGAAATTTAGGGCTTTCTATACTCCCGATTAAGCCCGGAGCCACTTCGAGGAGATTCGACAACTCTTTTTGGCTAACATTGTTGGCCTCTCTTAGCTCCTTTATCTTAAGGATGATTTCAAGTTGATACTCGGTCTTTCTAATCATTATTGTTATTTTTGCCCAAAAATATAGTTTTATATATGCTTATGTACTCACAATATGTGAGCAAATGAGTATATTTGCACTCACATAATATAAGTAAGGAAGGTATGTACAAAAGAACGATTGATAATAGGTGGAGCTTTAAGGATGCCGATACCAAAGAATTTACTCATTGCTATCATGCGTATCCTGCGATGATGATTCCCCAAGTAGCAAGAGCTCTAATAGAGGAATATAGGCCAGAGGATGGAGTTGAGCTACTTTTTGATCCATATATGGGAAGCGGTACATCGTTAGTTGAGGCTTCTATAAAAGGTATAAATGCGATAGGAACAGACCTTAATCCATTGGCTAGATTGATGAGCCATGTAAAAACAACCCATTATGATTTATCTTGTATCAGAGATACTTTTTCAATGATGCAAGCCTTGTTCTTTGAGTATTCTGAAGATAAGGTCAAGAATAAGAATTTCGATAATATTTCTAATTATACTTATTGGTATTCCAGAGATAGCCTTTTGCGCCTTTCTTATATTTATCAAGTAATTAATGAATGTGTGGCTTTAGATTTCGCTGATTTCTTTAAAGTTCCTCTTTCCGAGACTGTTAGAGAGGTGTCGTTTACGAGGAATGGAGAATTTAAGCGGTTTAGGATGAAGGAAGAGAAAATTAAAGACTTCAAACCGGATGTCTTTCGATTGTTTGAAGAAAAGGTTATAAGAAATATAAATGGACTTGAGGAGTTTAATAGTATAAAATATCCATGTAATATAGGTATCTATGACTTTAATAGTACTATAGAAATCCCTTCCGATATAATACAGCCGAATAGTGTTGATATGGTTGTAACCTCTCCGCCTTATGGCGATAGTAGAACAACCGTTGCTTATGGACAATTTTCAAGGTGGGCAAATGAATGGTTCAATTTTGAAAATGCTAAAACACTAGATAATCTCCTAATGGGGGGACGAGTTCAGAAAGAGGAACTTTTTGAGACTAAAAGCATTAAATCTGAACTGGACGAAATAAAGAGCATTGACCCAAAGAGAAATTTGGAAGTGGTCTCGTTTCTTAATGATTATAGTTGTTCTATAAAGAATGTCGCGTCTGTAATAAAGAGTGGTGGAGTCGTTTGTTATGTCGTAGGGAACAGAACGGTTAAGGGGGTTCAAATTCCATTAGATTACTTTACTGCTGAAATGTTTGAGAAGAATGGTTTTACACATATCGATACTATTGTTAGAGAAATACCTAACAAAAGGATGCCTTCCAAAACAAGTCCTACTAATGTGGCAGGGAAGAAGGTTAGTACGATGTGCAATGAATATATAGTCATATTGGAGAAGAAATAAGGAAAGAGGCTGTTTTATTTGACTGAATTGATAGCCAATGGCTCCTAGTGTCGAGTTCTTTCTTTTTGACAGTTTGTAATCTTAACGCCCGTAGAATCGATTATTGCGGGGGAATGTACAGTCTACTCTTAAATTTGAGTTAAAATATATTTAATCGCTTGTTGGATAGTTGGATATCAAAAGATGCTCTTTTGTTCTAGCGAAACTAGCTCATCCTAATTCCTATTTTATGGGATGAAAAACCTATCTCAATGGGTTACGATAGGGAAGTGACAGGGTTATGATGGTTATTCTTGATAGTTCACGACCCTATTCTTGACTATTCACGATGCCTAACGGCACTATTGGCGTTGCCAAACACGACCGATAGTGTAGGCTTTTGTCGATACTCGTGTGTAAAAAGTAGTACTTTGCCGCATAAAACGCCGCTTACAACCTCCTTTTTCTCATTATCTTGCCTCTTTTACGAATAGCCTATGTCACGATATGCGCTTTATTTCAGTCAAAAGGATTGTATGAATGCTGTTTTACTGACAGGGAGATTCGCGGGAAATAGTCTGTATTGGAAGTAAAATAT
>OCHM01001434.1_pt1 | contig 11040 bp, 10 predicted proteins | sample 1538901 | NCBI WGS metagenome assembly OCHM01 (sample SAMN04571734, study PRJEB22368) | human gut metagenome | biome: human gut; material: stool | host: Homo sapiens | place: Luxembourg | collected 2012-11-08 | reverse complement strand
GAGTGCAGGAAGTTTATGTATTTTGCATAGCGATCGGAAAAGGATTTTCCTGATATTTCCGTCATGGTGTTTTATGTACTGGTTTGTTATAATAGGGGCTGGTATATTTGTTGAAGGATATTATTTAGAAAGAGGAAAATAGATGGAACAACGATATGATTTAAGCGGATCATTGCTTCACTGGTACGATTATAATAAACGGATCTTACCATGGAGAGAGAATAAAGATCCATACAGAATCTGGATTTCCGAGATCATGCTGCAACAGACAAGAGTGGAAGCGGTAAAGCCGTATTTTGATCGTTTTATGGAAGTACTGCCAACGGTTTATGATCTTGCCAAAGTAGATGATGACCGGTTGATGAAATTGTGGGAAGGACTTGGTTATTACAATCGAGCAAGGAATTTAAAAGCAGCAGCACAGACGATCGTTGAAGAATATGGTGGACAACTGCCTGCTGATTATGATAAATTATTATCGCTGAAGGGCATTGGAATGTATACAGCAGGAGCAATCGGATCGATCGCATTTGAATTACAGGTTCCTGCAGTCGATGGAAATGTTCTTCGTGTGCTGACTAGATTGTGGGGAGATGATTCTGATATTCTCAAAGATAAGACAAAGAAAGCGATGGGAAGAAGAGTCATGGAATTTATGCCGGAAGACCGACCGGGAGATTTTAATCAGGCATTGATCGAACTTGGAGCAACTGTTTGCGTGCCGAATGGGCAGCCATTATGTGATCAATGTCCATGGGATACAGTCTGTAAGGCATATAAAGAAGATCTCATTGATCAATTACCGGTCAAGACACCAAAGAAGGCAAGACGGATTGAACATAAGACTGTATTTTTATTAGAATGCGGAGAGCAGATCGCAATCCATAAAAGAGGAGACAAAGGATTGCTTGCCGGACTATGGGAGTTCCCGAATGAAGATAAGAAAATGGATGCCGAAGATATCAAGGAATGGATGGCAGAGCATCATATGGAAGATGCGAAGACAAAAGCAGCAGGAAAGGGAAAACATATTTTCAGTCATGTGGAATGGCACATGGAAGGAGTAAGAATTTCCTTGAAAACACCGATTCAGAGTGAAAATTACGTCTGGGTACTAAAAAAAGAACTAGAAAATACGTATGCATTGCCGTCAGCATTTGAAATATTCCGTAAGATATTGTAAAATAGAAGTTACGTATATAATTATGGAATGTAAAATTCCATAAAAGCTAAATTATTATTAAAAAGGAGAACAGATTATGAAAAAGTTTTTAACAGTCGCATTAGCTGGTGTACTGGCAGCATCTATGCTGTTTACAGGATGTAGCAAAAAAGAAGAAAGCAAAGTTCCAGACAAACTGATCGTAGGAACAAACGCAGAATTTCCACCATTCGAATATATGAATGATAAGAAACAGCCAGACGGTTTCGATATTGCTATGATCAAAGAAATCGGAAAACGTATGGACAAAAAGGTTGAGATCCAGAACATGGAATTCAAATCTCTGATCGGTGCTATGGAATCTGAATCTATCAATACAGTTATTGCTGGAATGACTAAGACAGCAGAACGTGAAGAATCTGTAGATTTTTCAGACAGCTATTATACATCTAATCAGGCGATCATCTTAAAGAAAGACAGTAAGATCAAGAAATTATCTCAGTTAAGTGGAAAGAAAATCGGTGTTCAGGAAGGAACAACTGGTGATATCATTTCTTCTGGAGAAAAATTTGGTGAAAAGAACAAAGTCATCGTAAAGAAAGCAACAGTAAAACGTTATAAAAAAGGTGTTGACGCTGTTATGGACCTGAAAAACGGTGCAATTGATGCGGTTGTTATTGATGAAAAACCAGCACAGGAATTTGTGAAAAACAATGCGAAGAAGTTAAAATTAGTTGTTGACTCTGCAGGTGCGGAATACTACTGTATCGCAATTACAAAAGGTAACACAGCATACAAAGAAGAGATCAACAAACAGATCAAAGCAATCAAAAAAGACGGAACATATGATAAGCTGAAAGCAAAATACATTGATTCCGCAAACTAGGAAATTAGGAAGGTAAGGTTTCAAAATGTTAGATTCATTTTACAGAGCGTTTATCGCCCAGCAGCGATACCTGTTGTATCTTGATGGATTAAAGGTGACGATTTTAGTATCTGTCATTGCAATTCTTATTGGTGTAGCACTTGGTACGATCTTGGCGTTAATGCGCTTGACGGCAGAGCAGAAAGGAAAGAGTACACTTTTATCGAAGATCGCATACGTGTACATTGATATCATCCGTGGAACACCAACATTGACACAGTTGATGATCATGTATTTCGTTATTTTAAAAGGTCAGAATGGACTGCTTGTAGGTTCCTTAACCTTTGGTTTGAACAGTGCAGCTTATGTTGCTGAGATCATCCGTGCAGGAATTCAGGCGGTTGATCAGGGACAGATGGAAGGTGGACGTTCTCTTGGATTATCCTATGTACAGACAATGAAAGATATTATCTTGCCTCAGGCGATCAAGAATATTCTTCCTGCCCTTGGAAATGAATTTATCGTACTGATCAAGGAAACATCTATATTAGGATATGTAGCGATCGTTGACTTGACAAAGGTATCAGATTTCGTTATTTCAAGAATTTATCAGGCACTAGCACCATTGCTTGGAACAGCATTGATCTATTATGTGATCGTTAAGATTCTGACTCTTGGATTAAACGCATTAGAAAGGAGACTGAGACAAAGTGATAGACGTTAAGAATTTACATAAATATTTCGGATCTCTGGAAGTGTTAAAAGGCATTGACTGCCATATTGACAAAGGAGAATGCGTTTGCGTGATCGGACCATCCGGATCTGGAAAGAGTACATTTTTAAGATGCTTAAACTTATTAGAGACTCCGACAAAGGGAGATATTGTCATCGATGATATGCATTTGACAGAGAAAGACTTTGATGTAGATGCGATGAGAAAACGAGTTGGAATGGTATTTCAGCATTTTAACTTATTCCCACATCTGACAATCCTTGAGAATGTTACATTAGCTCCGATCCGTCACAAGATGATGACAGAAGAGCAGGCAAAAGAAAAAGCGATGGAATTGTTAAACCGTGTAGGCGTTGGTGATAAAGCTGATAATTATCCAGCGCAGTTATCTGGTGGACAGAAACAGCGTGTAGCGATCGCAAGATCACTGGCATTATCACCAGAAGTCATGCTGTTTGATGAACCAACTTCAGCACTTGATCCTGAGATGGTTGGAGAAGTATTAGAAGTTATGAAACAGCTTGCCCAAGAAGGTATGACAATGGTTGTCGTAACTCATGAGATGGGATTTGCAAGAGAAGTTGCCAATCGTGTATTTTTCATGGATGGTGGAGGAATCCTTGAAGAAGGAACACCAGAACAGATTTTTGACCATCCACAGGAAGAGCGAACAAAGGCATTTTTAAGCAAAGTATTATAAAAGATCATAAGAATAAGAAGGAAGATACACATACTTTAATGTTATATCTCCCTTCTTTTTTTATATAAAAAAAGAAATTTGATATTAATTTAGGAAATCTTTGTATAATTCAGGTTTCTCGATGGAAAACGACAAAATGATGTGCTATCATAAAAGGGTATTTAAGTAAATTAGGGGAATATATCAAATAAAAATAGGAAGGGGATAAGAAGTGAACCAGAATGTAAAGATAACCAGACAACAGGCAGCAGAAGAAGCTAAGATGCTGGAGAAAGTATTTGATGTTGTCAGGTTTTTGGAGGGGGATTTTTTTGAGCAGATGCAAGATGATCCACGCATCGGAGTAAAAATTGGAATGTGTCAGTGCTATGATTTTTGGAAGAAGAATAAACCATGTGAGAATTGTACATCAATGAAAGCATACGCGGAGAAGAAACAAAAAACAAAACTGGAATTTTTGGATGCAGATGTTTTTTTGGTGATTTCAAGATATTTGGAAATAGATGATGAAGCATGTGTCATGGAACTTGTTAAGCATCTTGAGAATGATACGTTGATCGATACCGATGGAAGGGACAAACTTGTTGGCAAGTTAAAAGGGTATCAGGATAAATTATACATAGATCCGGTAACAGGCGTTTACAATCGAAGATATTTTGAAGATGAGATTCGTAATATGCAGAATTCAGCAGGGGTTGCGATGATCGATCTGGATGATTTTAAATTGTATAATGATATTTATGGACATGATATGGGAGATCAGGTTCTCTGTATTGTTGCGGATGTGATCAAGGATTGTATTCGCAAGACAGATAAGTTAATACGTTATGGCGGAGATGAATTTTTATTGATCTTGTCGGATATGGTAAGAGGTACTTTGCGTGGAAAACTGCTTCAGATTCAAGAGGCTATTGAGAATGCAACGATTCCAAATTGCCCTAGATTGAAGCTTACAGCAAGTATTGGAGGAGTGATATCGGAAGATGGGAAGATCGATGAGGCAATCGCGAAAGCAGACCAGTTGATGTATAAGGCAAAAGAGCATAAGGCACAGGTCATAACAGAATGTGATAAAACGATATTTAAAAAGGAAAAAATTCAGAATAAACCTAGAATTCTGATCGTTGATGATTCAGAATTTAACCGTGCGATCTTGAAAGAGATTTTAGAGGAAACCTACGAAATCATAGAAGCTGATGGTGGAAAAGAAGCATTGCATAAGATCGATGAATATGGAATGGAAATTTCGCTTGTACTATTAGATATCATTATGCCAGAAAAGGATGGTTTTGAAGTTTTGAAATATATGGAAGAAGAGCGTTTAATCTCAGATATTCCAGTTATTATAATCTCAAGTGAGGATTCTGCGAATTATATCAGAAGAGCTTATGAGATGGGAGTTTCTGATTATATTAACCGCCCATTTGATGCCAATATTGTCTATCAGAGAGTATCTAATACAGTGAAATTATATGCAAAACAAAGAAGATTGATGGCAATGGTTACAAGAGTTTAGGACATTATTTACAAACAGATCATACGAGGTAAACTATGCAGTTAAAGAAGCTTATGATTGAAGTCATGGTCTTTTTCGTATTAGGCTGCTTTCTTTGTGCATGTGGAAAGACAAAAGATCAGACTAGAAAAACAACAAAAGATGCGAACAAAGAGATTATGATCGGTGGAGACAATTATCCGCCATTTAACTATACCGATGAGAATGGCAATCAGGCAGGAATCGATGTAGAATTTGCCAGAGAAGCCTTTCATCGTATGGGTTATAAGCCGGTCTTTGTAAATATTGATTGGGAGAATAAGAAAAATCTTGTGGAACAAGGAAAAATAGATTGTATATGGGCGTGCTTTTCAGTGACAGGAAGAGAAAATGATTATCACTGGGCAGGTCCTTATATGCTGAGCCGTCAGGTGATCGCAGTGAACGACAGCAGCAAGATCAATAAGTTGTCTGATCTTAAGAATAAAATCATTGCGGTTCAGTCTACAACCAAACCAGAGGAATTATTTCTAAAACAAACAGATCCCAAAATACCAAAAGTAAAACAAGTCTACAGTATGGAAAACAGAGAATTGATCTATACTTCTCTGAGCAGAGGATATGTAGACGCTATTGCAGCACATGAGATCTCGATCAGACAGTATATGTCTGATTTTGAAGCAAAATACAGAATTCTTGATGAAGATATTCTTGAGACTGGAATTGGTGTTGCGTTTGCAAAAAATGATAAAAGAGGAATAGAAAAAGAACTGTCAAAGACATTAAAAGCAATGGTCAAAGATGGAAGTGCCAAAAAAATTCTACAAAAATATGTTCCTGATGCAGAAAAATATCTGGAGGTGAACAGCCTTGAGAGATAAATCTGATAAAAGATTATGGACATTGAGTATTGTTGGCTGTGTGATCGTTGTCTTGACAGTTCTTTTTGTGTCCGTAAAAATAGAAACAAACAATACCAAAAACAGGATTCATTCGATGATGGAATACATCAAGGATCAATATTCCATGTATAACAGTTTTAATGAAGCAGTTGAAGCAAGAAGTCTTGTCAGAATGGTTGAAAAAGTCCAGCAGACGGCGAGAAATTTCAAAACAGATAGACAGGCATTGGAAAAAGAATATTTAAAACAGTATGCAAGGGAACAAAGACTTACGGGGATTATTGTATTAAATGATAAGAATAAACAAATTGCACAATATCATACTGGACCAAGATTTAAAAAAGTTTTGGGTTATGTCATGGAGAAAGAAACACTTCGTGATGTAAAGAATTATCCACAAAAATCATATATGGCAAGAATTGAGCTGAAAAATGGAGGCTATATTGATCTGGCATCGTATGGAAGAAAGGATGCAAAAGGAACGGTTATAGGATATCAGTATGTAAAAACCGAATATGCGAAAAACAATAATCTTACAATCCAAAACGTGCTTGCTGGATATAAGCGGGAAAATGATGGAACGATCGTAATCACAAATGGAAATGATATTATAGCATCAAATGATGAAAAATTAATTGATACAAAGGTAGAGGAAGATTCTATTATTAATGAGATCCGACAAAGTGTAAAAGTAGGACAGTTTGCAATCATCCGAAACGGTATCAAACAATATTTTACAAGTCTTGATAAGGGACGAAATTATTATATTTACGTGTATGCAGAAGACAGGAATCTTGTAAAAACATTGACGAGTAACATTGGAATAGCGGTTATTTTATATGGAATTTTTGTGGCAATCTTAATGACGATCAAAGCAAGATCCAATCAACAATATGAACGCATTCAGAAACAACGAGAAGAAGAGTATAAAAAAGAATTAGAAAAATCAGCAAAAGAAGCAAAGAAAGCCAATATTGCCAAAACAGAATTTCTGCAAAGAATGAGCCATGATATCCGGACACCGATCAATGGAATCCGGGGAATGGTAGAAGTTGGAGATTATTATAAAAGTGATATAGAAAAACAATCAGAATGCCGCAAAAAAATATGGGAAGCATCAGGATTCTTACTAGAATTGATCAATGAAGTTTTGGATATGGGAAAATTGGAATCGGAAGAAGTGATCCTGGAGAGAAGAAGTTTTAATTTCTTTCAATTGTTTCAAGAGATTCGAACGGTTATTGAAAAACAGGCTAGAGAGAGAGGAATCAATATAGTTGTACATAAATATAATGTGATTCATGAAGATTTGATCGGAAGTCCAGTGCATGTAAAAAGAGTTGTGATGAATATTTTAACAAACGCGATCAAATATAACAAAAATAATGGAAAGATCTGCATAGAATTTAATGAAATTCAGAAAAATTACAATACTATTATTATTCGATTTAAATGTGAAGACACTGGAATTGGAATGAGTGAATCATTCCAAAAGACGATCTATGAGCCATTTGCACAGGAAAAAGCAGGGGCACGAACAGTTTATGGTGGAACGGGACTTGGGATGCCGATCACAAAAAGTCTTGTAGAGAAAATGGGAGGAACAATCTCATTTGAGAGTGAGCAAGGTGTGGGAACGACGTTTTATATTGAGCTTCCATTTCAGATCGATCATAATATAAAGCACGAAGAACTTAAGACAAAAGAGATAAAAAAAGCATCGATCAAGGGTGTCAATGTATTGCTTGTCGAAGATAATGAATTGAATATGGAAATTGCAGAATTTGTTCTGGAGAGTGCCGGGGCGAATGTAATTAAGGCATTTAATGGAAAAGAAGCATTGGAAATTTTCAAAGAATCGAAACTAGGAGAAATTGATATTATCTTAATGGATGTGATGATGCCGGTGATGGACGGATTAGAAGCAGCGAGATATATAAGATGGAGCAATAAAGAAAATGCCAGAGATATTCCGATCATTGCGATGACAGCGAATGCATTTACAGAAGATCGTAGGAGAGTTTTGGAAGCGGGAATGAATGAGCATTTGGCGAAACCGTTGGAATCTGAGGTGTTGATCAAGACGATCGCGAATTATTGTGGGAAGGTCGATCATTTTAAATAATAATACAACAGATTGTAAAACATTGCATGAAAACTGTCAAAACATTGTGAATAATTGCTAAATACACGCAAAAAAACAGATAAAATACTAGCAAAAATAAATAGAAAGGACTACAATGGTTGGTATGAAAGGAGGTTTTACTGATGGAAAGAATAGCAGAGAAACTTTCAGAGATCGAAAAGACAGCGCGTGCGATCGTAGATAATGCGCAGGAACAAAAGCATCAGATGGAAATGCAGATGCAGAAAAAGAGGGATGCATTTGATGCAGATATGGAAAAGGAGACGAACGAAAAGATATTAAAGATTCAGTCGGATCTTGCAACAAACATGGAAAAACTTCTAAAGAAACAAGAAGAACAGAATAACAATGAAATAGAATCTTTAAAACAAGACTTCAAAGAACATCACAGCGAATATGCAAAACAGATATTAGAGCGGGTGATCAAAGTATAGGAGGCGATAGCATTGAGAAATGTGATGCGCTACAGCGGAATTGTGACGAAAGTCGCAGCAATGCGTGCAAAGCTTTTAAAACCACAGGATTATGAACAGCTGGCTTCTATGGATACAGTGACAGATATCATTGAATATCTGAAACAGACAAAATCGTACGGAAAATTTATCACACAGATGGATGAATCACTGTATCACAGAGGTAATATCGAAAAAGTCCTGATCCAGTCATTATATGATGATTACACAAGACTTTATCGTTTCGCAGATATGCAGCAAAAAGATTTTTTAAAGATCTTTATGAAGCGGTATGAAGTAGATTTGGTTCGATATTGCTTAAGAATTGTATTTAATCACAGTAATGTACCATTTGATCTGAATTACAAAAAGCCATTTTTTGATAAATATTCAAAGATACGGATTGACCAGCTAGTGACGGCAAAGAATATTGATCATCTGGTAGATTACCTGAAGAATACAGAATATTACGCACCACTGTCAAGAATCCGACAGTCAGGGGCATCGACATTAGCGGATTATGAACTGGCATTGGATTTATATTATTTTTCTATGATGTGGAAAGAACGCAAGGGAAATTGGGATAAAAAAGATAAGGAAATGCTGACTAAAGAATTAGGAGCAAAGATCGATCTATTAAATCTTCAATGGATTTACCGAGCAAAGAAATATTACCATATGCTCGCACCAGATATTTACACATTGTTAATTCCGATTCAACATAAACTTTCGAATCAGGAATTTAAAGATCTGGTCGAAGCGCCATCAGTGGAAGAATTCAAAAGAAGATTAAATGAAACTTATTACGGAAAGAAATATGAGTTCGGAGAACAGGTGCAGATTGAGAGTATTGTGAATGAATGTGTGGAACATATCTTAACGATCGCTTACAGAAACCATCCGTATTCTCTGGCAAGTATACAACAATATTTATTTTTAAAGGAGGAAGAGATTTATAAGATCACCACGGCACTGGAATGTATTCGCTATGGATTATCACAACGGGAGACATTACAGTATCTGGTGCAAAAGCAACGACGTCAAGGAGGTAATGCATCATGATCGTAAAGATGAAATTCTTAAGCATTTCCGGACCGAGAACTGATATTGACAGGGTAAGTGCATCTTACCTTTCCAAATACGAAATGCAGCTGGAAAATGCGATCACAGAATTGAAAACGACAGATAACCTCATGCCGTTTATGGATGTGAATCCTTACAAAGAACCGCTTTCTAAAGCGGAACAGTATGTATTGATGCTTGCACAGCCAAAAGGAGAGATGGATACATCTCTTACGGCAGATGAGATCCTGACAATGATCAGGGATCTCAATCATGATTATCTGGACCTTAAGGCAAGGGAAGACCGGTTAAAGAAGCAGAAAGAAGAATTATTAGAAAAACTTCATGAACTTGAACCGTTTCAGCCTTTAGAGTTAAATTTAAAAGAAGTTTATGGCTATCAATATATGAAAGTCAGATTCGGACGAGTAAACGTAGAGTATTATCAGAAACTTGAAAGATATTTATTCGATGATCTCAATGCAATTTTTTTAGAAGGAATCCGAAATGAAAATTATGTGTATGGATGTTATTTTGCGGCACATAAGGAGATGGGAAAGATTGATTCTACTTTTAAATCTTTGCATTTTGAAAATATCGCACTTCCAGACGATTACGAAGGAATGCCGGCAGAGATTTGCAGAAATTTAAGAAATCAGATCGATGAGATTGAAAAAGAAATCGAAAATGTCCAGAAACAGATGAAAGATTTCTTATCAGTCAAGGCAAAGAAGATTCGAGGAGCGAGATATAAGTTAGAAGAATTATCCAATAACTTCGATGTGCGTAAAATGGCAGCCTGTATGGAAAATGAAGAACAGGAAGATTACTACATTCTCTGTGGATGGATGAGTGAAAAAGATACACAGGCATTTATTGAGGAGACAAAAGATGATGATAGAATCACGATCATTGTTGAAGAAGGAAGAGAAAAATTCTTCGGTGATCCACCAACGAAATTACAGAATCCCAAATTCTTCAAACCATTTGAAATGTTTATCAGAATGTATGGACTGCCATCCCATGATGAGATGGATCCAACCATTTTCGTGGCACTGACTTATACCTTTATCTTTGGAGCGATGTTTGGGGATGTTGGTCAGGGATTGTGTTTGTTTATCGGCGGGGGATTACTATATAAGATCAAGAAATGGAATCTAGCAGGAATCATTTCTGTTGCCGGAATTTTTTCTACATTCTTTGGCTTTATGTTTGGAAGCTTCTTTGGATTTGAAGGAACGATCATTAAACCAATGTGGTTATCGCCAATGCATGCGATGATGAAATTACCGTTTGTTGGGCAGTTAAATACTGTATTTATCGTGGCAGTTGCATTTGGTATGGCACTGATCCTGCTTGCGATGGTATTTCAGATCATCAATGCAAAGAAACGTGGGGATAAAGAAAATTTATTCTTCAGCCCAAATGGAGTTGCAGGACTTGTATTTTATGGATTCCTTGTCTTAACGATCGTGCTTTATATGACAGGCCATAAAACACCAGGAAATATCATGATGATCATT
>OCHM01001409.1_pt1 | contig 11201 bp, 13 predicted proteins | sample 1538901 | NCBI WGS metagenome assembly OCHM01 (sample SAMN04571734, study PRJEB22368) | human gut metagenome | biome: human gut; material: stool | host: Homo sapiens | place: Luxembourg | collected 2012-11-08 | reverse complement strand
CGCCGGCGGCGATGAGGCGCATGGTGGCGACCTTGCGGGCCTGAGCCACAACGGCTTCACCACCGGTCACCACGAGCAGCTTGATGCGAGGATGCGAGAAGAGCTCCTGCGCCACTTCGATGGTGGGTTCCTTTACGGCGACAAGCAGGTTGGCAACGCCGGTGGCTTCGATGATGGCCTTGTTCAGGACCTGAATGGCCGTCTGGGAAGCACGCTTGGCGTTGGGGTGGGGAGCAAAGATCACGGAGTTGCCGCCAGCGATCATGCTGATGGCGTTGTTGATCACCGTGGCGGTCGGGTTGGTGGACGGCGTCACGGAGGCGATCACGCCCCAGGGAGCGTTTTCGATGAGGGTCAGGCCCATGTCGCCGGAAATGGCCATGGGGGAGAGGCATTCGGTGCCGGGAGTACGCTCGCAAACGAGGATATTCTTGGCAATCTTGTCGCTCACGCGGCCCATGCCGGTTTCGTTGTGGGCGATTTCAGCGAACGCCTTGGCGTTTTCAAGGCCGGCCTTGCGGATGGCGGCGATGATCTTGTCACGCATGGCGACGGTGCTGATCTTCTTCTGAGCGGCTTCGGCGGCCTGTACGGCGTCTTCGAGGCGATCGAAGAGGCCGAAGTCGCCGCAGTCGCAGTCGCTGGCGGCGACGACGGTCGTAGCAGCCGCGGTGGGCTGATCGGACATCATCTTTTTCAGAACTTCAACGACAATGCGTTCCACGTCTTGTTGGCGCACGTCCATATCTATACTCCTATGCTGGAAGCCGGACCCCGCGGGACTTTGAGGACTGCCGGGCGGGGGGCCTGTTTTTTCTGTTTGTCACCCTCGTCAGGAGACGAGGCAGAGCGGAAAACCGGGGTCTTCCGGTGGGCGGCGAACCGCCCGCAGGGGCTATTCCCCCTGATTCTTGCGATAAATAGCTGCCTTACCGGCGTTTACATGGTCGACGATGCCGACAATGACCAGATCCAGCGGCGCATCTTTGTCGATGGCAAAACGTGCGGAACTGCCGCGGGACACGATAACCCATTCGCCCTCGCCCGCGCCGATGGGATCGGCGGCAACCTGAGAGCGGCCGATGGATTCGCCCTTCTCATTGAGCAGATCAACGAGAAGCAGCGAGTTGTACGGCAAACCGGGACACCGGACCGTGGAAACGACCTGACCAATGACTTTTGCGAGTTCCATGTATGTCTCCGTTCCCGGAAGACGGTCTTCCGGGAGCATTCCGTAAGGAAGCTGCCGGCCGGGCCGGGGCGCGAGGCCCCGGCGAAACCGACGAGCAGGGCTTAACCCAGCTTAAGTGCGCGGACGAGCTTACTTGCGGCTCAGGGGGAACACGGCTTCCAGGTCCTGATGGGGGCGAGGAATGACATGGACGGCCACGAGCTCGCCACCCACGCGCTGCACAGCGGCGGCGCCGGCGTCGGTAGCGGCTTTGCAGGCGGCCACGTCGCCGCGGACGAGGGCGGTCACATAGCCGCCGCCGATCTGTTCGTAAGAAACGAGCTGCACGCGAGCAGCCTTGACCATAGCATCAGCGGCTTCGATGAGACCAACCAGACCACGGGTTTCGATCATGCCAAGAGCGTCCATTGTGAACTCCTTTTAGGATTGTTGTTAGCTTGGTTACCCGGAACGGAACGATCGGGTAACGCGTTACCGTGTTGTGTGCCGTTCCGTTTTATTGCTGTCCTCCGCGGTTCATGCCCAGGCCGACGACACTGATTTTGTAGATGTCGTCGCTGCTGCATCCCCGCGAAAGGTCATGCCAACCGTGCGCAAAGCCCTGGAGCAGGGGGCCGAGGGCCGTCCAGCCGCCGAAGCGCTGCGCGATTTTATAACCGATGTTGCCGGCTTCAAGGGAGGGGAACACGAACACGTTCGCGTTCCCGGCGACCGGGCTCCCGGGCGCCTTGAGCCTGGCGACTTCGGGCTCGACGGCGGCGTCCAACTGGAGTTCGCCGTCTACGAGCAGATTGGGTTCGCGGGTCTTGATTTCTTCAAGAGCCGCGCGCACCTTGTCGACGCGCTCATGCTTGGCGCTGCCCTTCGTGGAGAAGGAAAGCAGGGCCACACGGGCCTCGTCGCCCATGACGCGCTTGTACACGCCGGCGGTGCTGATCGCAATGTCCGCAAGCTGCGCGGAAGTGGGTTCCGGAATGACCGCGCAGTCGGTGAACATGCAAACGTTGTTGTCCTTCAGCATGAAGAAGAAGCTTGACACGGTCTTGCTTCCGGCGGCGGTGCCGACCATGCGCAGGCCGGCGCGGATGACGTCGGCCGTGGAGGACAGGTTCCCGGCAACGCCGATTTCGGCTTCACCGCGGCGGACCATAAGGGCACCGGCGGCGAGAGGATTCTTGACGGCCTTGATGGCCTCCTCTTCCGAAATGTCCTTGCCCTTGTCCTTCTGGATGGACATGTACTCCGCAGCATTGTGCTGAAGCAAGGCCGGGTTGTACGGATTGACGACCTGGAGGGAAACGCCGGTTTCGCCGCTTTCCTGCAGCGCCGCGCGCACCTTTTCGGGGTCGCCGATGAGGATGGGTTCGACGAGGCCTTCGCGGATCAGCTTGGCGGCGGCAGAAACCACGCGCCGGTCTTCACCGTCGGAGTAGACCACGGCACCTTTCCGGGCGCGGCATTTTTCGAGGCAACGTTCGAACACGCTCATTACAGACCAACCTTGCTGATGTCGCGGCCGGATTCGGCAACGACGGTCAGGAGCATGAGGACATAGATGGCACTGCTCAGGCGGTTCAGGGACGCGAGGATGTCTTCGCGTTCCATGCCGACCTGAACATAGGCCACTTCAACTTCGCGGGCCTGGGCGCGCAGCCAGTTGAGCAGCGCGACGTTCGGGCCGAGAGCCACGTCGGGGACGATGTGGCCCTGGCCGAGGTATTTCATGGGATCGTGGGAGACGAGGCGGATGGCTTCGGCGTTCATGCCGCACAGGGACTGCGCGGGCACGGCTTCGCCGGAGACTTCGGCCTGGAGGATCTGCCACAGCCACACGTTGATGTCAGAAAGGCCGTTTCTGAGGACGGCGGGGAGCTTGTTGTTGCCGTCAAACCCGGTCTGCACCAGCACCGTGCTGGAAATGAGGGTATCCAGCTTGCCGCGCAGGAATATGCGCGGGTGGGACTTGGAGACGACCGTATTGGCGTCAAGGTAGGTTCCATCGGGGAACGATGCCTGTTCGGCGGCCGGAGCCGCTTCCGCAGCGGGAGCCGCGGGTTTGGCTTCTTCGACAGGCGCCGCTTCCACGGTGCACTGACCGGGCAGGATCACGCGGCAGTTGCGACTGCGCAACAGCTCCGTGGCCGCCGGAGTCAGGCGTTCGCCGGCCTGAAGGCGGAATTCGCCTCCCTGGCCCAGCTCGCAACGCTGTCTGACATCTTCTTCGGTAAGAAAGATCATGATTGTTTCCTTCGTTATGGTCTAGGAACGCGGCTAGGCGGCTACCGCGACCGTGGCGCACCGCACGTGCCCGGAAGAGGAGAGTTCCACTTCCGTGCCCGCAGGGATGCTGAACACGTCGCCGTGGGCCGCGCTGAAGGTCGTGCCCTCAATGCTCAGGTTCAAGTCGCCTTCCAGCACGACGAGCACTTCCGTACGCCGGAACGTCCAGGAAAACGAGAGGTTTTCCCAATCCAGATAGCCCACGGAGGCGGCATCCCCTTTGGCGGGGGAAAGCACGTCCATGACGGCCACGCTGCCCTTCGCCCGGGAGCCTCCCCAGTACTGCGCTTTGCTGTCGACGTGGGTGACGCCTCCAGCCTGCCTGACGCCGGGACGCGTCTCGGGAGCCGCGCAAGCGCCCATCTCGGCAAGGACGGATGCGATCAAGCGATCGATCAACGCTTCGTCGGCGGTCCCTGAGGGAAGAGCCGACAGGACCCCGCGCCGGATGGCGACGAGGAGGTCATCGGAACGCTGCTCCGCCGGAGCGGAAGCCGCCACGGCCTCGGCGGCCATGGGGTTGCTGCCGGGGGTGAACACGACCGGAGGCACCGGCTGCGCCGCCGGAGCGACGGACGCGGTCAGGGCCTGCGTCAGCGGGACCAGCGCTTCCTGCAGCTGCCGGGCGGCGGCCGCAAGCTGATCGGCGGTCAACGCCGGCGTGGGAACGTGTACAGGTTCCTGACTGGCGGGCACTTCTTCCAAAACCGGCGGGATCGGCGGGACAGCCTCCGCCTCGGGCTCCGCCAAAGCGGAGGACGGGGAGACGGGCGTTTCCGTCGTCAGGGTTATGCCGTAATGCCGGGCATCGTCCTGGGCCTGCTGGGTGACGATGTCGCCCTTGGCGTAGACGATGACCGACTCGCCGGCTTTCCATGCGAGCCGGACCGTTTCGGCAGTGATGATCTGTTTGGTCATGCCCCAATTCCTTTAGGTGGCGTGCGGCGTATCCTGTGCAGGGCGGCACCGTTTCCCGGTGCCTGTCGGCACGCCTCCGTTACGCGAAACGACTACTTCTTGGCCTTGCCCTTGGGGGACTCTTCGGCGGCGGGAGCAGCAGCTTCGCCTTTGGCCGCGGCCATACGGGCCAGCTTGGCGGCCTTGCGGGCGGCCTTCTTCCGCTTGATGTCCTCAAGCATGTCCATGAGGGAGTCGGGTTCTTCAGCGGGGCTGGGGATGATGTTGTACCCGTTCAGGCCGTTGAGGCTCTGCAGGGCGCCGGTTTCCACGGCGGCCTGACAGGCGGCCACGTCACCCTTGCAGATGACGCAAACGCGCAGCCCGTCGACCTTGTGGGCGGAGATGATTTCCACTTCGGCGGCCTTGGCCATGGCGTCGGCCACCTGAATGGCGATGACGAGGCCCGCGGTTTCGACGAAGCCGAGGGAAGGTTTATATTCCAAACTCATAGGTTACTCCTGACTGCCTTAGGCAATCTGCTCGAAGACGGTTTCAGCCGGGCTCGGGATGACGACCTTGCTCACGAGGAGGCCGCTTTCGGCGGCGGCCGTGGATCCGGCTTCGACGGCGGCGTTGACTGCGGCCACGTCGCCGGTCATGAGGGCATAGCCCTTGCCGCCGAGTCCGAGGGCCACGCGGACGTCAAGGAGCTGCACGTCGGCAGCCTTGACGGCGGCATCGGACGCCACCACGATGGAGGCGGCGGAGAAGGTTTCGATGATGCCGAGCGCGCCGCGTTCCGTGATGCTCGTGGCACCGGCGAGGGCGCCGATCACATCCCGGTGGATGTTGGGGATGATGAACCAGTCCACCAGCGCATCGGCATGGGTTTCGCGTCCGGCATTCACGGAAGCGGATACGGCAGCCACGTCGCCGGTCACGGCGGCCACGAACTTGCCGGGGCAAATCGTCTTAAAGAACAGCGGATCGACCTGAGCGGTTTTCACCATCTGGTCAGCCGCGTCGATACCAGCGGCAATGCTGTTGAATTCCACCATTCCTACGGCTGTGTATGATTCAGACACAGGGCCTCTCCTTTTTTGTCAGGGGGCGGCTGGCCGCCCCTTTCCGTATCGTGTTGCGGGCTACTTGCCGATGACGACGGCGCCGTCGACGCTCTTGACCACGCCGTCCATGCTGGCGTGGATACGGGCACCGAGACCCTGTTCGGGAATTTCACCAATGACGTCGCCGCACTTGACGCGATCGCCGGCCTTCACCACGGCCTGGGCCGGGGCGCCGATGTGCTGCCGCAGCGGGATGCGCACTTCAGCCGGGGAGAGTGCGCCCAGATCGTTGGTGGGCAGCTCCATGTAGCGGCTGATGCCGATCTTGTTGACCAGGCGGGGCACGGGCACCCGGCGGAATTCACGCCACTGGGTGTAGGCTTCGTTCACGTCGCGGCTGCCTTCGTACTTCATCCCGGCCGCGCGCAGCTCATTCTTGATGGCCTGGTTGATGCGGCGGGGGGACAGGCCCATGGGACAGGCCACGTGTTCGCACACGCCGCAGTCGCAGCAGAGGAGCGCGAGCCTGCCGGCTTCGGCGGTCAGCTCGGCGTTGCTGCCGAAGGCGCGCATGACGCGATGCGTTTCAAAAGGATGGCCGAGGAGGTGGCGGGGGCACAGCTCGGAACAGCTGCGGCACTGGATACAGGCCGAAGCGGCGCGGCGACGCATGAAATTGAGGGGCGTAGTCGCGTTCCGGTGCAGGTAGTGCCCGCGGGGCAGGATAATGAGACCGCCGGAGGTCTTGGTGACCACTTCCTTGGCGAAGGCGTCGGCGTTGTCCACCATGCGGCCCATCATGGGGCCGCCGAGAACGAACACGGGGTCGCTCACGGTGGGGCCGCCCGCAGCTTCGAGGCAGGCGGAAAGCGGAGTGCCGATCGGCACGCAGACGATGCCGGGCTTCTTCACTTCGCCGGTGACGGTCAAAAATTTGTGCGTGACGGGCTTGCCGTCAAGGGCGTGGGCCACGGACACGAGCGTGCCGACGTTGGCGACCACCGCGCCCACCATGAGGGGCAGGCCCAGCGGGGGAACGGAACGGCCCGTCACTTCGCGGACGAGGGTCTGTTCATCCCCGGCAGGATAGAAGTTGGGGAGCAGCGCCAGCTCGATGGGCCGATTGCCGATGGCATCGGTCAGGATCTTAGTGGCTTCCTTGTATTTTTTCTTCAATGCGATGACGCCGCGCTTGGCACCGGTGGCCTGCATCAGCTCACTGAACGCCCGGACGATTTCGTTGGCGTGGTGAAGCATGTGATGCTGGTCGGTGTGCAGAAGGGGCTCGCATTCGCAGCCGTTGGCGATAACCGTGTCGGCGTCGGCGGCGTACTTGACGTGCGCCGGAAAACCAGCTCCACCTTCACCAACGATACCGGCCGCTTTCACCGCCGCTATGAACGCCTGTTTATCCATGCTATCCTCTCGTTACCCAAAACAGTTCGGCAGGCCGCGGCGCGTTTCCGCCCCACGGCACTGCCCGGAATCTCAATTCACCGCAAAAGCCTAGCGTCCCATCGGGGCGAAGGGCTGGAACGGCAGCGGGAACTTGGCGTTGTTGAAGCCGTTGGGAGCCATGGGCTTCACGGTATTGAGGGAAACGCCCTTGTCGAGGCCGAGGATCTTCGCGGCGGTCTTGTACATGACCTTTTCGCGGACTTCTTCGCTGATGTTGAGATTCTTGTAGATCTCGATAGCGTCGGCCTGTTCGATGAACGGGTGCGCGGAAGCGAAGATGACCTTGTCGCCGATCATCTTGTTCAGGGCGTCGACATACACTTCGGCCATGGGAGCCAGTTCGTATTCGGACAGGTCCATGTAGACGTTGGCGTTGCGCATGCAGGCGAAGATGGCTTCGTTGACGAAGGGATAGCCGCCGTGGCTCATGATCAGGATCAGTTCGGGGAAGTCGCGGGCGACGACGTCGATCTGGCGGGGATCAATGTAGTCCATGATGGCGCGGGGAACCTGGGCGGGCGGGGCGGTGGTCACGAAGACCGGCACGCCGAGCTCGACGCACTTGGCATAGATGGGATAGTAGCGGGCGTCGCTCGGCGGGCAGTGGGCGAGATAGGGGTCGGTGGCGATACCGCGCATACCGAGGTCCTTGATCACGTGTTCGACTTCGCGAACGGCGTCCATTCCCTTGTGGGGGTCGATACCCCAGAAGCCGAGAAATTTGTTGGGATAGGCGCGGCAGAATTCAAGGATGCTGTTGTTGTTGGCGGGGAAACCATAGGTGGTTTCGCAGTCGCGGCCGGAAACGACGCACAGCTCAACGCCACGGCGATCCAGGTCGGCCACGATTTCGGGCAGAGCCTGGGGGACGCGTTTGTCGAAGCCGATGGCTTCACAGGTGGCTTTGAACATCGAGCTGTTCTTGATGCCGTTAATGATTTCCGGCGTGTTCGGGCGGAAGCGGAAGTCGATTATTTTCATCAGTTGACTCTCCTGGCTTGGTGCACAAAAAGGTTTGTGAGCATTAGAGCAAATGCCGTTCCAGTTTTGCACAGACAAGGAGATTCCCCAACGACAGCAAGGAAATGGGGACTAACAAAAAACGTTCCTGATTAGATCCGGAAAGAACCGTTTTTTGTTGAAACCTGTGCAACAGGCCGGAATACAAACTTTTTGTCCGCGTTATCGCCTTAAGGCCGTAGTATTGCATGATGCATAAATGCACCAATGTTGCAATAATGCGACCAAGTCGATGCGCATGCGCCACCGGTTTTTTCAGTTGGTGCGTTTTTGCATCATCTGACTTGTGAATAAAAACGCAATCGGATCGCTCCTTGTGCCGATCCGCAGCACAAGGGTTCTTATGCCATGATTGCATCGGTGAAGCAAGGGGAATCCGTATCTAGTGAACGTTACAAGAAAAAACGCAAAAGGCAAAAGAAAACGGATGCTCTTGCGCATGGAGCGGGTGATCATATGAAGCAGGGAGGACGGAAGGGAGGCGGGATGATAGGCTGAGAGCGCGCAAGCGGGACGACGGGGAGTACGACAAAAAGGGGCCGGACGGCATCGCCGTCGGCCCCTGATGTTCGCAGCGGTTACAGGACTTCCAGCGTGTAATGGCCGTTGGTGAACACGCAGAGCTCGGAGGCTATCTTCATGCTTTCCAGCGCGATGTCCTCGGCCCCAAGATCGCTGTGGCGGACGAGGGCTCGGGCGGCGGAGAGGGCGTAGGGTCCGCCGCTGCCGATGGAGGCGATGCCGTCGTCGGGTTCGATCACGTCGCCGGTCCCAGTGAGCACGAGCGTATGATCCCTGTCGGCTACAAGGAGCATAGCCTCCAGCTTGCGGAGGAACTTGTCGCTCCGCCAGTCCTTGGCGAGCTCCACGGCGGCGCGGATCAGGTTGCCGCCGGTCTGTTCGAGGTGGGCGTCGAAGCGTTCGAACAGGGTAAAGGCGTCCGCCGTGGCCCCGGCGAATCCAGCGACGATCTGATCTTTATACATCCGCCTGACTTTCTTGGCGGTGTGTTTCATAACGATGCTCTGCCCCATGGTCACCTGCCCGTCGCCGATGAGGGCGACGTGGCCTTTGTGGCGCACGGCGAGGATGGTGGTTCCGCGAAGTTCCATGAATGATCCTTTGTTCTCGGTAATGGTGAGGAGGTTACCCTTCCAGAATAACCACGGCGGCGGCATTGTCACGGGTATGGGTGAGCGTGAGGTGCAGCTTTTTTACGCCGAGGGCGTCGGCCTTTTCCCGAGCCTTTCCGGACAGAACGAGTTCGGGCTTGCCGGAGGGCAGCGAGCGCACGGCCACGTCACGGGGGCCTATGCCTTCGGCGAAGCCCGTACCAAGCGCCTTGACCGCGGCCTCCTTGGCGGCGAACCGCGCGGCCACATGGGAAACGGCGCGTGCGGACGGGGAGGCGGGATCGCCGGGAATGGCGCTCCGTTCGTCGTCCGCCATGATGCGGTTGAGAAAATGCTCCCCGAAACGATGCAGCGAACGCTCCATGCGGGAAAGTTCGATCAGGTCCAGTCCGATGCCGATGATTGCCATATGCGCCCCCTCGGGCAGCAGGTTGCCGTCAGCGGGGGCCGAAGTCAAGTTGACGCTGTGCCGCCGGATGGTTACACGTGGAAAAAATGGCGGGACTCCGTTTCCGAATCCTGTTGCGCCGCCACCGCGCCCGGCGTCCCGTCCGTACTGTTTTGAAGGAGCATCTATGCGCATATGCATTGTCGGCACCGGCTACGTCGGTCTTGTGAGCGCGGCGTGTTTCGCCGAAATGGGCAATGACGTCCGCTGTGTGGACGTCAACCCGGAAGTCGTGGCCCTGCTCGACAGCGGGCGTATCCATATTTTCGAGCCAGGCCTCGAAGACCTTGTCAGCCGCAACCGGCAGGAAGGCCGCCTGCGGTTTACGACCAGCCTTGCGGACGGATTGGATGACGCCGAATTTGCCTTCATCACCGTGGGCACGCCCTCGCGTCCCGATGGCTCCTGCGATCTTTCCTTTGTGGAAGGCGTGGCCCGCCAGATCGGAGAGCACATGCGTGGGCCGCTCATCGTCGTGGACAAGTCCACCGTGCCCGTCGGCACCGCCGACCGTGTCCGCGAGCTTGTCGCCGCCGCCCTCGCCGCCCGTGGAGAGGACATTGCCTTCGATGTGGTGTCGAACCCCGAGTTCCTCAAGGAAGGCGACGCGGTTTCGGATTTCATGAAGCCCGACAGGGTCATCGTAGGTACGTCTTCCGAAAAGACGGCCTCCGCCATGCGCGACCTCTACGCTCCCTTTGCCCGGAGCCGCGAAAAGCTCATCGTCATGAGTGTCCGCAGCGCGGAAATGACCAAATACGCCGCTAACTGCATGTTGGCGACCAAGATTTCCTTCATCAACGAAATCGCCACGCTGTGCGAGAAGGTCGGCGCGGACGTGCGTGACGTGCGTACGGGCATCGGTTCGGATCACCGCATCGGCTATCAGTTCATCTATCCCGGCATCGGCTACGGCGGATCCTGCTTCCCCAAGGACGTGAAGGCGCTCATCCATACCGCCCATGAGGCAGGTATGCGTCCTGAACTCTTGGAGGCCGTCGAGGGCGTGAATGCCCGTCAGAAGCGCTCGATGGCGTTCCGGGTGGCCGACTATTTTGAGCCGCAAGGCGGGGTGTTCGGCAAGGTGCTCGCCTTATGGGGGCTTGCCTTCAAGGCCAATACCGACGATATGCGCGAATCTCCGGCGCTTTCCATCATTGAGGAGCTGACTTCACGCGGTATGCGCGTCCGGGCCTATGATCCCATCGCCGGCCCCAACGCCCGGAAGCTGTTGGCGGACAATCCGCTGGTGTTCATCGAAGATGATCCATACGCCATCTGCGAAGGTTCCGACGCCCTGCTCGTGGCCACCGAGTGGAACCAGTTCCGCAACCCCGATTTCGATCGCATAAAGGAATCCCTCGTCGCCCCCGTCCTCTTTGACGGGCGCAATCTCTACTCGCCCTCCGTGCTCGGCAAGCGCGGCTTTGCGTATTTCTGCGTGGGAAAGAAGTAGGGAAGAGGCAAGGTAAGGATGTGAAGACTGGGGGAGGCCAGCGCAGAGGGAGTTTATTCCGTTCTTTAGGTTGTTAAGGGGTGATTGCCTTTTTGAAAGAGCGCCCGCCCGTTAAAGGTAGGAAAGCCGACTGGGAAATATTCAGTCGGCTTTCTTTGTTTTTTGATTTTCTGAAAGGCCGTCCCCCTTGCCTCCGGGGAAAAACGACAAGAGGGATTCGATAAGGTCAAAAGTCTTTGGGAGGGGT
>OCHM01001402.1_pt1 | contig 11258 bp, 3 predicted proteins | sample 1538901 | NCBI WGS metagenome assembly OCHM01 (sample SAMN04571734, study PRJEB22368) | human gut metagenome | biome: human gut; material: stool | host: Homo sapiens | place: Luxembourg | collected 2012-11-08 | reverse complement strand
AAGTTGCTAAAGGGCATCACGATGTCGCCTGATATGATGTTCTGGGACTTGATGATGAAGAACGTATACTCATTGGGTGCTTATTCGGTGCAGAAAGAGAAGTTTAAGTTAAACGTTACCTACCAGAGCGATTCTACCGGTACGTATGTAAACTATCTTCCGGAAGGTAATTGTGCGAATCAAATCTTGATTCGGGTATTAGGGCTGGATCGCTTGGATACCTATGACAATCCGAATCCGGATGGTTTCTTCGATTTTATTGACGGTTATACGATACAGGCGGAGACCGGTAAGATTATATTCCCTTGTGTACAACCTTTCGGCTCGAAATTACGGGAAAAGGTAGGTAATGCCTATGCCAGTAAATATGTATTCCAAGAGTTGTATGACTCGACATTAACCGTTGCCCGCCAGATCGCCGAGAAAAATAAATTTCTTTTAAGTGGTGAGTATAAAGCCTCGTCGGGTTCGGAGATCGACTTGGGAGCTACTAACGTGGCCCGTGGATCCGTACGTGTCACGGCAGGAGGAGCTACACTGACCGAGAATGTGGATTATACGGTAGATTACAGTTTAGGACGTGTGACGATCTTGAATGAGAGCATCATATCGAGTGGGACACCCGTTAGCGTATCTCTGGAGAACCAGTCTACTTTTAATATGCAGCGAAAGACGATGATCGGGTTAGACTTGAATTACCAGTTCAATAAGGACTTCATGGTCGGTGCCACGGTTATGCATATGTCGGAAATGCCTCTTACGGTAAAAACCACTTTGGGGGATGAGTCTATAAAGAATACTTTATGGGGCTTGAATACCTCTTATAAAGCCGAGAGCCAGTGGTTGACAAATGTATTTGATAAGTTACCCTTGTTGACATTGACCAAACCTAGCCAAATCTCATTCAATGCGGAATTCGCTCATTTAATAGCGGGACATTATGAGAATCAATATACGGGTGGTTACTCTTATTTGGATGACTTCGAGTCTACACAAAGTGGTATGGATCTTTTGAACCCGTATGCTTGGAACTTGGCGAGTACCCCCTATGAAGATTCGAATCCTAAATTTCCGGAAGCGGAGAAGGTGAACGATATCGCTTATGGTAAAAACAGAGCTTTGTTGGCTTGGTATACGGTAGACGGAATCTTCACACGGAAGAGTTCCTCTTCCCGCCCTCGACATCTTACGAATGATGATTTATCGAATCATTACACCCGTGGAGTCAGTTATAAAGAGATCTTCCCGAATAAAGAGTTGGGAACCAATGATAATACGACTTTGCCTGTATTAAACCTCGCTTTTTACCCGAATGAGCGTGGTCCGTATAACCTAGATGCGGAAAATGTAAACTCGGACGGTACGTTGGGTAATCCGGAAAAACGTTGGGGCGGTGTAATGCGTAAGATCGAGCCTAGCGATTTGGAATCTGCCAATTATGAATATATCGAATTCTGGCTTTTAGACCCGTATCTTGAGGACGAGACAGCCGAGGGTGGTGACCTATACTTTAACTTGGGTGAGATTTCCGAGGATATCTTGAAAGATGAGCGGAAATTCTTTGAGAATGGTATGCCCGTGGACGGTGATATGTCGAAAGTTGATACGACTGTTTGGGGTAAGGTGCCTCGCACGCAAAGTACGGGATATGCGTTTGATGCCCAAAATCGTGAGCTGCAAGATGTCGGTTTGAACGGTCTTTCTACGGAGGAAGAGCAAATTTTCCCTACGTATGCGGATTATTTGAATAAATTGAGGGCGAAACTATCCGGTGAGACAATCTCTAAGATGATGGATGATCCGTTTTCTCCTTTTAACGATCCTGCCGGGGATAATTATCACTATTTCCGTGGGGATGATTACGATGCTAAGGAGTTGGATATCTTATCTCGCTATAAACGATATAACGGTACAGAGGGAAACTCACAAGAATCCGATCAAAGATATGCTACAGCCGGAAAGAGTACACCAGATGTGGAAGATATCAATGGCGATAATACGTTGAATGAGACAGAGAAATATTTTGAGTACAAGATCTCTCTCCGTCCAAAAGATTTGCAGGTCGGTGTAAACAACATCGTTGATGAGCGTACTCCGGAAGTAACCTTAATGAATGGTGATAAGGAGAAAGTAAAATGGTATCTATTTAAGATTCCTATTAAAGATTATGAGAAGAGGGTTGGAGCGATCCGGGATTTCAAGACAGTCCGTTTCATGCGTATGTATATGACAGGATTCCGTAAGTCTACGGTTCTGCGTTTCGGTACCTTGGAATTGGTTCGTGGTGATTGGCGTACTTATACGCAGGATTTGTCAAATCCTCTTATTCCGCCAAAGTCTGATGGACAGATCGTCGTATCTTCTGTAAATATAGAGGAGAACGGGCAGCGTCAGCCGGTCAACTATGTGTTGCCTCCGGGTATCAGCCGTATGTTCGATTCCAGTCAGCCTCAGTTGCTTCAACAGAACGAGCAGGCATTGTCTATGAAGATAACGGATTTATCTCCTGCGGATGCACGTGCGGTTTATAAATCTACCGCTTATGACCTTCGCCGGTATAAACGATTACAAATGTTCGCTCATGCGGAAGCGCCGATTGATGAGAGCAAGACTTTGTCGAATGGTGATTTCTCTGTATTTATTCGTTTAGGTTCTGACTATAAGAATAATTATTATGAGTATGAGGTGCCTTTGGATCTGACTCCCCATAGTACTATTCTTTATAATACGAACAATAGTGCGGATCAAGAAAAAGTATGGCCTTTAAATAATACCTTGAATTTTAAACTGGAGACTCTAACCGACTTGAAGTTGGAGCGAAATAAATTGAAACGTCAAGGACAGGGAAATATAAGCTACCAAAAGGTTTATTCGAAAAATGATCCGGATAATACGCGTAATAAAATCAGTATCATCGGTAACCCTAGCTTAGCGGAGGTGAAAGTGATCATGATCGGCGTACGTAATAATACGGGTGATATCAAGAGCGGTGAGGTTTGGGTAAACGAACTTCGTATGACCGATTTCGACGAGAAAGGCGGTTGGGCCGCTAATGCGAATCTGAACGTCGCTTTATCCGATTTGGGTACGGTCAATGTAAGTGGACGAATGGAAACCGCTGGTTTCGGTGCGTTGGATCAGTCGCTGGCCGAACGTCGGATGGATGATTATTCGCAATATAGTGTGGCGACCTCGATTGAGTTGGGTAAGTTGTTCCCTGAGAAAGCAAAGGTTAGCATACCTTTTTACTATGCTTATTCGAAAGAGACTACAACTCCTGAGTATGATCCGTTGAATGAGGATATTAAGCTTTCGGACGCTTTGGATGCGGTAGAGACCCAAGCCGAGAAAGACTCCATCAAGAGTTATTCTTTGGATCAGACCACTATTAAGAGCGTCTCTTTCAATAACGTAAAGGTAGATATCCGTAGCAAGAACCCGATGCCGTATGATCCGGCGAATTTCTCGTTAGGTTACTCTTATAGCCAGAACAGTAAGAAGAACCCGGAGACCGAATATGAGACAACCAAGGATTACCGGGGTAATTTCGCTTATAATTATACGCCTTACGTGAAACCGTTCCGACCCTTCGAGAAGCTGAAGAAGAATAATGGATATACGAAATATATCAAGCAATTCGGACTGAATTACGTTCCGTCGAATATTAGTTTCCAGACGGCGATGATGCGGAATTACTATGAGATTAAGCTAAGGGATTTGACAAGTTCTACGGATGGAGGTAACCAGTTGCTCTCATTCAGTCACAATTTCTTGTGGGACCGTGCCTTCAGTTTGCGTTGGGACTTTACGAATAATCTGAGCATGACGTTTACTTCCGGTACGAATGCCCGTATCGAGGAACCGAATGTTCAAGTTAATAAGAAATTGAATCCGGATGATTATCAGGTATGGAAGGATTCCGTAAAGCAAAGTATCCGTGATTTGGGCACTCCTTTGAAATATGACCAAACGTTTAATGTCACTTGGAATATGCCATTGCAATTCATACCGGCATTAGACTGGGTAAATAGTTCATTGACTTATAATGCCACGTACAACTGGGATCGTGGAGCCAATGTCGCTAGTATTGAGCTGGAACAGGGTAATATAATAAAGAACCAACGTCAATTTGACTGGCAGGGTAGTTTCAATTTGCAGTCATTGTACAATAAGAATAAATATCTGAAGAAGATCAACCAGAAATTTATGGCCTCTTCCCGGGTAAGCGCTCGTCAACCGGAGAAAAAGAAGAAAGAGGTGAAACTAGAGAAAGAGATTCAATTGAGCCCGGATAGTGGAACGATCGTGCAGCATGGAATGTTTACGAAGAAGGTTCGTATCACGGCACGTGGAGCGGATGGGAAGGTCTATTCAATTAAATATAAGCCGATCAATTATGCCCAAGTCATGATCTTGAATAAAGATACGGCTCATTTGAAGTTGACGATCGTGCCCGGCCCGCAACCTTTGGAAGGAACCTTGACGAAAGTAGCGGAATATGGCAGTCGTTTCTTGATGATGCTGCGCCGGGTAAACGTGCAGTACTCGTTGATAGACGGTATGATGTTGAGTGGTTACGCTCCGGAGGTTGGTGATATGTTCGGGCAACGGCGTACAGGAACTTTGGCTCCGGGACTCGGTTTTGCCTTTGGAGCGGTAAGAAGGAGCTTTATCGACGAGGCAGACGAGCGGGGCTGGTTGGTAAAGAATGAGAATATGACGACGCCTGCCATGATCAATAGCGCGAAGAATCTTACGATCCGTGCGAATCTAGAACCTATAGCCGGCTTGAAGATTGATTTGAACGCAAACCGGGTAGATACCCGTAGTACCGATATCTATTATATGCAAGACGGTATGCCCGAGCAGATGGGAGGTAGCTTTACGATGACGACGATTGCCTTGGGTAGCGCTTTCGGCGGTAGCGGAAACGCTAATAACGGTTATTCCTCGAAAGCGTTCGATAAATTTATCGCTCACCGTAGCGTGATCGCCCAGCGCTTGGCGGATACATATTCCGGTACGGTTTATCCGAGTTCCGGTTTTATGGCGGGGCATGCTTTAGCGGGAAAACCTTATGATCCAGCCGTAGGGGGAGGTGTAAGTCTGAATTCCATGGAGGTATTGGTGCCTGCTTTCTTGGCGGCTTATACAGGCAAGGACCCGAATAAGGTAGGCTTGTCAGCCTTCCCGTCCATTAAGAGTCTGCTACCGAACTGGCGTATTACGTATGATGGCTTGATCCGTATACCGGTTATTCGCAAATACTTTAAGAGCATGATGTTGAGTCATCAATATCGTTGTTCCTATAGCGTAGGTGCGTTTTCCTCCTTCTTGGATTGGGTAGATGCTGGGCAGGATGGTTTGGGATATATCCGTGATATCCAAACCGGTAATCCTACACCGTCGTCTCCTTATGATATAGCAGCCGTGAGTATCACGGAAGGATTCAGCCCGTTGTTTGGTGTAGACGCTACTTTATTGAATAATATAACCGGTAAGTTTGAGTTGCGCAAGACTCGTAACTTAAGCCTGAATATTTCCTCTTACCAATTGGTGGAAGCGCTTTCCAACGAATTCGTGATAGGAGTAGGATATAAGTTGACTGAGTTTAACAAGGTGTTGAAAATGAAAAAGACACGGGACTTCAGTAATGATCTTACGATCCGCTTAGATTTCTCTTACCGTAAAATGCAATCGTTGATCCGTAAGATAGAGGATCAGTTTACGCAGGCTACCAGCGGGAATATCGCCAAGACCATCCAGTTCTCTGCGGATTACGGGTTAAGTCGTGCCTTGACATTGAGAGCGTTCTATGATTTACAGATCAATGAGCCGATCGTGTCCACCTCATCTTACCCGACTTCGAACTCAAACTATGGTATTAGTTTACGGTTCTCCTTAGCGCAATAAAAAGAGTATAGTCTATTTACAGGACTTCTTGGTCTGTTTTTAAATACCTGTCTAGCGGTATGGAATAAACCTTTATATTTGTGCGAAATATAATTTGGATATGAAGAATACTTACAAATTGATATTATTTCTTCTCTTGATAACCCATGCCTCTTTCGGCCAAGACGTGAAAGGGTATATTAAGGATGCGGAGAGCAAGGAGGCTTTAGCCGGGGTAAACGTTTTTTATAAGGACAAAGGGGGTACAAGAGGAACTGTGTCTGATATAAACGGTTATTATGAGCTGAAAGTGACGGATGGCGACGCTGTATTGACTTTTAGCTATCTGGGATATGAAACGTTGAGCGTTCCCGTGAAAGTAGATCCGGGAGAGTTCTTGACACGTGACGTATCCTTACGAACAAGCTCAAACATGATGGACGAGGTCGTCGTGAGCGTCGGGCGTTATGAGCAAAAGCTAAGCGATATCACCGTCTCTATGGAATTGTTGAAAGCGAAAGATATCACTCGTCAGTCTCCGAAAGATTTAACGGATGTACTGAAGAATATCTCCGGTGTGGACGTAACGGACCGGCAACCTTCCGTACGCGGTGGTACGGGATGGACCTATGGCGTGGGTAGCCGTTGCTTGATTCTGGTGGACGGAATGTCGGTGCTAACTCCGGGTTCCGGCGAGATAAACTGGAATATGATCCCGATGGAGAACGTCGATCAAGTAGAGGTACTGAAAGGGGCCTCTTCCGTATTATATGGCTCTTCTGCGTTGAATGGTCTGATCCATGTGAAAACGAAACGCCCCGGATTAGATCCGGTAACACAGGTGAACGTACAAGGAGGATTGTATGGGAAGCCGCGCCAAGACGGGACGCCTTTATATGGAGGCTTGGATCTCTCTCATTCCCGTAGGATCAAGAATTTTGATTTGACAGTGGGGGCTAATACATTCTTGGACGATGGGTATCGGCAGGATAATTACAACCGCCGTGTCCGGGTCGGTGGGAATCTTACGTATCACGATCCCCGGGTACAAGGGTTGAACTATGGTGTGAACGTGAATTACTTGTATAACGATTATACAGGTTTCTTTATCTGGCGTTCTCCGGAGGAACCCTATATTCAATCTCCGCTGGCGAATATGGGACGCCGTGAGAATACATTTTATATAGATCCCTTCTTGAATTATACGAATTCGGAAAAAGGGACGACTCATCGTTTCAAGGGGCGTTTCTTCCATCGGGGAAGCCGTATCATCACGCATACCACGGATAAGTCTCTTTTTGACATAACGAATAATATGGGTTTTGATATCTCATCTGTTCCGGAGATTATCAATATGGCGCAAAACTGGCAAACCGAGTTATTGCCGACCTTCTTACCGTATTTGCCGGAGGTGATGAACGGGAAGGTGAGCGGATTGATGGGTGAATTGGGCAAGCTGGGAAATCATTTTTTCCCGACAGCTACCTCGGCGGATTATATGGACTTGATTTCTTGGGTGATGGGACGTACTCCGCTACCCGATAAGAATAACGTAGGGGCTTGGTTGGTAGATGCCATGAAGCCGGTGGAGAAAAAGGCGCCGGAGGCTACGGATCATACCTATTCCTATAATCTGGATTACCAATTCAGCAAGAAGTTCGAACATTCACAACTCACGGTTGGAGGTACTTATGAGCGTATTCATGCGGATTCGAAAGTGACCGGGCAGCATAGTAGCGATAATGTGGCTACCTTCCTGCAATATGATCATAAATTTATCGATCGTTTGAACGTCTCGGTCGGTGTTCGTCTGGAGTATTACCGGGTCGATGATTTCTACAGGGAAGCGGAGACGAAGATTTTCGGGGCGAAGGTTCCGGTAAAACCTGTTTTCCGTGGAGGCTTGAATTATGAGTTGGGTGAGTATAGTTTTATCCGGGCTTCTTTCGGACAGGGATACCGTTATCCATCCGTTACGGAGAAGTTTATCCTGAAGGATATCGGAGGTGTGGGAGCTTTCCCGAACGCTGAATTGAAAGCGGAGCAAGGTTATAATGCCGAACTTGGTTTCAAGCAAGGCTATAAGTTCGGCAATTTGAAGGGCTTTGTCGATGTGGCCGGCTTTTATACCCGTTACAAGGATATGATCGAGTTCCGTTTCGGCCTGTTTAATAATAAGACCTTCGATTATATCGATGGGCTTTCCAAGTTGTTCAATGCGTTCTCTAGCGGCGACGGCTTAGGAATCGGCGCTCAGTTCACGAACGTAGGCCGGGCGGAGATTTATGGGGTAGATTTGTCTACCTCGGGTGTGTATGAGTTTAACCGTGATACTCGTCTGGCATATACTTTGGGGTATGTTTATACGAATCCGATCGATATGGACGTGGATTCACGGAACGCGGAGGAGGAAGCGAATGATGACTTAATGGCGATGCGTTCGAAATCGAATGACAGCAAGTATTTAAAATATCGCCAGAAACATTCCGTAAAGGGGGTATTCGATCTGGAATGGAAACGGTTTAATATCGGAACGAATATGTCATGGAAAAGCAAGACATTGGCGGTCGATTATTTTATGGTCGATGAGCGTACGAAAGCGGAGCCTAACCTGATGGATTATATGCGTTCGATGCTATTCGGAAACTTACATGATTATTGGGCAGAGAACAATAAAGGATATTTCGTCATGGATATGCGTGTCGGGATGAAAGTGACGAAGAATATCCATGTACAAGGACTGGTGAACAACCTCTTAAACAAGCGCTATAGCGCCCGTCCGATGGATGTCGGCGCACCTCGGACTTTCATTCTGCAAGTAGGAGCCAATTTCTGACAATTCACCCGGTTGTAGAGACGGAGCGTGCTCCGTCTCATCCCCCGTCTCTACAACATATGATAACTTTTCAACTCATTTCGTAAACGAATCGCTTGATTGTCCGTCACCTTATCCATCAGTTTCCAGAACCTTTCGCTATGGTTCATCTCTATCGTATGGCAAAGCTCATGCAATAATACATAATTCACCAAATGCCAAGGAAGAAGCATTAATGATTGCGAGAGATTAATGCTCTTCTTCATTGTACAACTTCCCCAATGCGTTTTGCTATTATTGATTTTCACCCCGGTCAACATAAATCCATGTTGCCTTGCCAATAGCGTGATACGTTCCGGCAACAACCGTTTCGCCTCGTGGCGGAGCGCCTTCTCCAGCATGGATTTCAGTAAGGATTGCACCTCTTCCTCTTCGAAACGAGTCTCATTCGGACAAGCGATATGCAGTACCCCATCCTCCAATCTCATGTAGAAATTACTTCGCTCGGTGCGGAAGATATGCAAGCGGAATGTCGTAGCCTGTAACTCCGATCTTTCGTCGAGCAGGGGCCGGGCCGGATACTTCTGGAGCGCTTTTACCAGCCGGGCCTTGTTCTCCATGATAAAAGCGATCATACGTTTCTCGTCTCCCCCGGGTGGCATCGTGGCGGTTATCTTTCCTTTTGATATCTTGAGCGTGTATCGAGTGGCCCGGGGAGTGGTACGGAGCGTTATGACTCCCAAATCCTTGTCTTGTATATTCTTTTCCATTCCTGCCACAAAAGTAATACATTGAGAGAAACAATAATACGATGGAATTGATTATCTTCGCGATCGTAAAGGTTAAAAACATAATCAATATAATAAATTAGCAATCATGAGCAAAAAAGCACTTTTAATTATCTGTGATGGTTGGGGAATTGGTGACAAAGGTAAAGACGACGTGATCTTTAACACGCCGACTCCATATTGGGACGAGTTATTGAAAACTTATCCAGCCTCACAGTTGCAGGCTTCTGGCGAGAACGTTGGTTTGCCTGACGGACAAATGGGTAACTCTGAGGTGGGCCACTTGAACATCGGTGCTGGCCGTATCGTTTACCAAGATTTGGTGAAGATCAACATCGCTTGCCGCGAGAATACGATCATGGAGAACCCGGAGATCAAACGTGCTTATGGCTATGCGAAAGAGAATAATAAGCAGATCCACTTCATGGGCTTGGTTTCCGATGGTGGTGTACATAGCTCTTTGGAGCATTTAATGAAACTGACGGATATCGCCAAGGAATACGGAATCAGCAAGGCTTATGTACATTGCTTCATGGATGGCCGTGATACGGACCCGAAGAGTGGTAAAGGCTTTATCGAGACGTTGGAGAATCATCTGAAGACTACCGGCGGTAAGATCGCTTCTATCATCGGACGTTATTACGCTATGGACCGTGACAAACGTTGGGAACGTGTGAAAGAGGCTTACGACTTATTGGTCGAAGGTAAGGGTAAGCAAGCCGAGTGCATGGTAAAAGCGATGGAAGAGTCGTACGCCGAGGGTGTAACGGACGAGTTCATCAAGCCGATCGTTCACGTTGAGAACGGAAAGCCGGTTGCTGTTATCGAGGAAGGCGATGTCGTGATCTTCTTCAACTATCGTAACGACCGTGCGAAAGAGCTTACGGTTGTATTGACTCAGCAAGATATGCCGGAGGCTGGTATGCATACGATCCCGGGCTTGCAATATTTCTGTATGACTCCGTATGACGCTAGCTTCAAGGGTGTTCATATCTTGTTCGACAAAGAGAACGTAAATAATACGCTGGGTGAGTTCTTGGCAAACGTAGGTAAGACTCAGTTGCATATCGCCGAGACAGAGAAATACGCTCACGAGACTCCGTTCGATAGCGAGGAGCGTATCTTGGTCCCTTCTCCTAAAGTGGCTACTTACGACTTAAAACCGGAAATGAGCGCTTTCGAGGTGAAAGATAAATTGGTGGACGCTATCAATACGAAGAAATTCGATTTCATCGTAGTGAACTACGCCAACGGTGATATGGTAGGCCATACGGGTATCTACAAAGCGATCGAGAAAGCGGTCGTAACGATCGACGCTTGCTTGCACGATACGGTTGAGGCCGCTAAAGCCAACGACTATGAGGTAATCATCATTGCTGACCATGGTAATGCGGATCACGCCTTGAACGAGGATGGCACTCCGAATACGGCTCACTCCTTGAACCCTGTTCCATTCGTTTATGTGACAGCCAACAAGGACGCTAAAGTAGAGGATGGTATCTTGGCCGATGTGGCTCCTTCAATCCTTCACATCTTGGGCTTGAAACAGCCGAAGGAGATGACTGGCAAGTCATTGATTAAATAAGAGCTAGGCGCATCTTATGATCCAGATAGATGACACTTTAGTAAGTCTTGACGTTATCGAGCGTTATTTTTTATGTGATCTTTCCAAATGTAAGGGGGAGTGCTGCGTGGAAGGAGATTCCGGCGCTCCATTAGAGGATTCGGAGTTGGCGAAGCTCCAGAAAGTATTGCAGATCGGA
>OCHM01001400.1_pt1 | contig 11268 bp, 9 predicted proteins | sample 1538901 | NCBI WGS metagenome assembly OCHM01 (sample SAMN04571734, study PRJEB22368) | human gut metagenome | biome: human gut; material: stool | host: Homo sapiens | place: Luxembourg | collected 2012-11-08 | reverse complement strand
AGTCGGTGTGGCGTCGGCATTGATGATGCTGATCTCCAAGTATGGCTTCAATGATGTGCTGAATGAGTATACGAAGCTGGACCCGTCACGAGTGGCGGCTGGAGTGGTTACAGCGATTGGTTTCTTAGGTTCGGGCATGATTATCGCAAGAAATAAGAGTGTCAGCGGTATCACCACATCGGCAGGAATCTGGGCTACTGTAGGTGTCGGACTGGCAGTTGGCTCTGGGATGATCTATCTGGGGATTGCAACTTCTGTGATCGTAGTGTTAGTGGAGATGTTTTTAGGACGGGGAGGTATCATGGGGCTGCACCGGGAGGCGATGTCTGCGGTGAACGTGGAGATCTCCGGTGGACAGAAGGAGCTTCTAGAATTGAAGGCGTGTATCGGGGAAATGGGATTTCATATCCGCAGCATCGAATTTTCCCAAAAGGAAAAGGGAATCGTCAAGGCAAGCATTATCCTTGGTGTTCCAAAACAGAAGAATATTGCGGAGCTGTTGGAATTGAAGCAGCCGTGGATCACCGGACTGGAAGTGAAAGGGAAGCTGTTGCTGTAAATATCAAGTGGCATCTAACAAGGTTCGGAGTGTGGTGGCAACCCTGCAAGTATGAACGAATTGAGGCACTTGAACATATCGTTGCTTATGAGAACCGCCCGCAGGTTAAACCCGCGGGCGGAAATTGTTTCACAAGTCTGTACTTTCTGAAATAAAGGAATCCATGTACTGGATATAAGCATCTTTTGTAAAGATGGGGTGGTAGTTTTCTACTACCTCTTTTGCTTTTTCTGCGCCATTTTTCAGCAGGCGGTAAGCGGAAAGAGCAAAGATTTTTGCGGTGACTACATAAGCCAGTTCATCGTCTACAATGTCGAAGTCTACGGAGTGAAGTCCGCTTACTTTTCCACCGGTGTTGAAGGTGAGAACCGGTTGGATGTGCTGGACGTCACCGACGTCGGTGGAGCCACCGCTGTGGGCGGTAGTATCCTGTTTTACTACTTCGTAGTCTTTTTTGCTGGACTGGGAGGCAATCTGGGCGGCGGCCAGGACTTCCTCATTAGCCTCCGCACTTAAAGCCGGCAGATAGCCAGGCATTGTGGTGATCTGGCACTGGGCGCCAATGGCATAGGCGCCGGATCTGAAGGCCCGGTCAGTCTTGGCTGCGGCATCTGCGATGGCGTCTTTATTGGCTGCGCGTACCAGGGTCTCGATGACCACCTCATCTGGAACGACATTGACTAAGTTTCCACCTTTGGTGATGATCGGATGGATGCGGACATGGTCATTGTCACGGAAGGTTTCACGCTGGTAAGCCAGGGCGGAAAGTCCAAGGGAGGCGGCATTTAAGGCATTGACGCCTAAGTGCGGCGCACCTGCGGCATGGGCAGCAACACCCTTGTAACGGATTACCTTGGAGACGAAGCCGTTGTTGGAGTTGGAACCGACGCTGATATCTTTGTCACCGATATGGTGGACGATATCTAGGTCGATGTCGTCAAAAGCGCCGATGCGGATCAGTTCGCATTTACCGCCGCCGTATTTGATCTTTCCCTCGTCGGTCAGTTTGTTCTTGAACTCGATCTCACCATATTCTTCAGCAGGAACGGCGAAAAGGACTACCTGGCCGTCCAGTTTTTCTTTTACTTCTGGGTTCGTCAGGGCAATGGCGGCACCGATGACTCCGGCTAACTGGGCGTGATGTCCACAGCAGTGGGCTCCCTGGGTTTCCGGGTTTGCGTATTTGTGCTCCGGGATGCGGAGGGCGTCTAATTCGCCGATGAGGGCAAGGCTGACGTTATCCTTCTTTTCTTCATTTAAGTAGGCTTTCACGCCGGTAACTGCCAGATGCTCTTTGGTTGGCAGACCAAGATCTTTCATGAAATTCGCGAATTTTTCGGCAGTTCGGAATTCTTTATAGCCAAGCTCCGCGTGGGTGTAAATGTCTTTGGCGAAGTCGATGATCTGATCCCGGTGGGCGTCAATGATATTGATGATCTTCTGTTCAGTTTCGTCTAAAATGATTGGTGTTTCATTCTGTGCCATATGCAGGTCTCCTTTATTTTGCAAATAATTCATTAGGAACATACCATAAACCGTTGTTGTTCTTGTCTAAGTATTCTTTAAATGCATCAGAGTGGTAAGCCGCCACAATGTCTTTTGCCCACTGAGCGTCCTTATTTTCCTCTTTCACGACAACCTGAAGCAGTAAGTGCGGTAAGATATCTTCCTGCAGCAGTGCGGTAGAAGCGTCCATTCCTGCGTTGTATACGATACTTCCTGTGATAACTGTATAGTCAAAATCATCTAGTACGCCAGGGATGTTGGTGGAACTCATTTCTGTAAATTCGATGTCATAAGGATTCTCTGCAATATCATCCTGGGTCACAGTGGAAAGCTCCACATCCGGATTCAGGGTGATCCATCCGGCTTTCTGAAGCAGGGCATAAGCTCTTGCAGTGTTGGCAGCATCGTTTGGTACGGCTACCTTGGCTCCATCATGGATGTTGTCAAGAGAGGTTTCGGTTGCGGAAAAGATCGCTGATGGAACGGTTGGAATTGGGGAGATCGGTACCAGGTCGCCGTTCTGGGCCTGGTTAAAGTTCTCCGCATAAGCGGTATGCTGCTCCACGTTAAAATCGATCTCTCCCTCATTTAATGCCAGATCATTCTGCAGAAGATCGGAGAAATCCACTTCGGTGAAGGTGTAGCCCTGCTCTTCCAGGATCGGCTTGATGGCGTCCTCGAAAAGAACGGTGTATGGGCCTGCGGCCTTGCCGTATTTTAATTCCTTTTTCTCGGAAGTGGTGTCATTGGCAGCTGTGGTGGTATCTGCGGCTGCGGAAGTGGAGGTGCTGGAGGCGTTACCGGAGCAGGCGGTTAAAAGTCCGGTGGTCAGTACTAAGGATGCTGCTAAGGTGGTTCTTACATAGGCTTTGAAATTTTTCATAATCGTTGTCTCCTTTTTGTGTTATTTTTTATTGGTGTGTTCTGCGCTTCTGTGACAGCAGATTTCCTAAACTCTGGATCAGCCATACAAAAGCGATCAGGATGAAAACGGTGGAAAACATCAGCGGGAAGTTAAAGGTCTGGTATCCATAGGTCAAAGCGATGTTTCCGATACCGCCGCCTCCGATGTAACCGGCCATGGCGGTGGCTCCGATCAGTGCGATGGTTCCGGTGGTCAGCGCCAGGATGATGGAAGCAAATGCCTCCGGCAGTACGAAATGAATGACGATCTGGAGTGTATTGGCCCCCATGGCCTGCGCCGCCTCGATGATTCCGGCATTAACGTCAAGCAGGGAGTTTTCCAGCAGTCTTGCTAAAAATGGGGCGGTGTAGATCACCAGTGGAACGATGGCTGCCTTGGTTCCGATGCGGGTTCCTACGATGAATTTGGTCACTGGCATCACGCATACCAGAAGAATGATAAATGGGGTACTGCGGACCACGTTGATAAATCCATTTAAGATGGTGTAAAGGATCCGGTTTTCTTTTAAGCCCCCTTTGCGGGTAAGCCAGAGGACAATGGCGATGAGAAATCCAACCACTGACCCGATGATCAGGGAAAATCCCACCATATAGAGGGTTTCCCATCCGGCTTTCACTAATTTGTCTGTGGAAATTCCTAAATACTGTTCGATCATGGTAAGGTTACCTCCCTGTATTCTTCCTTGGATTCAAGGATATATTGTTCTGCTTTCTCGATTTCTTCATCGGTTCCGGTGAAAAGGACTAACATGATGCCGACTACGATTCCCTGGATCACATTGATGGTGGAGTAGAGGATATTGGTCTCTACTTCAAATCTCCGGTTGATCTCCCAGAGCAGTGGTTCGGTGCTGTCGGTATTTTCCAGTTTAATGCGGAGAAGGCGGCTGTTTCTGGTCTCTCTCCGGATGCTTTCGACTAACGGTTCCGGGATCACATCCCGGATCAGGTTGCCCACAAACCGTCTGGCGATGTCCGACCGGGGATCGGAAAATACCTGGATGACCGATCCGGTCTCGACCACCTGTCCGTAATCCATGACTGCCACCTTGTTACAGATCTTCTGGATCACGTTCATTTCATGAGTGATGATGACGATGGTGATGTGAAGCATTTCATTGATTTTTTTCAATAGTTCCAGGATAGAATCGGTGGTTTTCGGATCCAGGGCGCTGGTGGCTTCATCGCATAGCAGAATCGAAGGATTATTGGCCAGGGCTCTTGCGATGCCTACGCGCTGTTTCTGACCGCCGGAAAGCTGTCCGGGATAGGAGTATTTCTTATCAGACAATTCTACGAAATCCAGAAGCTCTGTGACCCGTTTCTCGATGTCCTTTTTCGATACGCCATTTAATTTCAGCGCGATGGCCACGTTATCGTAAATGGTCTTGGATTCCAACAGGTTGAACTGCTGGAAGATCATGCCGACTCCTTTCCGCAGATTTCGCAGTTCCTTCTGGTTTAAGGTACCGATGTCTTTTCCTTCCACCCAGACGTTACCGGAAGTTGGGGTTTCCAGGGCGTTTACCATGCGGATCAGCGTGGATTTTCCGGCTCCGCTGTAGCCGATCACTCCGTAAATGTCTCCTTTCTCGATCTCGAAGGACACATCTTTCAGAGCATCGAACGGGCCGTTTTTGGTTTGGAAGGTTTTGCTTACGTGTTCAAATCGAATCATGGATGGGTCTCCTTTTCTGAAATTATCAATAACTGTTCGGCAGGTCTGCGCACTTGCTGCGCTGACCGTAAGAAAACTTGGGTTAGCAGGCAAAAATCCCATCGACGAAGTTGATCTGGAATGGATTTTTGCGTGTAACTGTGAAGGAACTGAACAGTTACGCATAAAAAAAGAGGTCTGGTGTTGTCCAGACCTCTCAAAAACTGACTATATAGGGGTATCTATACATGTGTATCGTGATAGAGAAACTCACGAGGATACAACCCAGCCATTCGTCTGCACAACAAAAGAAAGCGTATGGTTACAACAACAACACATACACTCCATACAACAACACATAGCAGACAGAACGGTGTAGATCGTATTCATGGTGGTTTCTCCTCCTTTCTTATAAAGCTGGCAACTGCCTGTGGAGTGGCAGTTTTTAATTCCTACTGTTTTAGTAGGTGATGTTGGTGTTAATTATACGCAGGAAAATTCATTTGTCAATCTTTTTTCAAAAATTTTTGCAATTTGGTCGGATTTTGACTGGAAATAGGGGGAAAGTGGGCTCGGTTTGTATTTCTTTTCATAATACTTGATGTTTTTTTAACTATTCTTGAGCGGCGGCGTCCCAGGCATTAAAATAGTAACCAGATGAAATGAGAAAGTGAAAGCAAAGAGAGGGGATTTTCTGTATGACCGTTCATGTAATTGATGAGGCAAACCGCTGCTTAAACTGTAAAAAACCGATGTGCCGTCAGGGATGTCCGATCCAGACACCGATCCCGATGATGATCAAGGCATTTAAAGAAGGAGACTTAAATGAAGCCGGGGAGATGTTATTTTCCAATAACCCCATGTCCATGATCTGTTCTCTGGTATGTAACCATGAGAAACAGTGTGAGGGCCATTGTGTGCTGGGAAGAAAAGGGGAGCCGGTGCATATCAGCAGTATTGAAAACTATGTGTCTGATACATATTTTGATAAAATGAAGATTGAATGTGCACCATCTAACGGGAAAAAAGTGGCAGTTATCGGCGCAGGGCCTGCGGGAATCACCATCGCGATCATGCTGACAAAAAAAGGCTATGAGGTGACGATCTTTGATGCCCGTGATAAGATCGGCGGTGTGTTACAGTACGGAATCCCGGATTTCCGTCTGCCCAAGACCATTCTGGAGCGTTATAAGAAGAAATTAAGAGAGATCGGAATCAAGATCCGTCCCAATACCACTATCGGCGGCGCGCTGGAGATCAAAGATCTGTTCCGTGATGGTTATGAGAGCATTTTCATTGGTACCGGCGTGTGGAGACCGAAGAAGCTGGGCATCAAGGGTGAGTCTTTAGGAAATGTCCACTTTGCCATTGATTACCTGGCAAACCCGGATTCCTATGAATTAGGCGATACGGTTGCCATCATCGGTATGGGAAATTCCGCCATGGACGTGGCAAGAACTGCTCTGAGAAAGGGAGCAAGAAATGTAACGCTGTATGCCCGCGGTTTAAAGAGCCAGGCAAGCGCAGAGGAGATCGCTTATGCAAAAGTGGACGGTGCGGTATTGTCCTTTGGTATGCAGCCGGTGGAAATCACCGATGATGGCCCGGTGTTCCAGAAGGTATTATTTGACGAGGAAGGCAATCGCACCGGCGTGGATGAGACTCCGATCCAGGTTCACGCTGACAGTACCATCGTGTCCGTCAGCCAGGGACCGAAGGATAAGTTAGTCAGCACCACAGAAGGGTTGAAGGCGTCTGCCAATGGCCTTTTAGTGACGAACCAGTTTGGTGAGACCACCCATCCGGGCATTTTCGCCGCAGGAGATGTGGTTCTGGGCGCCAAGACGGTGGTAGAGGCAACTGCTTACGCAAAGGTGGTAGCAGACGCCATGGACCAGTATATGCAGGGAACCTTAGAAGAGAAGCTTCCAGAGTGATTGACATAACAGTATGGAAACAAACTTAATAAAAATAAAAAAACAGCCAAAAATCTTAAAAAAATAAGGTTTTTGGCTTGTTTTATTAAGAATTGTCATAGTTTTTCAAAGTATTTATTTTTCTTTTCCAAAGTGCTATTCTCAGCTTAGAAACAGAAACTGGGAGGACAAGATTATGATGACAAGAAGAGAATCCGATTCTATCGGAACCATGGATGTACCAGAGAAAGCCTACTATGGAGTGCAGACGCTCCGTGCGAAAAATAATTTCAAGATCACAGGAAGACCCCTTCACCCGGAGTTTATCAAAAACCTGGCAAGAATCAAAAAAGCAGCGGCTTACACGAATATGGCGGCCCATGTGCTGGATGAAGAGAAAGGCAATGCCATCGTGAAAGCCTGTGACGAGATTATTGCCGGAAAACTCCATAATCAGTTTATCGTGGATGCCATTCAGGGCGGCGCGGGAACCTCTGCCAATATGAACGCCAACGAGGTCATTGCCAACCGTGCCATCGAGATCTTAGGTGGTAAAAAGGGTGATTATTCTATCGTTCATCCCAATGACCATGTCAACATGGCCCAGTCCACCAACGATGTGATCCCCTGTGCGGGAAAACTGACCATTTTAAACCTGCTTCCGGGTTTCGTGGCAGAGTTAGAGCGGCTTCACAAAGCGTTGAGAGATAAGTCCATCGAGTTCGATGACGTGGTGAAAATGGGAAGAACCCAGCTTCAGGATGCGGTTCCGATCCGTCTGGGACAGTCTTTTGGGGCTTATGCGGCAGTGATCGAGCGGGATATCCAGAGGATCAAAAATCTGGAAGAAGAGTTGAAGATACTAAATATCGGTGCAACGGCAGTGGGAACCGCCATCAATGTGAATCCGGTGTATTTGTTCCACATCATCCACAACATCAACCTGGTCTGTGGTACGGACTGTTCCCAGGCGGAGAATTTATTTGACGCTACCCAGAACCTGGACGGATTTGTACATACCTCCGCCACCTTAAAGGTCTGCGCCGTGAATTTATCTAAGATCTGTAATGACCTGCGTCTCTTATCCAGCGGTCCACGAGCCGGACTTGGTGAGATCAACCTGCCGCCGAAACAGAACGGTTCCTCCATCATGCCAGGCAAGATCAACCCGGTGATCCCGGAGGTAGTCTCCCAGGTGGCTTTCAATGTGATCGGCAATGATGTGACCGTCACCATGGCAGCAGAAGCCGGACAGATGGAGTTAAATGCTTTCGAGCCCGTGATCTTCTATAAGATCTTCGAGTCCATCGACACCTTAAAAGGCGCTGTGGAGACCCTGATCGACAACTGCATCACCGGCATTACCGCCAATCGGGAACACTGCAAAGCCCTGGTGGAGTCCAGCGCCGCCTTAGCTACCGCCCTCTGTCCGGCGCTTGGCTACAAAAAATCCGCTGAGATTGCCAAAAAGTGCATGAAAACCGGTATTCCGGTCCGCCAGATCGTGTTAGACGAACATCTCCTGACCGAGCAGGAACTGGATCAATATCTGGATCTGATGGATATGACCCAGCCGGGGCATCAGGTGGAGTATCATATGAATTTTAAGAGCTGATGAAGAAAATCCCTATCCGCATTGGATGGGGATTTTTTACGCCTTGCGGTAATGAACTGCGGATGTTAAAATAAGCATATCTAGTATAATGCAAGGACTTCTGCTGAACGTTGTAACAAACGTGAGAAAATTGATTATAAATTAGAAGACGGCAGATACCGTTCATCTAAGATGTGGTACTGCCGCCTGTTTGCCATCATGATGTGTTAACATCTTGATGCTTGGGCTCTGCCAAAGACTTCCCCGCTAAAAGGCCTCTTTGAGCAAGCCGCTTAATTTCATAAGCAATACCATGGTTCAGGGTTAGTACCTAATAAAACACCAATAATTCCAATAATTCCTTCCATGTTCTTTCTCCCTGTCAAACAAACTCCAATGGCTACTTGTTATCACAGAAGTGAATCCATAATCCAGCGCCTGTCGAATGGTTTCCAGATGCACTCCATGATCCAGGTGCACCGCTAGCCGTACCTTGGCGTCCGACGTTGCCGCAAGCATCATAGGTGCCATAAGATGCAGCGGAGCGTGAATGAGTCTGGCCTCTGCAATCTGTATGATCACAGGTGTCTCCGACTCCTCAGCCGCCCGAATCACACCTTTCACATTTTTCATACTGTGAACACTGAATGATCCCACCGCACGGTTTTCTTTTTCAGCTTCCGTCAGAAGCTCTTTCATATTGCATAGCATTTTAATTCATATCCTCTACATTATTTCATTCCACATTCCAAAGAGACTGATAAATTCTGATCAGATCTTCCTTGTCGAGAGGCTTTCTGGTATTGGACGGGCTTCCGCTTTCCATTGCATCTGATGCCATTTTTTCCAGTTGTTCCATAAAACGATCTTTTTCAATTCCATACTGTTCCAAAGTCGGAATCTCGCATACCCTGCAAAGCTCTTTTACGATTTCAAGGAACTTTTCAGACGCAGCCTGATCAGAGTCATCCGGATTTGCCCGCCCAAGCTCACGTGCAAGCTGTCCGAAGCGGTCATAGGCTCCATCCAGAATGTATGCAAAGCATGCTTCATCCAGCATTGCATTTGAAATGCCGTGCGGGACATGAAACAGCGCTCCAATCGGTCTGCTCATGCCATGAACAACTGTCACAGATGCATTGTTAAATGCGATTCCTGCCTCCAATGCTGCAAGTGCCATTTCCTCTCTTGCCTCTGCATTGCTGCCATCCAGATATGCCTGTGGAAGATACTTTACAATACGCTTCAATGCAGACAGTGCAAATGTATCTGAAAGCTTTGATGCTTTCCTGGATGTATACGCTTCTGCGGCATGTGTAAATGCATCCATTCCGGTTGATGCTGTAATCTTTGGAGGAGCTGATAATGTAAACTGAGGATCAATTACCGCAAGCTCTGGAATCAGGCCTCTTCCTTTTAACAGCATTTTCACATGGTTTCTGGTATCATTTATAATTGTAAACTGGGTTGCCTCTGATCCGGTTCCTGCTGTGGTCGGAATTGCAGTCATGGAAGGCATCCTGCCGCTGATTTCCTTTCCCATATAATCAGTGATTTTTCCGCCATTGACAGAAAGTGCTGCAATTGCTTTCATGGCATCCAGTGCACTTCCGCCTCCAAGTCCGATCAGAAAGTCACAGCCGTTCTGCTGATAAGCAGCCAGTCCTGCCTCAACCATTACATCTGTCGGCTCTCCATTGATACCGGAAAACACTTCACAGGCAACTCCATTCTGTTGCAATGCATTAGTGACCCTTGCTGCATTTCCAAGACTTACCATCATTTCATCGGTTACAACAAGCGCCTTTTTTCCTTTTTGCCTCCAGTGTACTGCAGCCTTTGAAAGTGCCTCCGCGCCAACTATAATATGTGCCGGAGTAAAAAACTCAAACGTCATAATGTCCTCCTTTGTGCTTCAAGCTTCTTTTTCTCTTTTACTTTTTTGCGATCACATCATGATCATATTGATAAACTTACGATTCATTTGTGATCATATTGTATCACTTATATTCAATATGTCAAGCTAATAATATCATGATTTATTCATTTTTTCGCTTTCAGGAAATACATTCATATGCTATACTTGATACAAACAGTCCGTATTCCATAGATACCGGCTGACATTTGAATTCCGGCAGGGTAAATATTATGAGAACAAATCGAATTGACAGAATTGAAAAATACATTATTGAACACAGATCTGTGACCTTAGATGAATTATGCACCGCTTTTCAGATTTCCATTGCAACACTGCGAAGAGATTTGGATAAGCTTACTCCTCGTGGAACCGTAGAGAAGGTTTACGGCGGTGTCATTGCACGCAATTTAAATGATGCACCTCTGGACGGTCTTATTTCTTATTCAGAGCGAAATATTCAAAATGCTGATGAAAAAAAACGAATTGCCAGATTAGCCGCATCTACTGTAAAAGCAAATGACACCATTTATATTGATACCGGAACTTCCACACTTGGCATCATTGACTATCTGGTTGATGTGCCCAATCTCACTGTTCTTACAAACAGCATACTGGTTGCCTCCAAGGCCCTTGCCTATAGCAGCATAAAAACCATTATGCTTCCCGGCATTATCAATACAAGGTCTGCATCCTCTGTAGGCAACGGCTGTCAGGAGTATTTGCGCCGCTATCACATGCAAAAGGCATTTATGGCATGCACTGGCATAACAGAGTTTGGCGCAGCCAATGCGTCTCCTGAAGAATATGAAATCAAAAAGGTTGCACTGGAACAAAGTCGTATTCACTATCTTCTGGTTGATCACAGTAAATTCGACAAGTCTGCACTCATGGTCTACTCTCCGCTCAGTGACATTGATCATGTGTTCACAGACCAGCTGCCTAAAAAAAAATATCTGCAGCTTTTCCAAGAGCACAACATCCAGCTAAGCATTGCTGAATAATTTCATATATTCTATTGAGTTATTTTGTGTACTTTAAAAGACCTTGCAGTATTACCATGGCATTACCGCTGGGAAAATACCAGGGGGCATACCTTTTGACACCATAATCATAAAAATATCACATAGTATTTGATAAAATTGTTGATTTAAGTGGCATATTGTTGATCCGTGTACTATTAAAATAAAAAATTAT
>OCHM01001383.1_pt1 | contig 11333 bp, 10 predicted proteins | sample 1538901 | NCBI WGS metagenome assembly OCHM01 (sample SAMN04571734, study PRJEB22368) | human gut metagenome | biome: human gut; material: stool | host: Homo sapiens | place: Luxembourg | collected 2012-11-08 | reverse complement strand
AGTTTAATCAGCTGTTACTGCTTTTTTTTGAATTATGCAAGGTATAAACGCGGAGCCGCTTACGTTAAAATTAGATTTTTTATACTTCTCTACAAATTTACCAAAAACATATTAAAACAATTTAATTTTCAACAAAAACATATTAGATTCATTTTTTTATCAGTATCTTTGCAGAAAATATGAAACATATAGTAATGGTATTTAAAAATGCACTTATATTGGATAAACATAAATGTAATGTTCCCCATTACATCCTCAACTGTAGTCTTCGGAAATAATATCTATCTTGCTTGAGATAACATATTATTAACGAATTTAAATTTACATGGGTTTAATCATTTTATATTTTTTAGGTGCTCTGTCACTATCCTTTTTATGCTCCGTCCTGGAGGCGGTATTACTTTCTACTCCGATGTCGTTTATCTCGATGAAGGAGAATCAAGGCAACAAGACTGCCTCACTGATGAAACAGTATAAGAACAACGTAGACCGTCCGGTGGGTGCCATCCTTTCGCTCAATACCATCGCCCACACCATCGGTTCTGCCGGTGTAGGAGCCGAGTCAATGAAACTCTTTGGCGAAGAATACTTCGGCATCATTTCCGCCATTCTCACTCTGTTGATTCTGGTACTTTCAGAAATCATCCCGAAAACTATCGGAGCTTCATATTGGCGCTCTCTTGCCATGACATCTACCAAGATCATCCGTGTGCTCATCTTTATCAACTATCCTTTGGTACTGCTTTCGGAACTTATCACTAAGGTATTTACTCCGAAGAACCACCAGGCTTCCGTGAGTCGCGAGGAGGTATCGGCCATGGTAGACGTAGGTACTACAGAAGGCATCTTCCGTGAATCGGAAAGCAAGATCATCAAAAGCTGCATTCACCTGGCAGGAGTAAAGGCAAAGGAGGTGATGACTCCATCCATCGTAGTAGAATCAGCCAACATGAATCTGACTACCAAGGAGTTTTACGAACAGAAAGAATGGAAATTCTCACGCATTCCCGTTTATGACAACAATAAAGATATCATTGTGGGATACGTATTGAAAGATATGGTTCTCAAATTGGTTTCAGACGATGAGTTCCAAACCAGATTATCCGAACTGATGCGTCCGATTCTTTCCTTCAACGAGGATGAATCTCTATACCAGATATGGGAAAAGATGTTGGAAAAACGAGAACACATCTCTATCATCGTGGATGAATACGGATGTCTGAGAGGAGTGGTTTCCATGGAAGACGTAATCGAAACGATGACTGGCGTAGAAATCGTGGATGAAGACGATGTGGCTGTAGACATGCAAGCCTTGGCTAAGGAAAAATCGCGTATGATGCACCAAGGTGTTGCTTCTGCCATTCCTGGCAGTAAAGCTTAATATTTACAGAACATTGCATTTTAACAAGAGAGGGTGGGTCATGGAGTTATGACCCACCCTCTCTTATTTATCCAGGAAATATCGCCACCTTGATGACTCCATCCCTGCGGTTCTCGAAAACATCGTATGCCTCTTCTATTCTTGAAAGCGGGAAACGATGGGTAATCAGAGGAGTGGTATCTATCTTTCCCTGGGATATCAAATCAAGGATTTCCCCACAGTCACATCCATCCACACCTCCCGTCTTGAAGATGAGGTTCTTGCCATACATATCAGGAAGCGGAAGCATCTGCGGCTTGTCATACATATCAGGAAGCGGAAGCATCTGCGGCTTGTCATACATCGCAACGATGGTGACGATGGCATTAGGACGGGCACACTTCCAGGCAAGCTGGAAGGTATCAGGTCCACCTGCAACCTCCATCACCACATCAGCTCCCCCATGCAGACTATGTTGTTTGACAAATGCCTCACAATCCTCCGGTTCAACAACCATCACCTGCGGATAATGCTTCTGGATGAACTCTCGCCTATCCTTTGATTTCTCACAGACGATGATGTTTCTCGGATTCTTGAGCAAGGTGCAAAGCAAACAGCAGACACCCGTAGGGCCAGCACCGATAATCAAGACAGTATTCTCTTCCGTAATTTCAGATATTCTCGTAGCCCAGAATCCAGTAGCAAGGATGTCACCAACGAAGAGTGCCTGCTCATCGCTTACCGAATCAGGAATCTTGTTCAAGCCGGTTGTAGCATAAGGAACCCTCACATATTCCGTCTGCCCGCCATCGATTCTGCATCCCATTGCCCATCCGCCATGTGGAGATGTACAATTGTTCACGTATCCATGCTTGCAATAGAAGCATTCTCCACAGAAGGTCTCTACATTCACGGATACTCTGTCTCCAGGCTTCACATGGGAAACCCTCTCTCCTACTTTCTCTACAATGCCTACCATTTCGTGGCCAACAGTAATCCCCGGTACTGCGCGAGGCACAGAACCATGCTTGATATGAAGATCACTGGTGCAGATACTGCTCAGCGTTACTCTTACGATGGCATCATGCTCATCTATTATCGTAGGCTTCCCTTTTTCTGTGAAGCCAAACTTTCCTTGCTGGATATATGTAAATGCTTTCACCTTAATTATATATATAAGTACATTAGTGTCCAATAAAAATTGGACACGTTAATTAATTAATCAAATAGTCCTTTAAAAAGGGGATAATCGAGTTCTTTGACATCGTTGAAAATAGTCTTATCAAATAGATCTCTTAGGCGGGTTTTGTCCGTCAATGAAATGCTTAGAATCTGCAAAACTTCATATGTCGAGCGTTTCAATTGCATATCATGGTGCACAATAGCCACGAGACAATAAGTGATAATGGCAACACTAATCTGTATGCGTACAGCATTCTTCGTTGTGCCCCAGAATCTCTTTATCTTAAGATGCTGCTTTAGCCATTTGAAAAATAGTTCAACCAACCATCTTTTTTTATATAGATTCGCGACATCCAACGCAGAAAGATGCTTTGCATTCGTCAGAAAAGTAAACTCACGATCATCTTCTTCATCGTAGTATCGAATGAATCTGAATGATTCAGGATACTTCTTTTCGGAAAGATATCCTGTTAGTTTTACTTCTGCATCAGTTAGTACATTCATTGGCATTCTTCGCTTCCATTTTACCATTTTGTACTTCAAGTTCGTTTTGGATCTGACTACATAGTAGGAACCTGTAAGATGAATCTTATAAAGTTCCTTGAAAGTATCATAAGCCCTATCGAAAATGTAGTAACTATTTGGTTCATACGTAATTGAAGACATTGCTGTAGAATCATGCTTTGATGCTGTGGTCACAGTATAGAAAGCTGGAACTTGTGCTTCTACGTCATATAAGACATGTGCTTTGACTCCTCCTTTCTTACTTCTGAACTTTGCCCATGGAAAAGTTGCAAGACACAACGGAATAGTTGTCGAATCAAAAGCATACTTCTTTCCTGGTATATTCAAAATGCTGGTTTCTCGCTTTTTGCAAGCTTCCTTCATCATATAGAATGCAAAGTCTTCGAAAATCCTGTAATCACGAGTCTGATTGGCATAAGCAAGAGTTGCTTTTACGATAGTATTACGTCCAAGCCCCAGATGATATTGCGTAGCTCGATGAGCTTCCAATGCAACTATCAAGTCACGTAAACTCTCACGATAGCTCAGTTGCCCAAACATCATTGCAAGAAGCTGGTTCCAGCAAGTGAAGTGTTTCACGTATCGGTTGCCATCATACTTGCGTACGTAGTTGTTGAACTGAGTTCTATTCAGAAATGCAGTAAGTTGAACGAAAACATATTTGTCTTGAAACATAGTAGCCAATTCTTTTTGGCTGCAAAGTTACAAAATCAAGTCCGTTTCATTGCAAAATACTGCATAAAAGACTATAATTCAACTGTTTTAAAGATCGAATTGCCCTTTTTTATTGGACAGTAGTGATATAAGTATTATTATTCACGTTAAATCATGCTGCGAAGTTACAAAAAACATTTTAATCATACAAGAAAAAATACAGATTCTTTCTCACCTTTTGACCTGTAAACTATTAAAAAGTCTGTCTGTTTTTACAAGTAAGACCATTTTTTGTGATTTTTCAGCAAACAAAACCATAAAATATACTCTGATGTTCAAATAGTTAGCCAAAAATTTGGAGAATAGAATATTTTTTCTTACCTTTGCAAATGAAAGATTTGAATTCAATATATTTTACAAAATATAGCATGTATCAAGATTTAGATTTTACTGATAACAATTACTATCAGGAAGATTATATAGATTCGCCGGTTGATGATTTCGACTGGATGCCTAATTTATTTGCCAAGCTCGCAAATCACCTGCGAACTTCAACTTCTGCTGATGTTATCAGACTGGGAACCATCGGCTGCATCAGAAACAATGAGCCGGGAGATGATTCACTTCTCCAATGGGAAGAAGTAGAAACAATGCGTCGCTATATAGATAGCGTTAACAGAGGCTTGGGTGCACCAGAAGATTCCACACTCCAGCAGTTGCTCCATTCTACAGAATGGACTAACTATGGTATTTTTACCATGAACTTTATCTCGGATAAGAACCTCGACTATAAAGGAATCTGTGAGGTTGAAAATACAAATCTCTCATACGCCAGCATGGCTTTTTTAATTGCTCTGGTAAAAGGGATGAGTATGATTAATCTTAAACATCCTTCAGCAAAGGGAGAAAACAATCATATTTTCACATACGTAATTCCAAGTCAATTCTCCACCTTTTCCTTTGCTTCATTCCTCAATGTGGCCAATACACGTCTCGCTAACAAAGAAGATATTTCTGAACAGGAGATTGAAGAGTTGCCCCAACTTGCTTTCAAGAGTCGCTACTGGAAACAAGAGACCTCACTCAAGAGTGAAGACAGCGAGTTGTTCATCTATGTCCTCAAGAACATCATTTCGGAAATTCTAGGACTGAAGCTTGACATCAATGCGGAATCCTTTGCCAAACAGGCAAAGAAGGAAGAGAAAAAGACCGCCACTTCAACTGTAGATAACCATAAGAAAAAGAAGAAGGAGAAGAAGGAAAAAGAAAAGACTATCCTGAAAGATAATTCCAAACCTTCTTTGGCATCTACGATGGTAAAAGTCTTAACAGAGGAGTCCCTCCCGCAAACCAAAGAGAGTCTTATTGATAAGACTATGCAACTCTATCCTACTCTCAAGATAAACTGTTTCAACACCACCCTATCAAGACTCCATAAAAATGAAGTTCTGAATTATTATAATGGTGGACTGATTGGAATAAAAGGCAAAAGATACGGAAGAGGCTACAAGATAATTAGCCGTTTACATAAACATAAGGAAACAGATTAAGGCTAAATTTTGTGCCAAGAAAATCCAAAGGCAAAAAGACCATTGGGCTTTCTTGGCACTATTATATAATACTGTAGCAACAGTTAAGAACAAGCCTTGACACAGTGTAAATTACACCCCCTAGCAACAACTAACGTTTGAGACGCTGCTGACGTCCCGGCTTCATCATCTTCATTGCCATGCCGAAACACCTCCTTCTGAAGTCCATATCATTTTCATCGTCTCGTTTACCCCATCCGGTTCCTGGTCCTCCACCGCCACCGCAGCTTTGAGCTATCCTTGTAGCTGCATTCAGATAACCCAAATATAAGGATGCTGCAACCGAACATAGATTTGCAGAATTTTCTGCTACATTTTCGATAAGTGAGCCATCGAATATTTCGCCAACTGTCCTATCCAAGAAATCTCTTTGGCTCGGAGATAAAGAGTTTCGAAGTTCACCATATTTAGATAGACGACTTTTCATATCAAGTGCTGCCATGTGAAAACCGAGTGAGCCAAATTCATGGCTGATTTTAAGATTCACTTTCGGAGCAATCTCTTTGTATTTCGCTTTAATCACCTGATATTTACCTTCTGCCTTTGCCGTTTTTTCTACAGCCAAAGCAGTTTTCTGTTCTTCTGAACTTCTCTTTTCTTCGGCTTCATGGGCTTTTGCTTCCAATTCTGCCTTCCGTTGTTCCGCATCATAGAGCTTGCTTTCTGCAACTTTTAGCTTATCTGCCTTGTCAATTATTTTCTCTTCTGTTTTCTTGATTTCGGCATTAATTTTTGAAAGTTTGCGGTCTGCCTCTTCCTTAGAAATCTTTCCTGCAGCAAGGTCTCTATTGAACTTTTCAATCTCCTGTTCTAGGTCTGCCTTATGAGTTTCAAGGTTCTTGATCATCGTAGCTAAAGCCTTCAGACGAGCAGCAGAGTGCTTGATTTCCCTGCTAAGTGAAGCAATAATTCCACGCTGATTGGTAATCGTTGAATTTTGCTGTTCGATGGTTTTGATGTTTTCTCGAACCTCTTCTTCCTTCTCCTGAGCATCCTTCCAGAGTTTCCTGCGATACTCTTCTGTGGTACGATGAACAGCACCGGTTTCCTTGATACTATCCCCTCTCTCCATACCATACTTCAAACCTACCTCTTCTGCATATTCGGTATGAAGAGACTCCATGTACTCTACTAAAGCTTCTCTAGTATTAACACCTTTAGTAAATATCTTTTTGAAAGAGAATCTATTTTTCTCCGTAAGAGGCAAAACCGTACAATGTACGTGTGGGTTCGCTTCGTCCAGATGAACGACAAAAGCAGCTATGTTCTGTTCTCCGAATTTTTTACACATGAAGGCATAAGCATCTTTTGCCCATGATTCAATTTCCGGCATTCTCTTCAAGTCAGAATTGTCTGCTCCATGTTCCCAATCCACCTTCTGATTACCAAAAGCCAGATTTCTCATTACCTCTCGGTTGCCACCCAAGATAAAGTTTACGACTGTCCTGTACTTTGGATCCAGTCCCTGGTCAATGTATTTTTTGTTGGGGTTTACAATGCCACGTGAATCCAAATATTCCTGTATTCTCTGGTTGATGGTTTTGAACTTATTTACTTCTGTCACTACCCCACCTTTACCCACTTCGAAGTTCAGATGTTCTCTTGAAGGGTCATAATTCCATCTGGCTTTCTGCGCCCTTTCGCAATCATCTAAACGGCGTAGGTGTTCGTTGCCTTGTGAAGGCGAGAACCCTTTACTGGGTCTCATATCAATAACGTTTTTTGCTCCGCTCATAATTATTCTTTTTAAAAGAAAGGTTCTTAGGGAAGTATTCCCTGAGCCTAATATCCCCACGGCTTGCCGCACGAATGTCAAAACGTTTTACTTAACGTTTTTGGGGATTTCAGGGTGTTTTTCTAAAACCCCGTATTAGGCTACAGGGATGTAGTACATTTCCCTCTCATGCGCAAGCGCATTTGTAAAAGAACCTTACTTTTGCAATTGTGCTTAATTTGTTATGTGAATTACTTTGTTTCACCAGAAGAGCTATGTGGCAAGGGCGATGGGAGCTGTAAAAGCTTTCTCTGAGCCACCTTGTCAAGTTCTTCTTTGCTAAGACTCGTAACTATAATGGTCGGATTTACTGAGACCATTTTAGCCGAGAGAATCTGTTTGATATCGATTACATTCATTTGTTGAAGAGACTTCAAAAAAGAGACAACTGTCGGACGAGTCCATTTCCAGTCTTTGCAAAGTTGAGAAATGTAGTTGCGTTTCAGTTCTCCTTTTTCAAGACCATCAATATGCCGGGATAGCAAATATCTAAAAGCCTTGATTCTCGAAAAACGCTTTGGACTCACTATTACGTAATCATTGCCCAAAAAGTCCATTACCTCAAAAGGAATATGTATTGAGTATTTCTTTTCGATTGGAAGCCTAGTTTCGATAACGTTGCTTTGAGCATTTTTTGCATTAATGATGTCTCTGAATCTTGTTTTATTTTTGTGTTCCATAAAATGACTAAATATTTACATATTAAAATGATAATAAATAAATGTAACATGAACATATCACGCTGCATTTCGATAAATCTCGTTCCATTCTCGAAACTCTCTTACAACGTGTCTGAGAGATTCTTTAGAACCACCCTGTCCATGTCCTACGAACTTTGGAAAAATAGCTCCTGCGCCCAATGCATTCGGAACCAATCAAGAACCTTCCATCTATCAGGATGAGAGTAACAGAAACAGCTGCCGATAATGAAAATATAATCTTCTTCTGATTCAAACAAGTAAGAACATTCTCAGCTATACGATAGTTGAAAAGCAGAAAGGTACATAACAGATTTACCATTATCAAATTGTAAGGAGTTTGCGATGGGAGAAAAAGTAGATTTTTCTCCCACGCATTCCAAAGACAACTGCCCATTCCGGCTTTATCCATTTTCAAGAATGAAGAAGCTTCTCCAATCAAATGATTTGCTCTAACTGCAGAGAGGGTTGTTTCGTAATCAACATACTGAACAGCCAAAAGAACCATCACTAAAATAAGTGTAAAAAGTTTTCTTGCGCTGATGCTAGTTTTCATCTTTTCGTAGTACCACGAAAGAAAGGATACTACTTTCTTCCCGACAGAATCATATAAACCAACACATACCTTCAAGGTGGTCTTATAAATTGGTCCATCGACATTTTCATTTTTCCCTTCAAGGCAACAAGCTCCTTCTTGCAGCCTTCTACAACATCTACCGATGTTTGAAACTTCGGATGGCTATTGCGTCTGACCAGGAGAGATGCTATAGCCATCATACCCAATAAATGATTTTTTATCTTCATATTATTTCTAATTAATTATAAACCGCTGCAAAAGTATAAAATTTTGAAATAAAAATGTATCACGATTCGATATACCTTTGAAATTAACATTTGCAAAACACGGATAAGATACATATATTACTAATAATAAGGCAGTTAACAAATATACAGATAAAAACCTGCGCCCTCAATCGTCGGATCCGATCGAGGGCGCAGGTTGAGGTCGAGGACTTGGAGAAAACCAATCTGAGTGTCGGCATCGACTTGGGCTTGAAGGCTGTGCAATAATGGCGTCCATCGGTAGGAGTGAAATCTGTCTCCTTGATTTCTCCATTTATGCTGACATCAAATCTTGCATCTTTAGATGAAGCTTCTCCATTGCTTCTGGCAAGAAGATTAGGCAACTGGGTTGCTGGCTTAGTAACATCAGCCATCAACAATTCCACTTGATATTCGCCTTTTGGTGCATCTATCTTATATTCCAAGTCGCCTTTACGCCAATCTGATAAATAGGTCCATCAATCGTATTCTGTATCTCAGATGTGGTACTTTTGTTTTCTCCTCCTATATATCCCCATGAGCCTGCCTTATAGGCTTGGTCTGGCAGTGGATTGTACCAGATATTCATCACATCTTCTGTATTACCATCTTTCCTGCCAGCATCGCCAGTGAGCTTCTCACCAAAACCTTTTGCTTCTAACGTTGAACTTCCGAAAGGCAATACTACATCAAAGACTGTAAGGCAATTTTCTACATTCTTCTTTCCACAGCTCTTGCCATTGACGAAAAGTTCCACTTCCGGCTCCCCACTCCGAGATGATCATCGGCTTCCTAGGATAGTTCTTGTACTGGTCTTCACACCAGCGGTCGAAACCATTCAACTCTCCCTCGTACAAGCCATGATAAAGATTCCAACCTACCACATCTACGAGGTTCAAGCCTATTTCGTTATAAACATTGTCATATTGAAAGCCATCACACTCTTTCGCGTAGCATCTTCTTTCTTCAGAACCTTTTCCAACCGCTCAGCAAGTGCTAATGTACGCTCCTTGAAAGCTGGCCATTCTTTCGTGCAGGTCATGGAGTGCAGAGCAGTATTTCATTCATGTAGCCCCAGTTGATAATACTCGGATGGTTAAAGTGTTGCCGGATCATTTCCCGCAGATTACGCTCGCAATTATCTGCATAGCCTGGAGTGTCGGGCACAAGATCTATTATAGGAATTTCCTCCCAAGCCAACAAACCAAGCTCATCACAGGTATCCAGGAGAGCATCATCTTGTGGATAATGGGAGATACGGATATAATTGCTGCCCATTTCCTTCAACAGACGGATGTCGCGACGGTGCGGGGCTACACCTACAGGTGCCTGATCCTGATGACGGTTGAAACCACGCAACTTGTAAGACTTCCCATTCAAACAGAATCCCTTCTCGCCATCGAATGAAAACCAGCGGAATCCTACCTTATGGGATTTCTCGTCAATGGCTTTTCTTGTTTTTGTGTCGACAAGCGAAGTTACCACCTTATATAATATAAGTGTCTCCGGAGTCCAAAGCTCAGGATTACTGATGAGCTTAGACTGTAATTCCATGCGCCTGGTTTCGCCGGCTTTCAGAGTCACTTTTTTCTTGAAAGTTTGCAAGAGTTTTCCATCAGGCGCAAACAGTTCATTCCTGACCTCAAAAGTTGATGGTTCTGGCTTCACGTTGGGCCATGACTGGTATAACCATCATAGAACTTGTGAATGCGGTGAGAAATTACCTTTTAAACAAACAATTATCCAATGTACTAAAAGTCAAAATGTACTCGGTCGCCCATTGCTCATAGTCTCGGTCCCCGTTCCTCATCACGTCAGTCTCTTACTAAAATGTTTCTAATTTGAAAGCAGTTCAATGACAAAATAATAACCTAAAAAAGAAACTTACTTGTCGTTTTTCCGGCAATTAGTCAATTCTACAATTAGGCAATTAAGAATTTGATTCTCTATAAGGATAAAACCACATTTCTGTTTACCTAAAATCATAAAACTACGCATAAACCACAAAGTTGTTTACCAAAAATCACTGCATTTTGTAACACAAACCACATTTTTGTTTACCTAAACCACTATTCTGTTTACCAGAAACCACAAAACTGTTTACCTATCCTAGTAAAAAGCAGTTGCTCCTTTTTAGGTAAATTGAAATGTGGTTTTTACCTAGTAAAATTCATGAGAAAAACAGGTAAACAGAAATGTGGTTTATGAGAAAAATCGATGAACGTTCTGCCAGGTAAACAGTTTTGTGGTTTTTAATTTCTTATTCAGTTGCTACTAAAGAAAAAATCAAAAAGTCTAGACAACTCCTTTAGGCGTTTTACATAACATACTAATATACTGATAGTTATACACATATTCAAATTGTATTCAGGTGCCTGATTTCAAATAGAATAAGATAAAAAATAGTATCTTGTCAAGATAAAAAACCACAAAACTGTTTACCAGAAACCACTATTTTGTTTACCAGAAACCACAAAACTGTTTACCTAAGAATAAAAGACTGATATAAAAATGATATAACTTATTACATATCAAATTATGACATGGGATTTGGTAAATAATTAATATAACCTCAAAATGGAATGAATTATATACATGACATTTCAGGTAAACAGTTTTGTGGTTATGATGATAAGCCATTCTTAAAAGCAGGTAAACAGAAATGTGGTTTTACAATCGGGTAGGAGGTAAATGTTACTCATAAGAGGCATTTACCTCCTACTTTCGCA